>Ga0209048_10004445_pt1 | contig 13406 bp, 11 predicted proteins | sample FrelakmetCRP12CR_FD_187146 | JGI IMG/M metagenome (GOLD analysis project Ga0209048, IMG submission 187146) | Freshwater lake sediment microbial communities from the University of Notre Dame, USA, for methane emissions studies - CRP12 CR (SPAdes)... | ecosystem: Environmental > Aquatic >... | reverse complement strand
GGCTACCCGCCCTGTTTGCCGGGGCCGGCGGCGTCGTTCGCGGGCCGCATCTCGACGTGGTCGCCCACCAGGAGCTCCGAGAGGCTTCGCCGCACGTACGCCGAGGACGCGCGGTCCTGGGAGTCGAACACCACGACCTCTCCGATGACCTCCCGGGGAAGCCCTTTGGTGTTGAGCGGGCGATCGATCGGCTCCGAGAGCGGGTCGCCGCTCCGGACGACGACGAAGGTGTTGCCCACGTCGACGCCGTCGGCCTTCCCCTTGTCCAGGTAGACTACGTTGAACTCCGCCGCGCCGGTGATGATGCTCGGCTGCACGCCGATGATGTAGCCGGCGACCGCGCTGCGGTTGGGCCTGAAGAAGATGGGCCGGAGGGCCTGCTCGGCCGCCGGTCCGAGGAGATCTCCCCGCTCGACTCCGTCGTTCACGTAGGTGATGACGAGGGTGTCAGCAGTCGCCGGGTCCATGGCCGTGACGCGGGCGGTGCCGAGGATGACGGTCTTCCAGCCGACCTGCTGGTTCGTCACCGGGTGGGTGATCTGCCCATCGGTCCGGTAGATGGAGAACTTCTGGCCGACCTTCACCTGCGACGGGTCTTGGAAGCGCGCGTAGATCTTGTCGCCGGGGGTGAGGATCATCTTCTCCTCGAAGGCGGCGACGATCTTGCCCGACTCCTGCAGCTGCTTCGCGGTGACGAAGCTGTTGCGCTGCACCATGGGGCCCTTCGGCGCGGCACGCCCCACCTTGTAGGGGCCCACCACCAGCACGGCGTCCTCCTCGTCGAGGACCTCGGCCTTGTGGATGTTTCCGCGGCTCAGGTCCTCGAGCTCCTTCGGCGCCTTGAAGTCGTCGACGCCGGGAGCCGCCTCCACGGGAGCCGAGGCGACGGGGCCGGGCTCGACCCTCACCGGGGCCTCCTCCCCTGCGGGGAAGAACCGGAGCACGTTGCCGGGGTAGATCCAGTGCGGATTTGCGATTCCAGGGTTGTACGACCAGAGCTTCGGCCAGTACCACGGGTTGTCGAGGTAGCGCCCGGAGAGGTCCCAGAGGGTGTCTCCCGACTTCACCGTGTACGTGTCCGGCGGCGCAGCGCCCGTGCCGCGGCCGGCGCTCGCGGGAGGAGGCTGAGCCTCATCGCCCGGGCCCCCTTCCAGTTGCTCGGCCGCCTGCGTGAGATCCACGGCGCCCGATCCCGGGGCCGGCCCGCTCGCGGGCGCAGCCACCGCGGGGGGGGCGGCCGTCTCGCTGATGCCCGGGTCGATGAGCTTCTCCTCGCGTGCGACACCCGCCTGCTGCGTCTGGCTGACGCCCTTCGCGGCGTCGAGGGCGTTCGTCTGGGCAAGCGCGAAGGCGGGTAGCGCCGCGGCGAGCGCTGCGATCTTCCAGGGGCTCATGGGGCGGCTCCTTGGGCTGCGGGCGCGCGTTCACTGGCGCGCTTGAGGGCGGGTGAACTCGGATAGTCCTGTGCCAGGCGGGCCATGAGCCGCTTCGCCTCGTCTGTGCGGCCGGCGCGCGCCTCGCAGGAGGCGAGCCCGGCGAGCGCGTCCGGCATGGCGCTCCCTGCCGGGTACTCCCTCACTGCCTTGGCGTAGTCCTCGCACGATCCGTCGGGGTCCCCCGCTTCGGCTCGCGCGCGAGCGGCTCCGACGAGCGAATCCTGGGCGCCCCTGTGCCCGGGGTAGTGCGCGTTGAACTGCTCCAGGGCGCGGGCCCGCGAGAGGCCGGCCTGCTGCCAGGCGGCGTCGAGCGCCGCCTGCGCCTCGGCGGCGAGGTCCTTGCCACCGGCGCCGAGCGCGACGAGCGTCCCCGGATCGGGTTCGTGCAGCGGAGTCGAGGTGGGCACCGGCGAAGCTGCCCCGCGCGGGCTCACCGGCGTGGCGCGCGCCCGAGCCTTGGGCAGGCTCGCCTTCTCCGCCTCGGGCACTAGGCGCACCACCTTGAGGCGGGCCGGGACGAGCGGCTCCGCCGCGGAGGTCGATGGCGGCGGCGCCTCGGCGGCGACCGGGGCCGGCGGCGCCGCGGGCGCGACAGGGCGCGCCGCGAGGAGGTCGACGCGACTCCCGAGAGCGTCGAGCTTCCTCGACATCTCCGCGTTTTCCCTCTGCAGCGTCTGAACCTCCGTGCGCAGCGACGTGAGTTCCTTGTGGAGCGCGGGGTCCTCCCCCGCGCAAGCGCAGAGCAGCAGGGCCGCCGCGGCGGCTCTTGGCAGCGATCTAAACAAAACCTTCAAGATCCTCGGGCCCCTACGGGTTACAGTCAAGAAAGCGGAGCGATGAAGCCAACCTGCCGACCGGTCCGCCCCTGGTCGCGCCGGTGAGAGAAGAAGACTCGGTCCTCGCAGGACGAGCAGCGGTGGATCTGCTCGATGTGCCGGCGCTCGAGGCCCGCCCGCCGCAGGACGACCTCGTTTGCAAGCCACAGGTCGACCCGAGCCTGGCCCGGGCTTGGGTTCCCCGTCGCCGGGCCGAGCTCGTCCCGGAACCGCTGGGCCAGGTCCGGCGCAACCTCATAGCAGCACGGGCCGATGCTCGGGCCGATGGCGGCGAGGAGACGCTCCGGCCTGGCGCCGTGCGCCTCGACGAGTGCCCGCGCCGCACTCTCCGCGACGCGGGCGAGGGTCCCCCGCCATCCGGCGTGGACCGCGGCCACGGCTCCGCTGCCCGGGTCGGCGATGAGGATCGGGACGCAGTCGGCGACGGAGACGCAGGCCGCGACCCCGGGCGAGGAGGTGAGGATGGCATCGGCCTCCTCTTTGGGCGCGGTCGCCCGGGACGCGCGGATGACCTGGTTCCCGTGGACCTGCCGCGCTCGGGCGAATTCGAGGCCCGTGAGGCTGCGCAGCCGGTCCCAGTTCTCGGAGACGCGCGCTGGATCGTCACCCACGAGCTCACCCAGGTTGAAGGTCTCGAAGGCTCCCTCGGACACTCCGCCCGACCGCGTGGTGAAACCGTGCGGAAAGAGCCTGAGGATCCCGCTCGCCAGAAGCTCCGGTGGCCGGTTCATCCGACCCCGCCCCGACCGCCTTCGGTCGGCGGCGCCTCGCCGGGGCTTCCCGCGTCCTGCGCGAGGCCGGCCTCGGCCGCCCCGGCGGCCGGCCGATCGGCAGCGACCGCAGCCAGCTCCTCCTCTCGGCGCCGCAGGAGGTCCTCGAGCCGGCGCCGCTCCTCCACCTCCTGAGCGAGCCGCTCCTCGCGCTCGCGAAGCGCGGCCTCGCGTTCGTCGACCCTTGCCTGAAAGGCCTCTGCCGCGGACCTCGCTGCGGCGTGGATCTCCTCCCGCTCGCGCCAGGCAGCCTCGAGCGCCGACCGCGACTGGCCCAGCTCCCGCCCGGCTCGCTGCAGGTCCTCCTCGCGGCGGGAGAGCTCTCGCGCCAGCTCGGCCTGCCGGGCCTCGGCGTGGGCGTGCGCCTCCGCGAGCCGTTGCTCGAGGCGCGACGACTCCTCCGCCGCTGCCTCGAGGGCAAGCTTCCGGCGCGCCAGGTCGTCGTCGCGCATCCGCACGTCCCGCTGCAGCTCGTGGATGCGCCTCTCGTTCGACGCCACGACCTCGATGAGTTCCTTCTCCTGGCCGAACTTCTCGAGGAGCAGGTCCTGGATGGAGGCGCCGTGCTCGCGCTCCCGCTGCAGCAGAAGCTCGCGTGCCGCCGCGAGCTTGCGCGCGAGCTCCTCGGCCTGGAGCTTGATGCCCTGGAGCTCCACGTCCTTGTTGTGGACTCGCTCGTCGGCGGAAGCCACCTCGCGCTCGCGCACCTCCCAGAGCTCGGAGAGCCGTGCGATCTGCGCCTCGCGCTCCTTCAGCTCCTCCCTCAGGAGAGCCACCCTCCCCTCCGGGGAGGAGAGAAGATCCCGACGCGGCGGCGGGCGCCGGCGGTAGGACTCGAGGATGAGGGCCTGACGCCGATCGGAGACCGAGCGGAAGGTCCGGTCGAGGAAGATCCGATCCTCGTCGGTGAGGTTCTGGCGCCTCTGTCGCTGGGGGACGGGCGGAGGCGCCGGCTCGTGCGGGCGCGCGGCCTCCGCGGGGCGACCCAGGAGGACCTCCACCGCCGGCTCGGCCCCGTCGGCGAGGACCGCATCGTCGGCCCGCTCGGCAGTGCCCGCCTCGAGCAGCCGCCGGGCCAGCGTGCTCAGGGCCTCGGTGTCGAGGGGCATGGACAGGTAGCCGTCGGCGGCGGCGCCCGTGCGCGCGTGCTCTGCGAAGGCCTCCGGGGCGGCATCGGAAGAGAGCAGGATGATGGGAATGCCGGCCGCCGCCGGCGTGCGCCTCAGCCGCCCGGCGAGCGAGAACCCCGAAAGGTCCGGCAGCTCCGCCCGCAGGAGGAGGAGGTCGGGGATGCGCTCGGCCACGGTTCGTTCCGCCTCCGCGGCGGTGCGCGCCACGGCGGTGGCGAAGCCGTCGCCCTGGAAGAGCGAGGCCAGCGACAGCGCGAAGGTGCCGTCAGGCTCGACGATGAGAACGCGCTTCGTGTCCATGGTCGCGGCGGACCGCCGCATCGCCGAGTGTAGCCGCGCCTGCGCCGACGGGTCCACCGGGCGGCGGGCCCGCTGGTCGACGGTGTAGGTGCCTGTGCTACGCCGGACGCGTTACCGGACCGCGGACCAGGTCCCCGATGCGAGGCCGAGCCGTCAGGGCGTCGGCTTCGTGCTTGAGGAGCACGTTGAGCGTGTCGGAGACCACTTTCTCGTCGAGCACGTGCGCCCCGAGCAGCATGAGCGAGCGCACCCAGTCGAGCGTCTCCGAGATCGAAGGCGCCTTCTTGAGGTCCATGTCGCGAAGGGCCCCGACCGCCGCCACCGCCTGGCGAGCGAGCTCGGCCCCGGCCTCCGGGACGCGGGCCCGCACGATCGCGAGCTCGCGCTCCTGGCTGGGAAAATCGATGTAGAGGTGGAGACAGCGGCGCCGGAGGGCGTCGGAGAGGTCGCGGGTCGCGTTGGAGGTGAGCAGCACCCGGGGCGGGAAGCGCGCCTTGATGGTTCCGAGCTCGGGAATCGTCACCGCCTGGTCGGAGAGGACCTCGAGGAGGAAGGCCTCGAACTCCGGATCGGCCTTGTCCACCTCGTCCACGAGCAAGAGCACCGGGTGATCGCTCATCACCGCGCGGAGAACCGGGCGCGGGAGCAGAAAGCGCTCGCTGAAGAAGACGTTGCCCTCCGCGTCCAGCCGGTCGGCGGCCTCCGAGAGCGTCCGGGCCCCGGCGAGGGCCTCGCCGATGCGCTCCTTCAACATCTGCGTGTAGAGAAGCTGCTTGCCGTATTCCCATTCGTAGAGGGCCTTCGCCTCGTCCAGCCCCTCGTAGCACTGCAGCCGCAACAGCTCGCGTCCGGTCGCGCGGGCCAGGGCGACCGCGAGCTCGGTCTTGCCCACTCCGGCGGGTCCCTCGACCATGAGTGGCCGCTCCAGCCGTTCGGCGAGGAACACCGACGTCGCGATCTCTCGCGACGGCAGGTACCCCTGGCCCTCGAGCCGGGCGGCGGCCTCTTCGACGGAGGCGAGCGTCATGTGGCCATAGAACCACACGCCGCCCCTGCCTGCCAGGACCCCCGAGTTCCGCGTAGAGCGACGGAGGGGGACCGGCCGGCGGCTGGTCGGCGCGCCGCACGCGGGCTAGACTCGGACACATGGAAGCGTCCCAGGGTCCTCTCAGCGAGGAAATGTTTCACTCGTTCTTGCAGCTCGCAGTGAAGCGGCAGGCGAGCGACGTGCACTTCGAGGTCGGGTACCCGCCCACCTACCGGGTGTTCGGAGAGCTGCTCGCGGCCAAGGTCCCCGCCCTCACCCACGCCGACACCGAGGCCATCGCGAACTTCGTCCTCCAGGCCCCGGGATCGGGCTTCGCGCCGCTCGACTTCCGCGAAGTCGACCGAAGCTACTCGCTGGCCGGCGTCTCCCGGTTCCGGGCGAGCGTCTTCAAGCAGCGAGGGAGCTGGGGAGCGGTGATGCGAACCATCCCGTTCCTCGTCCCCGACTTCGCCACCCTGAACCTGCCCCCGGCGGTCTCGACCGTGGCCGAGGCGAGGCGAGGCCTGGTGCTCATCACTGGGGCCACCGGCAACGGGAAGTCGACCACCATCGCCGCTGTCATCAACCACATCATCCAGCAGGAGCGCCTCCACGTGGTGACGGTGGAGGACCCCATCGAGTTCATCTTCAACTCGGGCAAGGGGCTCGTGATCCAGCGCGAAGTCGGCACGGACACGGCGAGCTACTCGGACGCGCTGCGGGCCGCCCTGCGGCAGGACCCGGACATCCTCATGGTGGGCGAGTTGCGCGATCGTGAGTCCGCGGACATCTGCCTCAAGGCGGCGGAGACAGGTCACCTCGTCATCACATCGCTGCACACTCCTGACGTGGCACGGGCGGTCGGCCGGGTCGTCGGCCTGTTCCCGTCCGACGAGCAGGAGACCGTGCGCGGCCGTCTCGCCGACAACCTTCAGGCGGTGGTGGCTCTTCGGCTGCTCATCCGCGCCGACGCCGCCGGCCTCATCCCGGCGGTGGAGGCATTGCTCGCCACGTCCACCGTCCGGGAGATGATCCGCGACAGCGCGCGCATCAAGGAGCTGAAGCCGTACATGGAGACGGCCGGCGCCGACCTGGGCATGCACTCCTTCGACCAGTACCTCTACAAGCTGCACGAGGCGAAGCGCATCTCGCTCGACACTGCGCTTGGAAACGCCACGAACAGGGCGGACCTGGAGCGTCGCATTCTCATCGAGACCGGAGGCCGGAGCGCGTGAACTCCGCTGGCGCCCTGCCGGCGTCGCGTGTCCTGCTGGTGGGGACGGACGCGGATGTATCGGTCGCGCTCCACTTGCACCTGGAGCGCGCCGGCTACGCCCTCTATTGCTTGCCGAACCCCCTGGAGATGGAGCCGATGCTGCGTGCGGTCGCCCCGCACGTGGTCGTCCTGCTCCTGCCTGCGTCACCGGACGCCAGCTGGGGAAGCGCCCTCACGGCGGCCGCGAGCGCCGCCCGCGTCGGAGTCCGTGTGATGGTCGTCGCGCCGTCGAGGGAGATCGTGGAGCCCCTGGCCGCGGTGGCGGGCGCCGAGCGAGCCCTGGCGCGCGCAGAGGTGCTGTCCCGCCCGCTCTCGGTGGTGGAGCGCGCATCGCTTCGCCAGCCCGCGACGGCGGTGGCCTCACCCCAGGCGCCGCCGCCGACCCCTTCCGTGACGGCCCCCGTTCCCCGCACGCCGTCACCGCCCGCGCCGACCCTGGGCGAGTTCGACGAGCGCCCCCTGAGGTCCGCCCCGCAGCCCGACGTCGACCTCATGGCACTCATCGACGAGGAGCTCGTCGAGGCGCGGCCCAAGCCCCAGAACGCCAGGGTCGAGGTGAGCGTGAGCCTGGTCTCGGAACACAACTTCTTCGTCGGCGTGACCCGCCGCATCGACTCCGGAGGCGTCTTCATCGCCTCGACAATGCCGCCGCCGGTGGGCACGCGCGTCCAGGTGCGCCTCGGGCTCGCCGACGGCCGGAAGATCGACCTGGACGGCGAGGTGGCCTTCATCCGGGGGAAGTCGGCCACCACCGGCCGCCAGCCGCCCGGGTGCGGGGTGCGCCTCCAGAGCCTGCCGGGATGGGCCGTCGACGCCATCGAGCGCTTCTTCCTGGCGCGCCAGCCGATCGTCTACTCCCCGACGTGAAGGTTCGCCGCTCGACCGCTCCCCGACGTCTGGCCAGGGCCTAGTCGTCGACGGGACGATCGGTTCTGCGAACGCCGAGCAGGAACGGCTCGATGAACTGCTCCAGTTCTCCGTCGAGGACGTCGTCCACCTTGCCGGTCTCCACGCCGGTGCGCAGGTCCTTCACCATCCGGTAGGGGTGAAGGACGTAGCTGCGGATCTGCGAACCGAAGTCGATGTCCTTCTTCAGCGCCTCCTCGACGTCGCGAGCCGCCTGCCGCTTGCGCTCCTCCAGGTCGTAGAGGCGCGACCGGAGGATCTTCCAGGCCACCGCTCGGTTCTTCTGCTGGCTGCGCTCGTTCTGGACCGCCACCACGATCCCGGTCGGGATGTGCGTGATGCGGACCGCCGAGTCGGTCTTGTTCACCTTCTGTCCGCCGGCCCCGGAGGATCGGTAGGTGTCGATGCGGACGTCGGCGTCCTTGATGTCGAGAACGATGTCGTCCTCCAGCTCGGGCGTCACGTCCACGGCCGCGAAGCTCGTCTGGCGCCGGGCGGCGGAGTCGAACGGGCTGATCCGGACGAGCCGGTGGACGCCCTTCTCCGCCTTGAGGAGTCCGTAGGCGTTCTCGCCTCGGGCGATGAAGGAGGCGCTCGAGATCCCCGCCTCCTCGCCGGCCACCATGTCGGCGGGCTCGACCTGCCACCCCTTGCGCTCGCAGAAGCGCACGAGCATCCGGTAGAGCATCGCCGCCCAGTCCATCGCCTCGGTGCCCCCCGCCCCGCTCTTCACCTCCACGATGGCGTTGGCGCCGTCGTGGGGCCCCGAGAGCATGCGGCGGAACTCGAGCGTCCCGACCCGGCGAGCCACCTCGTCGGCATGGCTCGCGGCCTCCAACCGGGTCGCGTCGTCTCGAGCCTCCTCGGCGAGTTCGTCGAGCGCGGCCGCGTCCTCCAGGGCCCGCTGGGCCCCGTCGAACTCGGCGACGGCTGCCTCGCACTGCGCCTTCTCCTTCAGGAGCCCCTGAGCCCGCTGGTTGTCGTTCCAGAAGCCGGGGTCCTCGGTCAGGCGCGCGACCTCGGCGGCTCGATCGCGCTTGCGCTCTACGTCAAAGGGACCCCCGGAGCGCGGAAAGCCGGGATGCGAGATCGGTCAGCAGGTCGGTGGTAGCGGTCGCCATGTCGGATCGGCTCTCCCAGGTCGGCGGGGACGCACCAGTGCGGCGCCGAGCAGCGCGGCGGCGACGCCGGCGGCTGCCCAGGCGAACAGATCGCCAAATGTAGTGTAGAGGGTGCGGCCTCGCAAGAGCGGCAGCTCGGCGACCAATAGCCTGGCTGACTCCTGCGGATCGGGAGCGAGATCCGGATCGACCGGCCCGACCTCCAGGAACCCGGGCGCGACCTCGCCCGTGGGCAGGATCACCGCGGTGACGCCAGCGTAGGCCGGTCGCGCGACGGCCTTTCCCGTCTCGATGGCGCGCATCTGCACGATGGCCAGGAACTGGTAGGGTCCGGACGAGTAGCCGTACCAAGCGTCGTTCGTGGGGTTGACGAGGAAGTCGACGTCCTGCCGCCCGAAGCCACGCGAGATCTCCGGGAAGATGGCGTCGAAGCAGATGAGGGGCCCGAGGCTCACCCTGCGCGCGCCCTCGCCAGTGCCCACCGTGAACGACATCGGGTCGAGCCGCCCGCCCGGACTCCCGGGCCCGAGGCTCGGAACCACCTGCCGCAGGAAGGGCAACCACTCGCCGAACGGGATGTACTCGCCGAAGGGCACCAGGTGGTGCTTCACGTAGCGCCCCATCACCTGCAGGTCGGGCGCGAGGAGGAAGGCGCTGTTCTCGATCTGTGGCGCCCGCCCGCCCCCGCGGGTGGGCTGCCAACGGATGGTGGCGGCACCGAGAAGGACGTGGGCCTGCGAAAGCGCGGCGAGGTTTGGCCCCTCGCCGTCGAAGCTCTGCACCTCCGGAGAAACGGCCCAGGGCCAGGCGGCTTCCGGCCAGGACACGAACTCCGCCCCGGCCCGGTCGGCCTGAACGGTGAGCGGCCAGAGCCGGCCCACGATGAAGTCCCCGTAGTGGCGCGCCTGGTTCTTCACCGACTGGTCCACGTTCGCCTGCACGAGGCCGACGCGGAGGCGAGGAGCCCGGCCCATGTCGCGGCGCACGTGAGCGAGGCGTGCCGAGCCGTAGACGACGGTCGAGGCGACGAGCGCGCCGGCCACGGCCGTCGCCTTCCAAGGGGCGGCGGCGCCGGATCGCCACGCGCGCCACCACTCGGCGATCACGGCGTTCGAGAGCACTACCAGGGCAGCGATGCCGTAGACGCCGGCCAGGGAGGCGAGCTGGGCAACCGCTGGATGGCGCACCTGCGTGTAACCGAGGTTCGCCCAGGGAAAACCCGTGAAGAGATGGTTCCGGAGGAACTCCGTCGCCGCCCAGAAGACCGGGAGGTGGACCCAAAGCGGCCAGCCGAGGCGGCGGCGAACCGTGAAGGAGGCCCAGAAGGCGAGCCCCCAGTGAACCGCCATGTAGAGGACGAGAAGCGTGAGCGCGACGAGCGCGAGCCACAGCGGCAACCCCCCGAAGGCGGTCATGGCATGCCCGACCCAATGGATCGAGAGGTAGAAGCAAGCCATGCCGGCGATGATGCCGAGGAGGAAGGCCTCGGCTCCGCCGACGGCCAGGTCGAGGGCGACCAAGGCGGGGGCGAGCCCCACCCAGGCGATCCACTCCAGGTGGCCGGCCGGGTCGATCTGGCGGAGCGAGAACTGCTGGATCACGAGCGGGAATGCCAAGGCCTCGAGCGCTCCGCCCAGGGCGGCGAGGAGCATGCGGGCACGCCGGGTCATGGCTAGGGCGTCTGCCGGCGCCGGGCTCGTCCCCGCCGGCGCGCTTCCGAAGCGTCCAGCGATTCGGCAACCATGCCGGATCGCCCGAGAACCTCCGCCTCCAGCGCCGCCATGGCACGGGCATCGCGTGGCCGCTCGTGGTCGTGGCCCAGCAGATGCAGGATGCCGTGAACGAGGTAGCGATCCACCTCGGCAAGCAAGGGCGAACCGCTTCTCCGCGCCCTTCGACGCGCGGTGTCGATGGAGATCGCGACGTCCCCGAGCTCCGCTGACCGGCCGGGCGGCTCGTGGAGCGGGAAGGAGAGCACGTCGGTCGGGCGATCCAACCCGCGCCAGCGGCGGTTGAGCGCGCGGATGGCGCGGTCCCCGGTGAGCAGGACCGAGAGCTCCGCGTCGTGGCGCTCGAGCGACTCGAGATGGGCCCGGGCCCTGGCTCGCAAGCGCCCCGAGAGCGCGGCGCCGCCGGGATGATCGCTCCGGAGCTCAACCCTCATGGGCGAACGACCTGCAGTGCCGTCGGTCGCTCCGCCGCCGGGCCCGCCCCGCTGCTCGAGCGCGACCGATACACCTCGTCGAGCGCCTGGACCATCGCGCGGGCGGCCGCCTCGAGATCCCGGAGCGTCAGGTCGGACTCGTCGAGCTGACCCTCGTCCACGATCTCGCCGATGCGCCGCCTCACCAGAGCGAGGAGCCTGTCGACGGAAGCCTCGGCGAGATCGCGGGAGGATGCCTCGCACGCGTCGGCGATCATCACCAGCGCCGCTTCCCGCGTCTGGGGCTTCGGGCCCGGATACCGGTAGATGGCCTCCAACTCCGTGCTTCGCTCCCCGTCGGCGGCGCGCCTCTCCTTGGACCAGAAGAAGGACACGAACCGCGTCCCGTGGTGCTGGGCCACGATGTCCAGCACCGGCCGGGGCAGCTTCCACCGGCGTGCCATCTCCACACCGTCCTCGACGTGCCGCTTCACCAGCAGCGCGCTGTTCGTCGGGGGGAGGTCTGCGTGTGGGTTCTCGCCGCGCGTGTTCTCGGAGAACCAGCCCGGGTCCTTGCCCTTGCCAAGGTCGTGGTAGTAGGCACCGACGCGGGCGAGCAACGGGTCGGCGCCCACGGCGCGAGCCGCCGCCTCGGCGAGCGCCCCAGTCACGACCGAGTGGTGCCAGGTCCCGGGCGCCTGGACGATGAGCTCCTTCAGGGCCGGGTGGTTGAGGTTCGCGAGGTCGCGCAACCGCAGGTCGCTCGCCAGGTCGAGGATCGACTCCAGGGCCGGCCGCAGGGCGAGCACCACGACGGGCAGGAGGAGCCCGCCGGACAGGAAGGACGCGACCATGGCCGAGACGAGGTCCGTCGGCGCCGGCCAGACGAGCGCCCGCCCGGCGAAGAGCCAGCCGCACGCCACCAGGATCGCCTCAAGGGCACCCACGAGCAGGCCGCTGCGCCAGACGTGCCGCCTGCGCTGCACCCGCGCGAGCAGCAGGGCCGCCGCGATCGATCCGAGCGTCACGGTCAGCCCGAAGAGCACCGACTGGCCGCCGAGGAGCCCGGCGGCGGCGCCCACGGCCACGGCAAGGAGGACCCCCGCAGCCGGCGAGAGCAGCATGGCGGCCAGAGCGGCTCCGGCCGGCGCGGGCACGAGCAGCGAGAACGTCTCGGCGCTCACCTGGCCCACGCGGTCGTGCAGGGCGTCGCCGAGGGCGATCCCGAAGGCACAGCTCGCGAGCGTGGCAAGGTAGAGCCCGGCGAGCAGCAGGGCCCCTCGCCTGCGCGGCCGGAGCGTGGCACCCAGGCTGGCGGCCGCGACCCAGAGAAGGAGCAGCGTCACCCCGACAAGGAGGCCGGCGCCGACGCGGATGGTCGCCCGGTCGAGGAGCCTCCCCTGCTCGCGCATCGCGCGCAAAACGGCAAGGTGGCGCGGCTCCACCCGCTCGCCGGCCGCCAGGACCGCCTCGCCGCGCCGCACTGGGATGACGACGGGCGTGACGCGTGACGCCGCGACCTGGCGCCTTCGCTCCGTCTCCGCCTGGGAAAGGACGAGGGTCGGGCGGAGGAGCTCCGACCCCACCTCGGCGAGAGCCGCTCGGAGCCGCGGGCTGCGTCCCGTCAGCGCCTCGGCGGCGCGCTCGACATCCTTGCGGGCGCCGGCGAGGTCGCGCAGCTTGTCGAGGTTGGCCACGGCGAACTCGCTGCCCCGGATCTCGCCCGCCCGCACCTCACGGACCCGGACTCCGTCCTCCCGGTCGGCGGCGAGGAGGGCGCGGTCCTCCACCACGAACCCGCCGAGCCCGCGGCGCGTCAGCTCGACGAGCGACTCCTCCACCGCCTCGGCGAAGCGGGCCTCGGCGAGGGCGGCGAACTCCGCGTCGTCCACCCAGAGCTGCAGGCGAGACGCGAACTCGTCACGGCGAGACGCGAAGGCCCGGGCGAGGTCCGCCGTCTCGAGGGAGGTGTCCCGGTGTCCGGGCGGTAGCCCGCGCCGCTCCCGCCACTGGGCCTCGGTTCCGCGCATGAGCTGGAAGGCTTCCCGGACGCGTGCCTCGGCCTCCTCCTCGGCGGCGAGATCGTGGTCGAAGACGCGGGGCTCTGCGGCGGCGGCCTCGTCCCGCCGGCGCCTTGTGGCGTCGTCGTCGGGGACGGCCAGGTCGCGCGGGGCGCGCACCGTTTCGGCCGCGGGGAGCCCGACGGCTTCCTCGCCGGGTATGCGAGGCGAATCGGTTCCGGGAAAGAGCACAAAGGCGGAGCCGACCGCCACCGCGATGAGCAGGGCGGCCCCAGCCAGGTCCTCCTGAACGCGGCGCGGCCGCCGCGGAACCGGGGGCGGTATCGCCTTTGAAGTGGCGCTCGACACAGGGTTTTGAGCCTGTCACCGGCGCACGGCGGACGCAAGAGACCGGTCGGGGGAGTCAGCCCGGCCGTCACGGCGAGGCGGTCGGCCCGGTC
>Ga0209048_10004444_pt1 | contig 13411 bp, 11 predicted proteins | sample FrelakmetCRP12CR_FD_187146 | JGI IMG/M metagenome (GOLD analysis project Ga0209048, IMG submission 187146) | Freshwater lake sediment microbial communities from the University of Notre Dame, USA, for methane emissions studies - CRP12 CR (SPAdes)... | ecosystem: Environmental > Aquatic >... | reverse complement strand
GTAAGCGTCGTCTTCCCATGATCAATGTGACCAACCGTCCCCACATTCACATGCGGCTTCGTCCGCTCAAACTTCTTCTTCGCCATCGTTGTTCCTCCTCGCCAGAACTCAAAACCGTGGTTGCCTGGTGTTCCGTGTACCCTTCGATTGTGCCGACCAGGCCTGCGATAATCCTCTCCAGGCCATTCCTCTTAGGTCGTTTTCCCTTTTACCATGATCTCGGTTTATGCCACTACCATCTATAGTGAGCAAAAGCCTTGTTCGCTTCAGCCATGCGATGGGTGTCTTCACGCTTCTTGACTGATCCACCCCGGCTTTGAGCGGCATCAAGTAATTCTCCCGCAAGCTTCTGAACCATGGTTTTTTCGGAGCGTTGTTTGGAGTAGTTGATGATCCAGCGCATCGCCAGAGCATCCCTCCGTTCGTTGCGAACCTCTACCGGAACCTGGTAGGTCGCTCCCCCCACGCGCCTTGATTTAACCTCTATAATCGGTCTGACGTTGTCCAAGGCCTTGTGAAATATATCCAGGGGATCTTGCTTGCTGCGCTGTTCAATAAGATCCAAGGCTCCGTAGAAAACCTGTTCGGCCAGACTCTTCTTGCCGCGTCGCATCACATTGTTCATGAACTTGGCAACCAGTTTGCTGTTATATTTGGGATCCGGCAGAACATCTCGTTTTGGAACTTCCCGTCTTCTTGGCATCAGTCTCCTCGACCCACAAAAACATTCAAAAGATAAAGAAGGCCATGACCGACAATCCTAAGCCATGGCCCCCAAATGGTTTGCCACAGTCCGCTACTTGGGTTTCTTGGTGCCATATTTGGAACGACCCTGTTTACGGTCGGCTACCCCCAGAGCATCCAGAGTGCCACGAATGATATGATAACGCACTCCCGGCAAGTCCTTAACGCGGCCACCGCGGATCAGAACCACAGAGTGTTCTTGAAGGTTGTGACCAATGCCGGGAATATAGGAGGTTACTTCAATCCCATTGGTGAGGCGCACACGGGCTATTTTACGCAAAGCCGAGTTGGGTTTTTTGGGGGTGGTCGTATACACCCTAACACACACTCCACGTTTCTGAGGGCAGCTCTGGAGAGCCGGTGTACTGGATTTCTTCCGGATCTCTTCTCTCCCTTTTCGAACTAGCTGACTAATAGTGGGCATTTCTCATTTACTCCGTTTAATTCGGAAATCCCTCTTTCCAGGCTCAACTTTTGTAAAGCCTCTGGTTCCAAATCTGCTCTTTGTACAGATTGAGAATCACTTTGTCAAGAGCTTTTGGACTCTGAATCACCGATTTCATTTCCGCAAGTCGCGATAAGGTCTCAACCCAGAGCCTGCCGGGATGAGCCGGCCCATGATCACGTTTTCCTTAAGCCCGAGGAGATAGTCAACTTTGCCGGCTGTAGCAGCATCGGTCAGTACTTTGGTGGTCTCCTGGAAGGAAGCTGCCGAAATGAAACTTTGAGTACTCAGTGAAGCTTTCGTTATGCCGAGCAAAAGCGGTTCTGCCGCTGCCGGTCGTTTGTTCTCCGCAAGCAGTGCTTGGTTGATCTCTTCAAAAATGATCTTTTCAACATGTTCCCCCATCAGGAACTCAGATTCCCCAGGGTCGGTAATTCTGACGCGCTTCAACATTTGACGGACGATGACTTCGATGTGCTTGTCGTTGATTTTTACGCCCTGCAGCCTATAGACTTGCTGTACCTCGTCGACCAGGTATTTCGCAACTTCCTTTTCCCCCAGAACCGTCAGGATATCGTGCGGGTTCGGAGATCCGTCCATGAGCGGTTCTCCAGCGCGAACATAGTCTCCTTCGTGCACGCTGATGTGTTTCCCCTTGGGAATAAGGTAATCTCTGGGCTCGCCCACATCGGGCGCAACAGTAACCTTACGCTTGCCTTTGGTGTCCTTGCCGAAGCTGACGGTTCCGTCGATCTCCGTAATTACTGCATTTTCCTTTGGTTTTCTCACCTCGAAGAGTTCGGCAACTCGCGGGAGACCACCCGTGATATCCTTGGTCTTCGTGGTTTCACGAGGGATTCTCGCCAGCACATCGCCAGGGAAAATCTGGTCCCCTTCGCTAACCATGAGGATTGCCCCAAGAGGCATGAAGTAACGCGCAAAGCCTCCGCCTTCACCCACACGAGCCGTTTTTCCCTTTTCGTCTTTGATCGAGATGCGAGGCCGCACATCGGCGTCACGGTATTCCACGACGACTTTGCTCGACTTTCCAGTGACGGGGTCAACTTTCTCCTGCATGGTCTGGCCTTCAACGATATCCCCCAGCTTCACGCTGCCGGCCACATCGGTCAGAATAGGCGTGGTAAAAGGGTCCCATTCTGCCAGGAGCGAGTCTGCTTCAACCTGTTGGCCATTTTCTACTTTAAGTTTTGCTCCATAGTTGATGATGTAGCGCTCCCGCTCCCGGCCAGATTCACTCACAATGCTGATCTCGCCGTTGCGGTTCATAGCCACCGGGTCACCCTCGCGATTACGCACGGTGTTTAAGTTCAAGAAGCGCACCGTGCCTGGATAGCGGTTGTTGATAGAGGTTCTTTCGATGCTTTTGCTGGCGGTTCCACCAATATGGAAGGTGCGCATGGTGAGCTGGGTGCCGGGTTCACCGATGGATTGCGCGGCAATAATGCCGATCGCCTCACCGATTTGTGCCAGTTGACCTTGAGCCAGGTCGCGACCGTAGCACATGGCGCATATTCCCCGCAGACTGCGACAGGTCAACGCAGAGCGAATGGTTACGCGCTCGATACCTGCGTCTTCGATTCGCTGGACGGCCTGCTCGTCGATTTCCGATCCGGCAGCATGGAGGAGTTCAGCCGTGACAGGGTCCGTGATATCTTCATGGGAGATCCTTCCGAGGATGCGCTCACCCAGTCGTTGAATGACTTCCCCCGCTTCCAGAAGCGCCTCCACCTCGATCCCATCCATGGTTCCACAATCGTGTTCAGAAATGATAACATCCTGTGAAACATCCACCAGACGGCGAGTAAGATAACCGGAGTTGGCAGTCTTGAGAGCCGTGTCTGCCAGACCTTTGCGAGCCCCGTGAGTGGAAATAAAGTATTGCAGCACGGTAAGCCCTTCTCGGAAATTGGCCGTGATGGGGGTTTCAATGATTTCTCCCGAGGGTTTGGCCATCAGCCCGCGCATTCCGGCAAGCTGGCGCATCTGGTCTTTGCTCCCTCGAGCTCCTGAATCAGCCATCATGAAAATGGGGTTGAAGGATTCAATCTGTTTGGTGTCGCCAGCAGCAGTGGTAATTTCGGTTGTTGCTATCTCTTTCATCATCTCGGCGGCAACGTCTTCCGTAGCCTTTGCCCAGATGTCCACAGCCTTGTTGTATTTTTCTCCTTCAGTGATCAGCCCTTCATTATACTGACGATCAATCTCCGTTACCATTTCAAAGGCGTGTTCAAGGATTTCCGGTTTCCGGTTGGGAACCACCATATCCTTTATCGATATTGAAAGCCCTGAACGGGTGGCAAACTCGTAGCCCAAATCTTTAAGTTGGTCCGCCAAAATTACTGTTGCCTTAACGCCTGCTTTGCGATAGCAGAGGTCGATCAACTGCGCCAAAGCCTTCTTATTCATAACCCGATTGATTGCCGAGAAGGGTAGATCCTCAGGGAGGATTTCTGACAGCAGTACCCTGCCAACCGTTGTCTTAACCCGTTCTTTCCCGATGCGGACCTGAACACGCGCATGCAATTCCACTTGCCCTGCATCATAAGCACAACGCGCTTCCTCGCGGTTTGCAAAGAAGCTATTTTCTCCTTTGGCGAGGGGTTTTTCTCGTGTCATGTAATAGATCCCAAGCACAATGTCCTGAGAGGGGACGATAATGGGATCGCCGTGCGCGGGGCTAAGAATATTGTTGGTGGACATCATCAACACCCGAGCTTCCACCTGGGCCTCGATTGACAGAGGTATGTGGACTGCCATTTGATCGCCATCGAAATCAGCATTAAAAGCGGTGCAAACCAGCGGATGGAGCTGAATGGCCTTGCCTTCGATCAAGATCGGCTCGAACGCTTGAATGCCCAAACGGTGGAGGGTTGGAGCCCGGTTCAGCATGACCGGGAATTCCCTCACAACTTCATCAAGAGTATCCCAGACTTCGGGGGTTTCCCGTTCCACCATCTTCTTGGCAGCTTTGATAGTGGTGACGTAGCCCTTCTCTTCAAGTTTGTTGTAGATAAACGGTTTGAAGAGTTCCAATGCCATCTTCTTGGGCAACCCGCACTGGTGCAGGCGCAGATTTGGACCAATCACGATAACGGTGCGGCCGGAATAATCGACACGTTTGCCCAACAGGTTCTGCCGGAACCGCCCCTGCTTACCCTTGAGCATATCACTGAGTGATTTCAGCGGGCGTTTGCTGGCCCCCGTTATGGTTTTCCCCCGACGCCCATTGTCGAAGAGTACATCCACCGCTTCCTGGAGCATGCGTTTTTCATTACGGATGATGATGTCAGGGGCATTGAGTTCCTGCAGGCGCTTGAGCCGGTTATTCCGATTAATGACTCGGCGATACAGATCATTAAGGTCACTGGTGGCAAATCGACCGCCATCTAGAGGCACCAGCGGCCTGAGGTCCGGGGGTAGCACCGGGACGACGTCCATAATCATCCATTCGGGCTGGTTTTCCGATTCGCGAAAAGCGTCAATGATCTTCAGACGCTTGGCCAGTTTCTTACGTTTTGCCATGGAATTGGTTTTGAACATATCGACGCGGAGTTCCGAGGCGAGTTTGTCCAAGTCCAATTCGGACAGAAGTACTTTGATGGCCTCGGCGCCGATGCCTGCAGTAAACCCGCCCGGGAATTCCTGCACCATTTGCCGATACTTTTCTTCCGTCAAGAGCTCACCTTGGCCAAGGGGTGTATCCCCTGGATCCAAAACGATGTAGGAATCGAAATAGAGGACCTTTTCCAATTCTCTCAGGGTCAAATCCAATAGGTTGCCAATCTTGCTGGGAAGACTGCGAAGAAACCAAATGTGGGCAACCGGAGCGGCAAGATCAATGTGTCCCATCCGTTCTCGTCTAACTTTTGATTGAATAACCTCCACACCGCACTTCTCACAAACCACGCCGCGATGCTTCATGCGCTTGTATTTGCCGCAGTTGCATTCGTAATCTTTTGTGGGCCCGAAGATTCTGGCACAGAAAAGCCCATCACGTTCCGGCTTGAAAGTGCGGTAATTGATGGTCTCAGGCTTCTTCACCTCACCGTAAGACCATTCTTTGATCCTCTCCGGGGAGGCAATCATGATTTTGACCGCATTAAAATTCAACGGGTCCTTAGGCTTCATGAAAAGACTGTAAAGCTCTTTCAAAGGAACCTCCTTGTCTAATTCCCTTCGTCTTCTTCCAGCAGTCTGACATCCAAGGCCAGAGCCTGTAGTTCTTTGACAAGCACATTAAAGGATTCGGGCAAGCCTGCTTCGAGAGTGTTGTCGCCTTTGACGATTTTTTCATACATCCGCGTACGGCCCGCCACATCATCAGACTTAACGGTCAGAAATTCCTGTAGAGCATAAGCAGCCCCATATGCTTCCATAGTCCATACTTCCATTTCCCCGAGACGCTGGCCCCCAAACTGGGCCTTCCCACCCAGGGGTTGCTGGGTTACCAGGGAGTATGGGCCTATGGAACGGGCGTGAATCTTATCATCCACGAGATGATGGAGTTTCAACATGTACATGACCCCAACGGTAACCGTACGGTCAAAGGGCATGCCGGTACGTCCATCATATAGAGTGATCTGACCGGTTTCGGGAAGTCCTCCTTCTTTGAGAAACAAACGTATCTCAGCTTCGTCGGCGCCATCAAAGACAGGGGAGGCCACATGGAGCCCTTCTTTAAAGTCGCTGATCAGAGCTTTAAGTTCTTTGTCGCCGGCATCTTGAAAATATGCCTCGAATTCCAACTGATTGTGAATGCGCTTGAGTTTCTCTTGAAACGTTTCGCGTTCCTTATGTGATTCGAGCATTTCCGCCAGTTGCTGTCCCAATCTCTTAGCAGCCCAGCCGAGGTGGGTTTCCAGAACCTGCCCGACGTTCATACGTGACGGCACGCCCAAGGGATTGAGAACAATATCCACAGGCGTGCCATCCGGGAAGTAAGGCATATCTTCGATGGGCAAAATTCGTGAAACCACGCCTTTATTGCCATGGCGTCCCGCCATTTTGTCTCCTACCTGGAGTTTCCGCTTGACGGCCACATAAACCTTGACCATCTTGATTACCCCTGGCGGTAGCTCATCCCCTCTCTTTAATTTATTGACCTTTTCTTCAAAAAGCGACCTTACCTTCTCCACTTGATGCTGGTAGCTTTCGGTAATAGTCTCGATTTCCATCGGGATGGCAGGGTCTTTGGCTGCGCCGATCTGGCGCCAAAGAGCACTGGGAAGCTTCAGGAGCAGGTCTTCAGTAAAAGCTTCGCCTTTCTTGACAAATGATTTCTTGCCATCTTTCAGGGAGTTATCACTTGGCTTGCCTCCGAGGAGCTTGGCTAACCTCCTGACCGTGGTCTTGCGGATGATCTCGACTTCATCCCGCTGATCTTTCATCAACCGTGCGATTTCCTGATCTTCGATCACCCGGGTCCGCTCATCCTTCTCCACGCCTTTTCGTGAGAACACCTTGGCATCAATGACGATGCCCTCAACCCCCGGAGGTACTCGCAGGGAGGTATCCTTAACATCGCTGGCCTTTTCTCCGAATATTGCTCGCAGAAGCTTTTCTTCGGGGGTCAGCTGTGATTCACCCTTCGGCGTTACTTTACCCACAAGGATGTCGTTGGGCTGAATATAGGCCCCTATACGGATGATACCGCTCTCATCAAGGTCCCTGAGAGCCTCTTCACCGACATTGGGGATGTCCCGAGTAATATCCTCTTTGCCTAACTTCGTATCCCGCGCAACGACCTCGAATTCCTCGATGTGAATCGAGGTGAACACGTCTTCGCTGACAATCCGTTCGCTAACCAGTATGGAATCCTCGAAATTGTACCCTCCCCAACTCATGAAGGCGACCATCACGTTCCTGCCCAAAGCCAGTTCACCATGATCGGTAGAAGGTCCATCGGCAAGGATCTGCCCCTTCAGGACGAAGTCTCCTTGTTGCACCAAAGGTTTCTGGTTGATACAGGTATTCTGATTCGATCGTTTAAATTTAATAAGTTTACAAATATCTATAGCACTTCTGGTTTCTATTTCTTCTTCGGTTACTCGGATAACGATTCGAGTGGCGTCCACATACTCTACAATCCCGGCTCTTTTGGCGACAATGGTTACCCCACTGTCCTTAGCTACAATCCGTTCAATGCCCGTTCCCACCAAAGGCGCCCGGGTTCGAATAAGGGGCACCGCCTGACGTTGCATGTTGGAACCCATGAGTGCACGGTTAGCATCGTCATGCTCCAGAAACGGAATCAAGGAAGCGGAAACGCTGACCAGCTGATTGGGTGAGACGTCCATGTAACGAATCTCTTCGGGTGGAACCATGACGAATTCCCCCGCCATGCGTGCGGAAATCTGACCGCTGGTGAGACGTCCTTTTTCATCAAGGGCAGCGTTTGCCTGCGCAATGGGGTAGTCCTTCTCGTCCATGGCGGTGAGGTAATGCACCTTGCTTCCGGCCCTCGCAGTCTCGACCTTGCGATAAGGGGTTTCGATAAAGCCGTAAGGATTAACGCGGGCATAAGTGGAGAGCGACACAATCAGCCCAATGTTGGGACCTTCCGGAGTTTCGATGGGACAAATACGGCCGTAGTGAGTAGGATGCACATCACGGACCTCGAAGCCGGCGCGCTCGCGCGTGAGGCCGCCAGGTCCCAGAGCGCTCAATCTCCGCTTATGGGTGATCTCCGAGAGCGGATTGGTTTGGTCCATGAACTGAGAAAGCTGACTTGTACCGAAGAATTCCTTCACCACTGCAGAGACCGGTTTGGCGTTGATCAGGTCGTGGGGCATGAGCGCCTCGACTTCCTGAAGGGTCATGCGCTCTTTGATCGCTCGCTCCATCCTCACCAGCCCTATACGATACTGATTCTCCAACAGTTCACCGACGGCCCGGACACGGCGATTTCCCAGGTTGTCAATATCGTCAACAGCTCCTTGTGAATCCTTCAGGCGAATGAGGCGTCGTACAGCCACCAGGATGTCTTCTCGACGCAAAGTCCGGTATTCCAGCGGCACATCAAGACCCAGTTGCAGATTGAGCTTGAATCTGCCCACTTCCGAGAGATCGTAATGATCAGAATTGAAAAACAGGTTGTTAAAAAACTCTGTCGCTACTTCAATCGTGGGTGGGTTGCTTGGTCGCAAACGCCGGTAAATCTCGATGACGGCATCTTCACGCGTGTTCACCTTGTCCATGAGCAGGGTGTTACGGAACGACGGGCTGACATCATGTCCCTCGAGATGGAGCAATTCTACATCGCCCACCTGACGCGCCAGAAAGTCGGCCAACATCTTCTCGTTAATGCCGTCATTGCACTCTGCAACGATCTCGCCCGTATTATAATCAACCACATCCTGCGCGAGGACGCGCCCGATTAGTTCAGACGTTTTTACTGGCAGCCGCCGAATGCCCAGCTCTTGAAGGCGCTTGAGAGTTTGCTTACCAAGCTTTCTGTTCCTCTTGATCAGGATTTCTCCGGTCTCAGGATGAATAATGTCTTCAGTAGCGCGACTGCCGACGAGAATATCGGGATTCAGTTCTTTCTCTGATTGGACCTCATTACCAATGATGATTCTTTCGCTCGGGTAGAAATAATTCAACAGCTCTTCGGTGCTGTACCCAAGCGCTTTCAGAAGTACCGTCACCGGGAACTTACGGCGTCGGTCGATACGGTTGTATAGAATATCTTTTGGATCGAATTCAAGATCGAGCCAAGACCCACGAAGCGGAATAATTCTCGCCGAGTAGAGGACCTTTCCGCTGGAGTGGGTTTTTCCCCGGTCGTGATCGAAGAAAATGCCCGGAGACCGATGCAATTGACTCACGACCACCCGTTCGGTACCGTTGATAATGAAGGTCCCATTGTCGGTCATGAGCGGTAGTGTTCCGAAATAAATTTCTTGTTCTTTGATGTCTCGAATGGAGCGGGTACCTGCCTCTTTATCAACGTCATAGACGACCAGACGCACCACGATTTTCAGGGGTGCCTCATAGGTCATTCCCCTTGCCAGGCATTCTTCGACATCGTATTTGGCTTCGCCAAAACTGTACTGAACAAACTCCAGGGAAGCCGTGCCGCTGAAATCGTCAATCGGGAACACGCTCTTGAAAACTTCTTCAAGTCCTCTGTCGCTCCGGACCTCCGAAGGCACATCCCGCTGCAGAAACTGGTCGTAGCTTTCCTTCTGCATTTGAATAAGGTTAGGGATGTTGACAATTTTGTGAATCTTACCGAAACTTTTCCGTAACCGATATTCGTGAGTTAGGGCCGTTGGCATTTTGACTCCTGCATCTTAATAACTGTTGAGCAAAGAGTGAACTGTCTGACATCCTTCATTAAAATCAAAATCCACACACTCCCGACATTATTAAGGTGCTGAAAAATTGAAATCGGAAACCGGCATGAGAGTGTTTTCAGCCGATTTCCGATGCACAAACAGAGAAGAGGAAATTATTTTATTTCTACGGTGGCGCCTGCCTCGGTCAGCTGTTTGGCGATCGCCTCTGCTTCCTGTTTGGGGATACCTTCCTTGACTACGCCCGGAAGTTTTTCTACCAGATCTTTTGCTTCTTTGAGACCCAGGCTGGTTATCACCCGCACCTCTTTAATGACATTGATCTTTTTGTCTCCCACCCCGGTAATCACCACTGAAAACTCGGTCTGTTCCTCAACCGGAGCCGCCTCAGCCGCGGCTGCTCCCGGCATGGCAGCAAAAGCCATCGGCGCAGCGGCACTTACTCCGAACCGCTCTTCCAGCTCCTTGACAAAACCGCTCAGCTCCAAGACCGTCATGTCTTCAATAAACTTGATGACATCCTCTTTACTGATATTGGACATTTTTTGCTTCCTCCCTCGGAATTATACTTTTTCTTTTTGCTGTTGAATAGCCGCCAGCACACCAACAAATGATCTCGTCACCCCACTCAAAACCGTAACCAGGCCTGTAGGCACTGCCTTGAAGGTTCCGAGAAGTTTGCCCAAAAGCTCTTCTCGCGGTGGCAAATCCGCCAGGGTGCCCACTTCGTCAACACTAAGGAGAGATTTTCCCAGAGCTCCGGCTTTGACCTTCAGTTTGTCATTAGTTTTGGTATACTTCTTAATGATCTTAGCCGGGATCGAGGGATCTCCGTAGCTGATGGCAACGGCACAAGTACCCACTAATAGAGGCTGCAAAATGGCAGCGCTTGTATCCTGGCTTGCCAGGCGCATGAGCGTGTTCTTGATGACGCAGTAATCCACATGCTCTGCTGCCAAAGCGTTGCGCAGGTCAGTGATCTCCCCGACTGTCAACCCCTTGAAATCAGTGAGAATAGTCGCAGAAGCACGCTGCAGCTTTTGGTGCAGATCAGCAACCACTTGCTCCTTTTTGGCTCGTTCCAAAGTCTTTCTACCCTCCCTTCTTCTGCCGGTGCGCTTTCGACTTTATCCTGTTGCTCCACCAAGGGCGGGAGCTCCAGAGAATGGGTCACGTGAGGCCGTGAGCCTGATTGGGTTCTTCACCCATCTCGGTAGGTTCCCCGAAATCGAAGGGGTTTTAAACACCACTCATATGTACCTACGGTCTCAGACAGCTGAATGCACCAAGCGACAGTTTTTTCATTTGCCCCAATATGCTCCCGGAACTGGGAACTATGACATGATCGATTTCACGGCCAGTGGATCGATCTGAATTCCGGGTCCCATGGTTGTTGAAATAGCAATGCCCCGCAGATAGGTACCCTTGGCCGCAGAGGGTTTGAGTCGAACGAGTGTGTCCATGAACGCGGAAATGTTCTGAATGAGCTTCTCCGGCCCGAACGAGACCTTACCCATGGCTGCGTGAACAATACCCGTCTTTTCAACTCGGAAGTCGACCTTACCTGCCTTGATTTCCTTCACCGCTTTGTGAAGATCAAAGGTGACCGTCCCTATTTTTGCATTAGGCATAAGGCCCCGCGGTCCAAGGACCTTGCCGATTTTGCCGACCGCCCCCATCATATCAGGTGTGGCTACTGTCTTATCGAATTCAAGCCAGCCTTCCTTGATCTTATCGACGAGTTCATCGCCGCCGGCATAATCGGCGCCAGCGTCGAGGGCTTCCTTCACCTTTTCTCCTTTTGCAAAGACCAGTACACGGACGGTTTTGCCGAGCCCGTTGGGCAGAACGACAGTGCCGCGCACCATCTGATCAGCATGGCGAGGGTCAACGCCCAGGCGCACTGCAATATCCAGGCTTTCGTCAAATTTGGAAAAGGTGCATTCTGTCGCCAGTTGGACGGCTTCATGAAAGGTGTAACGCCTGCCAGAATCAACCTTGGCATGCGCAGCACGATATTTTTTTCCGCGTTTCGCCATCTTCAACTCTCCAAAGACTTAACGGTCAATACGTCGGCAATGACGTATCCCTATTCCACTTCAATTCCCATACTCCGGGCGGTTCCCTCAATTGTTATCATTGCAGCCTGCAAGTCCCGAGCATTAAGATCCGGCATTTTCAGTCTAGCGATCTCCTCAATTTGCGCCTTGGTAACCTTCGCTACTTTGACGCGGTTCGGCTCGCTGGACCCCTTGGCAATCTGTGCGGCTTTCTTGAGGAGAACAGCAGCTGGCGGAGTCTTCGTGATGAACGTAAAGCTGCGATCAGCATATACGGTGATGACCACCGGAATGATCATCCCCTCCTGTCCCTGCGTCCGTGCATTGAATGTCTTGCAGAATTCCATAATGTTCACACCGTGTTGGCCTAAAGCAGGGCCAATTGGAGGTGAGGGATTCGCTTGCCCAGCGGGAACCTGCAACTTGATGTTGGTTACAACCTTTTTTGCCATCCTGTTCTTGACTCCTGATCTATATCCAGTTCGCGTCCGTTTTTAATGACGATTCACTTGAACGAAATCAAGCTCAACCGGTGTGGATCGCCCAAAAATACTGACGAGAACCCGCACTTTTCCCTTTTCCGGCATCACTTCGTCCACGGTTCCGTTAAAATTGGCAAAAGGACCATCGATGACGCGCACCTCATCACCTTTTTCAAAGCGGTATTTGGGACGAGGTTTCTGAGCGCCCTCCTGCATCTGCAAAATGATGCCATCAGCTTCTTCGTCGGAGAGCGAAATAGGGCGATCCTGGCTGCCAATAAAACCCGTCACTTTGGGGGTGTGACGCACCAAATGCCAAGTCTCATCGTTCAACTCCATATGAACCAAAATGTAGCCCGGATAGAATTTTCGGGATGAAGCCTTACGCTCTCCCTTTACCAGCTCGATCACCTTTTCTGTGGGCACGAGAATCTGGCCGAACAGAGCGTCTTTCCCCTCGGTTTTGATGCGTTCCTCCAGAGCCGATTTGACCTTGTGCTCAAAACCCGAATATGTATGCACGATGTACCACTTTTTCGCCACGAAACTACTCCGCTGAAACTGGTGCTCAAATCGAACGCCTCTTTTTTCGAAGCGAGTGAGATGCTCTCTACCCGACGAAAAGTCGTATCAAGCGGCTCAGAATTGCATCTACAACCCCGAGAAATATCCCGCAAATGATTACAATCACCAGCACCACCGATGTTGACCCAAGGGTTTCCTTCCGCGATGGCCAAACCACTCTGCGCAATTCATAGACAACTTCTCTCAGATATTGGCGCGCACCTTCCCACCAGGGTACCCGGGGTTCATCAGACTTCTTGGGGGCTTTCTTAACAGGCTCGGCTTTCTTCGCTTTTACCGGCTTCTGAGCACCCCTTTTGGAGGATTCAACCTTTTGCACTCTGCCGGAGTGTCCGCCACCTTCATCAGTCTTCTTCTGAAACAGCTTCTGTAAGTTCATTTATGCCAATCTGCTTCTTGTCAGTTCAGGTTTGATGCAGGGGAAAGAAGCCATTCTCTGCTGCCTTCTCAAAGACCCCGGTTGCCGATAACCCATAAACCTAAGAGTCCTGCCGTCATGTCCACAACATGACTTATTTGGTTTCTTTGTGCTCCGTATGAGCATCACAGAATCTACAGTATTTCCGGAAACTCAGCTTCTCGGGCGTGGTTCGCTTGTTCTTGGTCGTGGTGTAATTCCGTCTCTTGCATTCCGAGCACGCCAGGGTTACGAGAACTCGCATGGTTGTCTATCCTGTCCTTTGGCTTTGGAGCTACGCAATAATTTCCGTGATTACACCGGCGCCTACGGTGCGGCCCCCTTCGCGGATGGCGAAGCGGAGTTCCTTTTCAAGCGCC
>Ga0209048_10004443_pt1 | contig 13412 bp, 15 predicted proteins | sample FrelakmetCRP12CR_FD_187146 | JGI IMG/M metagenome (GOLD analysis project Ga0209048, IMG submission 187146) | Freshwater lake sediment microbial communities from the University of Notre Dame, USA, for methane emissions studies - CRP12 CR (SPAdes)... | ecosystem: Environmental > Aquatic >... | reverse complement strand
AAACTTGATCCGTTAAAATCAGTCATCTTGCAGCCTTTGAGAAATGCTGATCTTCCCGGTTCTTTATGGCTGCAAGATGACTGATTTTAACGGACCTATTAAAACATTTTCATACACTATGAGCGTTCCGTATAATAACACCAGAGCTGCATGAAGCGTTTATGGATACTTCTTAAACGCAAAATCTGGGTTAAGGGAAGGCCTCGACCTGGTCACAAACTATCCTGTCCACGAACTCATCAAGGCTCTCAAGCGAATCGTGAAGACGGGGGCCCTTTCCCCTCCAGATATGAAATGCCTTTACTCCTGCCTCCCTGGGGACCTCGCAGTCAAAGAGGATATGGTCACCCACATGGACGACCTCACTATTGACGTATGACTTCAGGCGCACAAAAGCTTCACCTTGAGACTTCACCATGCCCCAATCATCAGGCAGGGAGATGATGGTGTCAAAGTAGCCCTTAAGAGAGCAGTAATGCACCTCTTTGTCCAGAAAGGGTCTTGGTGCATTCGAGAACAGTATAAGCGGATAGCCTTTGTGCTTGAAGTGAGTAACAGCCCGCAAGGCATCCTCGAAGATCTTGATACGGGGAATGAAACCCTTAATGAGCTCTTCTTCGTCTACATGGTTTAAACCGAAGTAGTCGAGCCAGTGGGAAAGCTGGTACCACTTAATCGATGCCTCTCCTTCGCTGCGGTAGGCATCCATACAGAGCTGCATAGCCTCTTCCAGGGCAATGCCACGACTTCTGCCCACAAGCCTCGGAAGGCCCTCATTCCAGACACCATCTACAAAGGCCGGGTCAGTCAAGGTCCCGTCAAGGTCAAAGGAAATGCTCAGTCCTCTTCCCAAACCTCTACCCTGTCCTTCCATTTTGCCTTGGCTGCATACATAGCGCTGTCGGCCTTCCTGACAAGCTCAGACTTTTCCGGCTGGTTGCTTGTTATGGTCCCTACCCCGATGCTCACCGTGATCTTAGTATTTATGGCAGCTCCATAGGAAAACGGCGTTGAACGTATCGTCTTGCAGATCCTCTCAGCAGCAATAACCGCCTGTTCGGTATTTGAGTTGGGCAGGATAATGGCAAACTCCTCGCCTCCATAACGCGCCAGGATGTCGATATTACGAATCGAGCCCTTTAATAGCCCAGCGATCTGCTTGAGCACCATGTCCCCGCACTGGTGGCCATAGCTGTCATTGAAGCGCTTGAAATCGTCAATGTCAAGGATCAGAAGAGAAAGCACGCCGTCCTTCTGACGGTTAACCCGCGCAACCTCTTCAGAGAGACGGTCCTGGAAATGTCGGTGGTTGTATATCTCGGTGAGCCCGTCGGTTATGGAAAGCATGTTGAGCTTTTCATTGAGGAGCTTGAGATCTTCCGAGGCCTTGTTGAGTTCGCCGGCACGGGCCTCAAGCGCATCCTTTACCTCGGCCATATCCCACAGCGTGCGCTCCATCTCAGAGTTTTTTCCCAGCAGTTCCAGCTCAAGGGCCTTTTTATCCGTCACGTCACTGAGCATCATCAGTGCCTTCGTGGGGTGTCCTCTTCTATAGATCACCTGGGCATTGTATTCAATATGCACGGCCTGGCCTTTGGAGGTATTGATGACGCATTCACGTTTCTTGATCTCGGAGCCGTTTATAAAGAGCTTGCTGAAATCACCCCTGAGCACCTCGGCCTGATCTTGGGTGACAAACTTGGTAAAAAGGCTCCCATTGATTTGATCCTTTGGGTATCCTATGATTGCAGGAACATAATCGTTGCAATCGATGATCTTGCCCCTTGGGCTGATGTACATAATGCCGGTGGGTGACTTGTCGAACAGCTCGGAGTATTTCTGCTGCTCTTCCTTCAATGACCGCTTGAGCTTATTGTTCTCGGTTATGTCATTGAGGATTATCCAGACCAGTTGCCTGGATCCCCTCGCAAGCCACCCCCCTTTGGCCATAAAATGAAGGCGTGTATTACTAGCTGAGGTTAACATGATCTCATAGGCATCGTCGGTCGTACCATCAAGATCATACCATCGCTGGCAAGCCCTTATGAATTCAGGCCTGCTCTGCCTGGAAATGAGTTCTATAACCTTGCTGCCCAGCACCTGTTCATATTTGAGCCCTAACAGTGAACAGAGAAAATCATTTGTATAGACTACTCTCCCTTCATCAACAACGAGGCATCCCATATAAGCACTGGTAAACATGCGGACAAAGGTATCGCGGTCGGCATACTCCATGATGGGCTTGTGTTTCGGCAATTCTTCACAAAAGCCTATCACACGGCAGTTATCTAAGGATATTGGTGTGCAGGTAAATCTGTTCGTTTCCGAGTTTGCCGAGGTCAGTGAGATGGTACTGGGAACATGCTGCACGGCCCTAAAGAGCTCGGGCATTTCTTCCAGGTTCTTCTTGAGCTGCTCGCCCATGACACCCAACCTCTTTGCAAGGCTATCACTGACATATTCCACCCCCGAATCTGTTATTAGGGCGAAATACGGAGAGAGGATAGCCTCTAGTCTTGCTATATCAACGTCCATACCTTATGGGTGTCCTCGGCAACCTCCCGGGATAGATGCATGTCGGATAACACCTGTTCGATCTCGTGCCTTGCAATCTCAATGTCCATGGCATCCTGTAACACCCTGATAATGTCTTCCACGCTCGCCCCACCCGTGAGCTGGAGCGCCTTCTCTGTGAAAGCCAGGAGGTCTTCATGCTTTGACCATGGGAACATAACCCATTTCCACTCACCCATGGTCTTTGAACAGAAGTCCGCTTTCAGGCGTGAATCCGCCTTGCTCACCAGGAGAGCCGTACGGATGTCCTTAACCCGTGGCGCAAGGTATGACACTACCTCCTCTAGGGTTCCGCCTTCATCGGATACATCGTCAACTACCAGCACACGTTTGAGCGTGAGATCAACATCAGGCAGCGGAAAGACGATTTTGGGCTTCTCGCTTAAAGATGCCTCATCATCCCAATGCCCCACCTGAAAGGTGCAGATATATTTCTTCTGAAGGTAATCCATAAGGATACGGGCAGGGGCAAGTCCTCCCCTCGCCACGCCGATAACAACATCCGGATCATAGCCCTGGCCCTTCATGTCGAGAAAGACCTTCCAGAGAAGATCCTCCACTTCCTCCCAGGATAGCCTTATGGCCTGGGGAAAATGCTTTTTGAATTCGTTTTGATTGTACATGTCATTGCCCCTCTGGTTCTGGTTCCTTTTCGTTTTGCATCTCATCGGGAACCTTTCTGTCCGGCAAGCGCCGGTCAATGGATGCAGGCGGCTGGGTTGGTGGTGCTATTTCCTGTTTCAAGCGCTCTGTCTGCCGGCGTTCAAGGGGAGAAGGCTGTGGCTGAGAGTTCGTATTGGCATCCTGTACCGGGCCGGATGGTATCTGCCTGCTGTTTGTGCTCAGCATGCGAAACCTCGGCCTCTCTATGCTTCCCCTGAGGCTGAACCTGGTTCCCTGGCCTGAAGAGTCGTATTCAGGGCCAAGGGACTTTTTTATTGACTCCGGGAGGTTGAGTTCGCCGGAAATAGCAAGCCTTGACCTTTTTATCTCACTTGAAAACCTGATACTTCCGTTCATGGTCCCTGAAAACTCACCAATGAAGTCAACCTTTTCGAGGTTCAAAAGGCCCTTATCTATGCGGCCGTCAAAATCCAGGTTCTCGAAAATCAATGAATCAAAGGGGAGTGACTCCATACCGAGCGGCAAGGTACCCTTCTTCCAGGTGAGAGCAAGGTTTCCTGTTGCCTTGTCAAGGGAATTGCGCAGTGTGGTGAGGTTAAGCTCCCCACTCACGATCCCCTTGGGGGTCAAGTTCGGAGGAAAAACCTTTGAGAGCGCCGCCAGATCGACATTCGTCATGTTAACCGTGATATTCATGGGGCTCTTGTCTTTTCTAAAGGGGAGCATCATGTGCCCATCCGTCATACCGGACACCAGGTCGGCATGAAATCCGAAGCCGAGGCTGCCCCTGAAGATGTCCCACGGTTTCGGCGAGATGGTGAGGCGCTTGGCAACCGGAACACCCTTGATCTCCATACGTTCTACCGTGAAACCCCACAGGAGGTTGGGTTTTATATGACCAAGGGTGACCTGGTTTCCGATGACGTTTGTCAAGGCATCTTCAACCTTGTATTTTATGGAGTCATAGGAGAAGCGTATCCAGATGAATACCACCAGGCATAGAGCCGCATACAGACCGAGCCCGATCTTTATGAGTATGCGATACCGCGGCCCGGCATCAACCATAGGAGACCACCTGGAATGTCACGTCGAGATTCCCTTCTTTGTCCATTTTCTTCAGATTCAGCCGTTTGATCTTTACCGGGTGAGGGGTATTCTCAATGCCGAAGAGCAGGCCGATGAGGTCTTCCTGGTAGAGCCCCCGGATCTTTACCTCTACGGATTCGCGGGCGACCTCGGTGGTATCGGTGATGGGTTTCATGTACTCGATCCGGTCATTGATCTTAAGCTGGGCAGAGAGTTCTTCCAGGTAACCGAACAGGGTGAACTGTTTGTTCCCCAAGGCGGCGCTGGAAGTGGAAAAAGCCTGAAGTCCTCTGATACCGGCCGACATGGTATAGATCTTTCTCAGCTGGGCATCTTTGGCAACAAAGGATTTCTCAAGGCTTGACTTATAGTGTATGAGCGGACCGATTATGCCGGCCAGGAGAATGAACACGCTCACAAAAACTGCCCCGCCGATGACGATAAGCCGCTCCCTGGGTGCAAGCCCGGCCAGGTAGTCGAGAGCCCTGCCAAGGGCCTGCTCTACGGGCAAGGCAAGCTCTTTGAGCTTGCGGGTATTAACCTTAATAGGTATCTTGAATTTTATTTTTTGCATACGAGCTTCAGCTTCACCTTCTGATCTGTTTTATCCACACTTGCAGAGACGATCTTCACCTCTTTCACATACGGCAGCTTTGCAATTACCGCCTGCATCTGCTCCACATTGTTATAGCTGTTTGTGCTGCCCGAGAGAGTAATGCTGTCCTGGTCGATATTGATAGAATCAAATACAACGTCAAGGGTTGCAGGGATGGCCACGCTTAAGTCCTTGAGGATTTCAAGGGGCGAATCAGCCGGGGCCCCGTCAAGGGTTCCGGACTTCCCCGAGAGTCTGCCCAAATGCTGCTCCATCTGCTTGATCGGGTCCACCATAGGGGTTCCCTTGGGCATGACGGATGCAAACTCGACATTGATCTTTCTGGTGAGGCCGGCATTTGTTCTTGCCAGGAGAAAGACATCCAGGACAAGCCCGAAGATCCAGATCACCAGAAGCACGAGTGCGGCCTTGGCCCATGGACCTGCATAGCCCTTGAGCTTTTTCATGTGTTTGGTCAAGCCAAGCTCGCCCTGACGGAAATTAGTCTCATCCGTCTCATCAAATCCCCTGTAAGCTAAAGAGGCGCTCAGGAACCCGGACAGGAGGTCATCCATTGATCCTTCGAACTGAACACCTTTAAGCGTTGGGTCAAGAACGCTCATTCCCAGTGAATCTTCTGCCCTCTGAGGAAAGTCTTTTATGAGATGCGCATATCCGGTGGCCAGCAAGACCTGCTCGCCTTCAAATTCACCGCTCTTCTCAAGCATGATGGAGATCTCCCGGAAAAAGCTTGTGAGGCGCTCACCCGGGTCTATTGTCCCTGATTGCCTCTTTTCTATAAGCGCTGCAGCTGCCTGTGCATCGCCAAGGGTACCTGAGGGGACGACCCTTTCAAACCCCAACGGCAATGCACCAATGTATTTAATGGTCTTGCCCATAAGGACGGCCACAGAGGTTTCTGACCACCCCATATGGACGACAACAACAATCTTATCGTTCGGCAGCTCGAGCAGAGCCCTTGCCCCTGCAGCTATTGCAGCGCTGGGACAGTCAACAATCTCGGGGTCAAGACCGGCATTCTTGCAAACCGTAACGAGGTTCTGCACCGATGTCGTGCGCGCACTGAGCGACTGAATGATATGCGATCCGCCCTTATCTTTCCCGAGCAGTACGAAATCCACCACAAGCCTGGAATCCATGGAGGGGAGCAAGGTCTCCACCTCGGACCCGATGGTGTCGGTGATCTTCTTGCGGTCGGAAAAGGGCCTTAAGAGTGTCCGGTACATGATCTCGGATTCGTTCAGGCAGGTCACACAAGTCTCTACTTCCCCTCCGAGCTGCTGGATAAAGGATTTCAGGTCTTCAGAGATCGAATGGACAGGGCTAAGGGCCTGGCTCATCTCACGGGGGATACGCATAAACTTTTCTATAGCGGTATCCGCTATCCCGGAGCGGATAATACACCCCTGAATCTGGCGATCATCCCAGCATACACCTAATGTTTTCCGCGTAATGACAGTTCTCATACCACCTCAGTGAATCCTATAATACACTATTCGCGCATTATTGTTAATGCGTTCCAGCACTGACTTCACATTAACCTGCGCCCCTGAGGGCATAACACCTTTTACCTCTACTGAAAAGCGTGAGCTCTTGACAACAAGAACGTTATTTTTAATCCAGTTGCTTTCGTCCGATCCATCTGCGAGGTTGAGACCCTGGACACAGGAGAAGTTCTGGGTAGTGAACGGCCTGCACGCAATGATGCTGCTCACCACGTCATCGTTAAAATGCTCCGATATGCCCTTGAGCACCATCTCGGATGCCGTGTTGATGTTGATCTTTCCTCCTGTGCCTACTGTCACATAGGTCGCCAGACCGTCATAGTTCTCCGTGCCAAAAAAATACTCGCTCTTCATTCCCTTTACCAAAAGGATCTCCTCGATACTGTCCATGGGGGCGTTCTTACTATGGTACGGGGGCTCCAACGACAGGTAGTATTCATCCTCGGCGCCACCCATGGTAACCTCGCTGTCAGGATCCAGCCAATCGATAATGCAATTGGTCAGGTCATCGAGTTCCTCCTGGGTGATATCGATATTCTGCAGGGTAAAAAGCCTCTGGAACTGCTGTTTCCTGAATTCAGTATGGTTGTCTTTAATAGCCAGGCTGTTCAGGTCAAACTTGGAGCATTCATCCGTAATGGTGCCGGTGAGTTGCGCACCGTTCAGGTAACTTGAAGCTGTGGCGAGATATACCGGGAACTCGGCCCATTGTTCATCAAGGGAGTCATGACCGGGATCGTCCTGTTCAAGGATGACCTTGGCTGCCTCCACACCTGCCAGGGCGATGTATTGGGCCTGGATGGAGTCGTGGAAGTTGTATGCCAGCTCGATATCGAGGCCCTCGTCAGAACTGAAGGTGATGATCATGGCTGAAAACAGCGCTATCATGCTCAGCACCAAGATGAGGACGACCCCTCTTTTGTCTTTCAGTCTCAACATGCTTAGATTAACCCTGCGGGGGCATCATTTTGATGCCGGACAGCGGCAGGGCCGCTGTCCCTGTAAAGGTCAGCTTATCCTTGCCTGCCTCCAGGGTGAGCGTCACCTTGACCTGTTTCGGCAGGGCCAGCTTCTTGGAAAGATCCCATTCCTTTACCTCCTGGTTTGAATCATCGATATAGATGATATTCATTCCCAGCACGCCTTCTGCGAGCTCCATTTCACTGCCTGCCTTGGTGGGTCCATAATGGGGGGTAGGGTCTTCCCTGCGCATGAGGGTGAAGACATCTTTCTTATTCTCCATCACCTTGAGATAATAGGCCACTTCACAGATCCCGCCCGGCACCTTTGAAAACCCGATGTCCGTAGTAGTGGAAAACGAAATGGTGTCCTTATCAATGCTGTTGCTGTCGTCATCAGCCCCCTCGAACCGGTACATGGATTGTTCAAGGGCCGTCATAGTAGGTCTGAGCACAGGTGAAGGTATGTAGGCACAGGTCAAGTCCTTTATCATCCTGTCCATGACGATTCGGACAGTCTGGTAAGCCTCCCGCTGTGTTCGGACGGCTTCGATATTTTTGTTGGACTGAAAAAAGGCGAAGTTTACGATTGTTATAATAACTGCTGTAATAGCTATTGCCAGCAGCAGTTCCAGGAGGGTGAAGCCCTTATTTTGTAGAGAGAAAGGTGATGATTTTCGTCTCAAGGGGACTCCCCGTCCCGCCCCATTTCACTGCCAGGCTGTATTTAAGGTATCCGATCAGTGGGGTGGTTTCAATGTTTTCCGAATACGTATACCCCTTGTAGTCATCGCCAAAATCACCCTGGCTGTTCCCGGGAGAAACGGTGCGTATCCCTGAGGTGACATCGGCTATACGCCCCTGTGCGAGAAGGCTCGATGTTGTGAGGAAGCGAGACCTTATAGCCATGTCGATTCCCTGGTTCTCCGCAGACAGAAGCCAGAGAAAGGAGATGCTTAAGATCACGAGCGCAACAAGCACCTCCAGCAGGGTGAACCCCCTATCCATAGGTTATCTCCACGAAGTGGTCATAGAACTTGAGTGTCCCTGAAAAAGGTTTCACTACAAGGGTGTAAATACTCCCAAGGGCACCCTCAAGATAGATCACCCCCTGCTCAACCACACCCTCGGTGGTAACCTTCAGGTCCATCTCGCCACGATCCTTTTCGGACTGATAGGGCGTCTTGATGTTCTTCAATACAACTCCATCAGGCATTTTCCTCTCTTTAAGCATCTGGGGTACCACGCCTGTGGTCTCGGGCATGGGATACAGTGCTATTTTAGCATTATCCAGATCGAACCGTATGAAAAAGGTTTTATGCTCTGTGATGGCCGAAGACCTGCCCACCTGGATCATGGTTGTGATATCCCTTACCGCCCGGTCCATGTTGGAAGTGGACAGGCCGCTGAAGATCCGCGGACCGATATAGCCCAGCGTAATGCCGATGATCACCAGCACGATCATCAGCTCAATTAGGGTGAACCCGTTCTTACTTCTTCTCAGATTGTGCCCCCTCTTGTGCCTCGTTTTCCCAGTTCCCGATATCCACATTGTCCCCCTCTCCGCCCTGCTGTCCGTCAGAACCATATGAGAAGAGGTCAAAACCGTTTGCGTTTCTCACACCGGGAAACATATAAACATAATCGTTCTTCCACGGGTCTTTGGGCACTTTGCTCTTGTCAAGGTAGCCACCCTCCCTCCAGCTCCTGGGGATGGTGCCGGTTGCAGGTTTTTCCACCAGTGCCTTGAGCCCCTGCTCGGTAGTGGGATATTCACCATTGTCGAGCTTATACATCTTCAGAGCATTTTCCAGGGCCTGAATCTGTATCTGGGCCTGGGTTCGGCGGGCCTCCTCGGGCTTGCCCATAATCCTTATGCCGACAAAGGTGGCTAATATGCTCAGGATGACAATTACCACAAGGAGTTCAATTAAGGTGAATCCTCTTCGCAATCTATCCATGTGTTCTCACCTCTTTCATTTCTATCGTACAATGGTGCTCATCTCCAGCATGGGCAGGAGGATAGAGAGCACCACGAAACCTACCAGCGTGCCCATGATCACGATCATGAGGGGCTCGATCACTGATGTGAGCCCTGCTACCGTCGTCTCAACATCGCCTTCATAAGACTCGGCGGCCTTCATGAGCATCTCTTCTAAACTGCCGCTCTTCTCTCCCACACTGACCATATGCACGAGGATGGGCGGGAAAACACCCGACTTCTTGAGCGGTGCGGCAAGGCTGGAACCATCCATGATCTCGGTCATGGAATTCTCAATGGCAATTTCCATAATCTTATTCTGGACAACGGTCTTGACAATACGCAGCGATTCGATGATGGGCACCCCTGATGAAAGCAGCGTGCCCAAGGTACGGGCAAACCTTGCCACGGACACCTTTTTATAAATGTTACCATATACCGGAAAACGCAACCTGAACCGGTCGAACTTTAAGGCACCTTGATCGGTCTTCCTCCACTTCACGATAAAGAGGGCGGCAAGAATGATGCCTATGATAATCATCCACCAGGTCCATGAAAGGAAAGAGCTTATGGCGATCAGTATCCTCGTGGGCAGCGGCAGGGTCTGCTTCATGCTCTCGAACATGCCCACTACCTTGGGGACCACTGCAGTGAGCAGATACATGAGCACCACGAAACAGATCATAAGCAGGACCGCGGGATAGACCAGGGCCGCCCCGATTTTTGCCCTGAGGCGATGCTGGCCTTCCATGAACTCGGCCAGCCTTAAGAGGACAACATCTAAAGCACCGCTCGCCTCCCCGGAACGCACCATATTCACGTACAGATCCGGGAAAACCCTCTTGTGCTGCGCCAGGGCATCACCAAAGGACAATCCCTCACTTACGGAATCCCTCACCTGGGCAATGGTCTTCTTCATGGCAGGGGCATCGGTCTGCTCATACAGGGCGCTCAAGGCATCCACTAAGGGGATTGAGGCGCCGATAAGGGTGGAGAGCTGACGGGTGGTTATTGTCAGGTCCTCCATCCCTACACGGTCCAACAGACCCCTTATGGAGATGTTTTTGAAGGGACTGGCCAGGCCATGGGCCTCTTCGGTTATGGTGCTCACAAACATGCCCTGGGAACGGAGCTTCAGCTTTGCCTCCCGAATGGAGACCGCATCCATCATACCGGAAGAGGCCTTCCCCTTCTCGTCGTATCCGCTCCAGGTATACAGTGCCACGTTTTCCCCTTACACCCTCTTACTCGGCCATCTCAGCGCCAGGGGCTGGAAGTGGATTCGGCGCAGGAACCGCATCCTTGAACTGCGCAAAGTACTTCTCATTGATCTCCACCTTGGCCTTCTTCTTAACCTCTTCCTTGAGGTCGCTTACCGCCTTGTTTACTTTCTCGCGCATAATGAGGTTTTCAATGGATTTCTTCATCTCGTCGTAGGGCTTTTCCTTGCTGGATGCCACCCTTTCGGCCTTGAGGATGTAAAACCCTTTTGCGGTCTTTACAACAGGGCTGGTCTCGCCTTCTTTCAGGCTGAATACTGCCTTTTCCAGCGCCGGGTCCAGCTTGCCGGGCGTAACAAGTCCGATATCCCCACCCTTGGGGGCAGTCTCCTGGTCCTTGGAAAGCTGCTTGGCAAGGTCTTCGAAATTACCCCCTTTTTTAATCTTATCAGCAGCCGACTTGGCTTCGGGTTCGGTTGTGAGCATGATCTGCCGTGCAAAGACACGGGTGCGGGCGCCATATTTATCCTGGTGCTCATCATAGTATTTCTTTGTATCAGCATCGCTCACCTTGATGCCTTTACGAATATCTTCCTCAAGCTCACGGGCAAGTGACTGGTCAACGATCAACTCCATCTTGAGCTTGACATCTTCCCTCTTGTCGATCCCCCGTTTGCGTGCCTCCCAGGCCAGCATCTCCATGCTGACAAAGCCATCGGCAATCTCCCTGCGGATACGGGCAGCGCCATAGCGGGAACTTACCTGCGGCGGCAGGTTTTCAAGGAATTTATCAATCTGCTTGCCAGTGATGACCTTGTCACCTACCTGGGCCACCATAGTGCTGTCTTTCCCTAAAGCGCTCACACCCTTGTCCGACCCGGAACACCCGACCATCACGAACAGAACCACCAGAATCAATGACGCGAACTTCTTCAAGTTATCCTCCTTACCCTTGTTTGTTTATTAATTTATCTATGCATTAGAGTTTACGATATCACCAACATTTGTGCATGTCACTACCTTAGCATGCACCTTATATTCAGACCATGGACTAAAACAGCAAGCAAGATCCCCTTGCCCACCTTGACACAAGCCTCATCGCTCGTAACGACATTGCTTATGCCATAGGGCTTCCCGATCTCCATGAATGCATCTTCAAGCTCATAGAGGAAGCCGGTAAGTGAAATACCCTCCACCTGTTCGGTAAGCGGCAGAAATGACACGGTGCGGCCCTGGCTGCCTATGATTGTCTCGCTGGAACCAACAAGGAAAATCTGCTGGGTCTCTGAGGTGATCCGTGCTGCAATCCCATGGTGCAAGGCCTTGCGCAACAAATGGATGTTGGCAAGGGTGTGGTCAATGCGGTCACCAATGGCGCCGACGATCTCCACGCGCCTTGCACCCCGGAGTATGGCCTCATCAAGGGCGATCTCCGTGTCGGTCTGGTCCTTGTCCGCCTTGACCCGCTTCATCGCTACACCGAGAGCAGAAAGCCTTTCTACGCTGCCCTGGTCAAGCGAATCCATATCGCCGACCACGAGCCCAGGCGTTATGCCGCTTTCCAGGCAGTACTGTGCGCCTTTATCTGCAGCAATGATCATGTCGGCCTTCAATGCCAGGCCATGAAGCAGCTCTTTACCCGGCGGCTCCCCGCCTGCAACGATCAGGAACATAGCGCGTATAAACATCTATTGGGCAGCGAAGTCAAGAGAGCGAATTGGTGGATGCCAGGGGAGGGCCAAGTGCCCGCCGAATATTGTAAGCGTAGCGCTTGTCCCTTCCCTGATCGTCGGAGCCGGTTTTGTCCCTGCCTTGATTGTAGGGGCAGGTCTTGTGCCTGCCCTTGTCCCGTTTACACACACTAGATCTCATTGTTCCCTTCATCGCCCTATCCTGCCCAAACCATCCAAACCTTTGACAACTTTCCTCCCTTCGGGTTATCATTGCACTATAAGTACACACCATGAAATGGAATGACAGCTCGTATGAGTGCATTGAGAGGAGGGCCCGGATCATCCACACGTATCCACCCTTATGGGACGGAGTCTGAGTGAGATCAGCCCATGGGAAGAACTGCGGATCATGTCTTGATTTTTTGAGTCAATACATATTCTGTTATACCGCCCTGAGTTGTTATAGTAATTGTTCGGGGCAAATGGATAACGGCATAATAGAAACACAATGATTGCATTACCCGTTGAATCAGGAGAATAATAAATGCCTGCTTATCAGATAAATAATGGAAAAGCTGTGAGAATTAAGCAAGTTGAATTTACAAATGAAGCAGAGTTGCATCTTTTGATCGATTCAAATCTTAAGGAGATTTTCGGCATAAAATATATAAAAGACGAACATGTTACGGATAAGCATGGCAGAATTGAAACATTAGCAATTGATGAGGCAAACCGGCCAGTTGTAATTGAATATAAAAGGTACAAAGAAACAGGTCAGTTAACTCAAGCAAATCGATATATGACATGGATTAAGCAAAATCCCGATTCATTTGAATTATTAGTTCGTAAGAATATCAAAAAGTTTGAAGGTAAGATCGATTTTAGTAATCCAAGAATACTATGTTTTGCTCAAGAATATTCGATAGATGATAAATGCTTAGCTTTGTCGCTTGGGGCTGAATTATGGAAATATCGTTTATATGAAAATAATACTTTGATAATTTTACGAGAGGAAGAGCCTGAGCAACTTATAAAAAGTAAGGCCGGCAAAACGACAATTGAAAAAATAAAGAAAGAACCGAGGACACCAAAAAGTGTAGAAGAGCATTTAGAAGGCGCGTCAACAAAGCTTAAGGATCTTTTTGATATTCTCAATAATAAAATAATGGAAATT
>Ga0209048_10004442_pt1 | contig 13414 bp, 13 predicted proteins | sample FrelakmetCRP12CR_FD_187146 | JGI IMG/M metagenome (GOLD analysis project Ga0209048, IMG submission 187146) | Freshwater lake sediment microbial communities from the University of Notre Dame, USA, for methane emissions studies - CRP12 CR (SPAdes)... | ecosystem: Environmental > Aquatic >... | reverse complement strand
GCCGCAGCAAGGGTTTATCACGCTCGTAAATATCATTGCGGAAGTTAACCGCACCATCCTCAGCTACCCATGCTGTCCAATAAACAATATGGACGGGAACTTCCTCAGGCAGTTGTACGATACGCTCGCGTCCGCTCGTGGATGCGGTGAGGATGGCATCCCGCGTCCAGCGCTGATCACCCTTGAGTAGATATTCGGCCAATTCAATAGGCTTTGAAATGCGTATACAGCCGTGGCTAAAGGTGCGCTGGCTGCGATTGAAAAGATCGTGGGAGGGGGTATCGTGTAGATATACATTATAGGGATTTGGGAACATAAACTTGACTTTTCCCAGGGCATTACGGGGGCCTGGGTCTTGACGCAAGCGGTATGGGAAATTGTTAATGCTGACGGTATTCCAGTCAACGCTACGAGGGTCGATTTCGTTTTTACCTTGGTTATAAATACGAATATTCTGTCTAGCCAAAGCATAGGCGTCTCTGCGCAATTCGGGCAGTTTATCTTTAACTGCAATCGTTTGGGGTACATTCCAACGGGGACTGAGCACCAGGTAACTCATGTTGGCGGTAAATACCGGCGTCTGAAGCACGGACTTGCCCACAATCACCTTGGCATCCAACACGCGCTGACTGCCTTCCACGACGCTCATGCTGAAATCCGGGATATTGACTAGGATATAACGCTGACCCAAATCATCCGGCAACCAACGCCAACGCTCCATGTTCACAGCGATTTGCCGCATCCGTTGCGAGACAGGCACGTTGAGTTCGGCTAACGTTTCAGCGCCAACGGCGCCATTGTCCGGCAACCCATGACGTTGCTGAAAACGCCTTACCGCCTGGCGTAGTCCTTCATCGAACAAATCCTCCGCGCCACGGGTATCGATAGCACCTTTGGCAAGTTCACCGGTAACCCGTAAACGAGCGCGCACTTCCTTCACCCTAGGGTGTCGGACCCCTTTGGCCAGGGTAGGTCCCGGACTTATCCTGGTCCAGCCACCTTTTTTTTCTAATTCCCGGTAGTCCGCCAGGGCTGTACGCAATCTCACATAAGCAGTGTTAGTCGGAGACAAGGTATCTAAGGCAGCAGTAATATCATTCTTTTCCAAGGCTTCCTTAAGCATAGCCGCCAGGTCTCTGGAACGGGGCTGGATGGTCCACTGTGGGTCGACTTTCTGAGGGCTTAGGCGTCCTGATAACAAATGCGAGGCATAGGTCAGCCAGGTATCCGTCAACAATAGATCAAGATCCGCCCATTGCTGTATCGAGGCGGCAGGTTCGACGCGAATCGCATCCAGCGCCTTGCTGATTTCATTGTTGTGGTAATCGGTGGCGCGCAAACCTTCACGTTCAGCGTTAGCTACCGTCTTCAGCAAGGCGTCGGCCCGGGGTAGCGGCCCGCTAGTATCCAACCAAGCTGGCTCATAGGCCCGTTGATCGTAGAACTGGACCAGTGCAACTGGCTGCTGAAGGGCGATCCCCGCTGCGCGAAGTGTTTGTGTCTCATCACTGATCTGTAAACGCTGGCGCAATTCATCGACTACTCCCGACAGGGGTACGGCGGCATTTGCCGCCCCAGCCCAGCCCAATATCAAAACTATTACTATACGTGCAGGAGTGAAAATCATTGGTCAGATGCCCCAAGTAAAACATATGGTGAAAGAGTATCACAAATCCAACATAGTATCACCACGACTACCTCAAAAGTTGCATAAAAGCAACACTAACTGTACGTCCCTATTTTGCTTTCACCGGATTACCAGGTTTGATAGCAACAATGACAAATGATTCTGGGTCAGAAGCATAGATCGCTGTGGCAAGATCGAGCGCGGTAGGCATAACTTACCAGCGCGAGACTTCCTGCAGTTCAAGCAAAATGTCGTTTAAGGCAGCTTCTTTATTGTTCACGATACACACAAGATTAGCGACGCAGCAGGCCGATCTCTCGCTGCCACGCACGATCCAACCGCGCGGAGGAGTCCAACCGCGCATACCGGTAAACATGGATAATTGATCGGCATTGCCCTGCACCATGCGCCGATACCCATGGGCGAATTTGGCTAACTTGATCATGTCATCATGACGGCAGAGTCCATAACCTTCGACCAGAGTACCGTCATCACGGAAGTGACAGACGATATCCACCCCATCCAGTACCAGGAGACGTTTGATCATGACCCGTCTCTCCTACCCTTCCAGCACAGCAAAGGCGGCTTCATAATCGGCCGTTTCATTGGCCACTACCACGCCCATGAATGGAGGAAGCAATGCCTCGCCGGCATTTTTTCCAGCCTCGCGTTGCAATCCGCTGACAATCACCGACCAGTCAAAACCTACCATTGTGAACTGGCGTACTGGGTAGAACCCCCTCATGTCAGTCATGGTCTCCCAGCCACGCGCCTGCATGGTGGCGATGCTCACGTTGGCGGCGCACACATGGGCCAGCAGATCCAATACCGTCTTATTGAGAGCGCTATCAGGATTTGCGATCTTATAGCCCAGCAATTCACCGCTGCCTCGAAATTCAAAGGCGGCCATTGCACCGGGCAAGGTCATGAGTTGTTCAAGCGTTGCCATGTCGCTTCTCCTTGAGGATTGTTATGATGGTCTTGGCTCAAATGGATCAAATCAAATCCACGGTTTCATCAGCAAGTGCTTGGCGCATGAAACCCAAAATGCTATTGAGTGAGCCTTTTTGGTTATCGATTAGACAAAACACATTGGCCACCACGCACACGGTGTTGCCAGGACCCCGTATCATCCAACCCCGCACCGGCTGGATACCGGCTTGGGGACAAAATGCCGCGATCATGCCGCCTTCCATATTGGCAGCCATGGTGGTAGCACGACACATGATCGATGCCATGCGCGCGTATTGCTCGGTCAAAGCTCCTTTATGGGAAAATCGATCACCTCGATAGGCATACTCCCCGGCCGCGATCACGCCCGGCTTTGCCAACAACTCGGCCACGATACTCATGTCTCCCCCCTATTTTCATGGCTTTATCGTTATATAGCGAAATATAGCGAAATATAGCGAAGGCGTGGATTCACCACTCAGTGATTGGTGATACGACCGCCGCCCTTTACTGTGGATTTTGAAATACCTCTTAAACATTAGTTAACTATCAACAAGAATGCACGGACATACGAATTCAACCACTCCTCACAGCGAGATATCATGCGAACGTCTGTACCTGAGTCTAGCCTGCCGGTTGCCAGCCTACCACGTCGCCTCGGGGCGGTTCTCTATGACGCCTTACTGTTGTGCGGCGTTCTCTTGGCGGCTACCGCATTGACCCTGCCGCTGACGGGCGGCGAAGCGGTAACCAGAGGTAACCCATTTTTTTCCACCTACGTATTTCTAGTCTGCTTTTTTTTCTACGCGTGGTTCTGGATCCATGGTGGACAGACATTGGGAATGCGCGCATGGAAAATCCGCATACAGCAGCAGGATGGTAGAAACATCACCTGGTGGCAGGCCTTGCTGCGTTTCCTGCTGGCTAGCCTGTGGGTGATGCCGATTATTTATACAAGAAAGATATTGGGCCTAAGTTTAGGGCTAAGTCTGGTTATCGGCTTGGGCTTCTTGCTGTTAACACTACTAAGTCGTCTGCACGACCGCTACTCGGAAACGGTGCTCATACTCACCAAGACCCGCCGCTAACGCATTCGACGCAAGGCATAGGTACCAACGGTGAAGAACGATAAGGTCGGCAAACTAGCTCCCAACAGGGGGGGATAGTCATACAGCAGAACGAGATTACCCAGCATGCGGTTAAACAGAAAAAAGACTAGACCTAAAAAAACCCCCACCAGGAGTCGCTGACCGACACCGGCGGTACGCTGAGACCCAAAGACGAAAGGCATGGCGATAAACAGCATGGCGAGATTAGTCAATGGCGCGAGCACCTTAATCCAGAAGGCCAACCGATACGTCCTTGCATCCAGACCATTCCTCTCCAGATAGCCAATATAGGGAAGCAAATCGCGCATGGAAAGATCCTTGGGGTTCGTAGCCAGTATCTCCAACAGGCGAGGATTGAGTGCCGAATTCACGGTGATGTTGGCAATCGCGTCGGTAACCACCCGCTCAGGTTCCATGCTACTGCTGCTCACATCCTCCAGCACCCAGCGCCCGGACGCATCGACATAATGGGCCCCGGCGGCGCGGAGCGCCAATTTCAAGTCAGACTTTTCATTTATTTCATAAATGTAAATATCCGCCAGCCGGACACCCGGCAATACCGCCCGCACATTGATGAAATAATTACCATCGCGAGCCCAGAAGCCGCGCCCGGCGCGGATGGAAATAGCCTCGGATTTGGCGGTTGAGCGAAGTTGTTGGGCGATGAACTCAGTTTTGGGGGCGACAAACTCTCCCAGCACCAGGGCCAGCAAACCCAGCATTAATCCCGCTTGCAAAGCGGACCCCACCAGCCGCAGCAACGATAGGCCAGCGGCACGCATGCTGATCAGTTCACTGCCACTGGCCAACGCCCCCATACCCAACAATCCCCCGAGCAACAGAGCCATGGGAAAAGTCTCGTAGATACGCCGCGGCATGGTCAGAATAAGGTATTGCATTATCTGCAACAAACCGTAATTACCCTTGCCAAAGTCTTCGAGTTCCACCAACAGGCTGAAGAATGCTTCCAGCGTCAACAACACCAATAGGGCAACCACAGCGGTACCGATTACCGTTTTAATAATGTAACGATCGATCCGCTTCATGGCGTTTGCCTAGCGCCGGTCAACCGTCTGAAAGACTGAAAACTGATGCCATACTGATAAATCCAAAGACCCAGTCCCACTGAGGCGAACAGCCCATGTACCCACCACAATCCCAGGACTGGCCAGGCACGCTCATGGGTTAACCAAGACTTGCCAATCTCCAGCAGGTTGATATAGATGGCATAGATAAGCACTGCCGCCACCACCCGCCCGAAGCGTCCCTCGCGGGGTTGCGCGCGGGCCAGCAGGGGGGCCAGTAAGGCAACCACCAGCAAGGCCGTTGGGCCACTGAGACGGTGATGCAATTCAGCTTTATGCGAAGGCGTTGTGGAGTCCAATAATTCCATGGTGGGAATGGTTTCCTGATGCCGCCAGGTTTGCTCGGGGGGAACGGATTCCAGCCGTACCGACAGCTGTTGGAAATGCAGATTCCGATAATCCCCCTGACCAGGATTACCCTCATAGCGATAGCCATCGCTCAACACGACGTAGCGGGCCCCGGACTTGGAATCGATCTTTTGATACCCCCGTTCTCCGGTAGTGATAGCGATACCCTCCAGTGTGCGGCTCTGGATGAAGATCTTGCGCAATTCCTTGCCTCCCTCCACCAAGGCGCCCACATAAATCACATGCTGGCCATCGGCCAATTCTCGAAAGGTTCCGGGGGTAAACATGGAAACCTCGGCTTCCTGGCGGGCTTTGGCTTCTAACTCGAACTGCAGGCCCATGCACAGCGGCAGCACATACAGGGAAAAACCCGCTATTACCACTGCCAGGGGCACGGCAAACAGAAACAGGGGGCGATAAACCGCGGCAGGGCCAATACCGCAAGCCGTGAGTGCAATCATCTCGCTATCCCGATACAGTCGCCCCAACGCCAACATGATGCTCAACAGCAAGGACAGGGGCGTGAGTATCACCAGCAAGTTAATTGCCTGCAGTCCCAGCAACAGAAAAACCGCATTCTTTGATAACAGGCCATTGGCGACCTGATTCAAATAACCCGCCAGACGGTTGCTGAGCACCATGGCCAACAAAACCAGCACCGTGGCAAAAAAGGTCAGCACCACTTCTTTCAACAGGTAACGGTCAATTGTAGGTAACACGCGCCGCTTATCTCCTATGGGGGAACGTTGTGAATCGGAAAAATTTCCGGGTAAACTCTTTAGTTGACAATAGCCCTGTGCCAACGGCGTCATCTTTTGCAATTGTTTTGCCGCCACCGACACATAACAAGCATCGCTAGGGAGCAACAGTGGAATTCACCGTAAAAAGTGGCAACCCGGAAAAACAGCGCACGGCCTGCCTCGTACTGGGTATTTATGAGTCCCGACGGCTTTCGATGGCCGCCGAGCAATTTGACAACGCCTGTGGCAGCTACCTATCGAATGTTCTGCGCCGCGGGGATATCGAAGGCAAAATCGGCCAGAGCCTGTTGCTGATCCACACCCCAAATGCCTTGTGCGACCGGGTATTGCTGATCGGCTGCGGCCGCGAGCGCGATCTGGACGATCGCCACTTTCGTCAAATCATGGCCAACGCTGCCACCACCCTGCACGATACTGGCGCCACCGAGGCGGTTTCCTATCTAACCGACCTGAATGTAAAAAGCCGTGACATCCACTGGAAGATCCGCCAGGCCATCGAGGCCACCGAAGAGGCTCTTTACCGCTTTGGCGAACTCAAAAGCAAAAAAGATCAACCGCGCCGCCCCCTGCGCAAGATTATACTCAGCGTACCCAGTCGTCGGGAACTATTAGTAGGTGAACAAGCCGTGCGGGAGGGCGTGGCCATCGCCGCAGGCGTCAAACTGGCCAAGGACCTGGGCAATCTGCCCGGCAATATCTGTAACCCTGGCTATCTGGCGCAACGCGCCCAGGAATTGGGCCACACCTTTACCAGTCTTAAAATAGAGTTGCTGGAAGAAGATGAAATGGAAAAACTGGGCATGGGTTCCCTGCTCTCGGTGTCACACGGCAGCGCTCAACCCGCCAAATTGATTATCCTGGGGTATCATCAGGGTCCCCAGGATCAAAAACCCATCATTCTGGTGGGCAAGGGCGTGACCTTCGACAGCGGCGGTATCTCCCTCAAGCCAGGCGCCGAGATGGATGAGATGAAATTCGATATGTGCGGCGCCGCCAGCGTGCTGGGTGCGCTGCAGGCGTGTGCCGAACTGCGCCTGCCGCTAACCGTGGTAGGCATCATTCCCGCCGTGGAAAATATGCCGGGCGGCAAGGCCACTAAACCGGGAGACGTAGTTACCAGCATGTCTGGCCAGACCATCGAAATCCTCAATACCGATGCCGAAGGGCGGCTAATTCTCTGCGATGCCCTGACCTACAGTGAGCGTTACGACCCCAGCGTGGTCATCGACATCGCCACCCTAACCGGCGCCTGCATCGTTGCACTGGGCCGTCACCCCCACGGACTGCTCAGCAACCACGGCCCGCTGGCCAATGATCTGCTCAACGCCGGGCGCGCAGCCGCCGACCGGGCCTGGGAACTGCCTCTCTGGGATGAGTACCAGGAACAACTGGACAGCAATTTCGCCGACCTGGCGAACGTGGGCGGCCGTGACGCCGGCACCATTACCGCTGCCTGTTTCCTGTCTCGGTTCACCAAAAAGTTACACTGGGCGCATCTGGACATCGCGGGAACCGCCTGGAAGACCGGTAAGGCCAAGGGCGCCACCGGCCGGCCGGTCCCCCTGCTCGTTCAGTACCTGCTGGATCAAGCTGCCGCAACCGCTACCAAGGAATAAGCCTTGCCCCGCATCGATTTCTACATTCTTCCTGAGCAGGCGCCGAATGGCAGGCCAGCGCTGGCCTGTCGCCTTACCGAAAAGGCCTATGGCCAAAACCATAAGGTCTATATTCAAGCCGCTTCCGCCGAACAAGCCCGTTTATTGGATGATCTGTTATGGACTTTTCGTCAGGGCAGCTTCATTCCTCACGCCCTCTGCCCTCCCGACGACACCGACCTTCCGCCGGTACTCATCGGTTGGGAAGACTCACCAGCGCTCGCGGCGCGGCTATTCAGCGTAAGTTCGCCAACAACCAACGCCGACAACCAACCCGCTGCGGACGAACTGGTAGCGGGGACCGTGCTTATTAATTTATCCCCGGACGTGCCAGCGGCCTTCGAGCGCTTTGAGCGGGTGGCGGAACTGGTCGATCAGGAACCGCAAACCCTGGCGAAATCCCGGGAGCGGTTTCGCTACTACCGGGAGCATGGTTATACGCCAGCCTCCCATAAATTGCCGGGGCAGAGCTAGCGCCCCCACGCCGGTGATTCCATGTACGTGGCCTATTTCGGTCTTCGGGACAACCCGTTCTCCATTACACCGGACCCCAGCTACCTTTTCATGAGCGCCAACCATCGGGAAGCCCTGGCGCATCTGCTGTACGGTACGGGGGAAAGCGGCGGCTTCGTGCAATTGACCGGCGAGGTGGGCACCGGCAAAACCACCCTGATCCGGACCCTGCTGGCACAGCAACTGGAGAATGTGGATGTAGCGCTCTGCCTCAATCCCAAATTGACCGTGGAAGAGTTCGTGGCGGCGGTTTGCGATGAGCTGCACATCGACTATCCCCGCCCCAGCACTACGCTTAAGCCGCTGGTGGACGCGCTCAATACCCATCTCCTGAAGACCCACGCCCAAGGCCGGCAAACCGTGCTCATCATCGACGAGGCCCAGAATCTGAGCCGGGAAGTGCTCGAACAAGTGCGCCTGTTGACCAACCTGGAGACGCATCGCCACAAGTTGCTGCGCATCATCCTGGTCGGTCAGCCGGAGTTGCAACACCTGTTGGAGCGCCAGGACATGCGCCAACTCGCTCAGCGCATTACCGCCCGTTATCACCTGAAACCACTCTGTCGCCAGGAGAGCGCCGCCTATATCATGCACCGGCTGCAAGTCGCCGGCGGGCGTGCCGATCTCTTCACCACAGGGGCGTTAAAGTCTGCCTATAACCTCACCCAGGGCGTGCCACGCCTGCTTAATGTCATCTGCGACCGCGCCCTCTTGGGCGCCTATGGCCAGGGCCTGAAGCGGGTGAATGCGGCCACGTTGCGCCGCGCCGCTCGCGAAGCGCTACAAGGGCGAACAGCCACCAGCAGCAGGCAGGGTTGGCTAGCTTGGCTAGCGGTGGGGATACTGCTGGCCGGCGTGAGCGGGGCCGGTTTATACCCCTCACTGAACATCCTGCTGCCGGCACTGCCGGAATTGACGGCGGTGGTCTCCCAGGCACCAGCGCCCCCGCAGCCGACGGCAACCGCACCACCCAGCGAACCGGCAACCGCACCACCCAGCGAACCGGCAACGCCTGTCAAACCCGCGGCGACCGCACCCCCTGCCCAAGCGCGAGAGCAGTCTCTCGAGTCAGTATTCGATACCGCGGCCACCGATGACGCGATGACAAAGCTGCTGGCCGCCTGGGGGGAGGAGCCGACGCTTCCCGTAGGCATTCCACCCTGCGACTATGTGAGGGACCACGCCCTTCGCTGTCTGACCGGAAGAGCCAGTTGGGATGAAGTGCGCCGCCATAACCGCCCGGTCATTCTGCGCCTGGCAACCCCCAGGGGTGACACGCGGCAAGTATTGCTGCGGTCGCTGGATGGCGAGACCGGCATACTGGAGCTGACCGATGGCCCTCTCCGGACCAGTCTGGCGCTGTTGAACTTGTTATGGACCGGCGATTATTTGTTGCTCTGGCGCCCACAGATCCCGCTGGACTTGTTCAGTCCGGGGTATCGGGGAGAAGCGGTCAAATGGCTGCGCCGACAACTCGCCCTCGTGGAAGGTTCACCACCGCCTGCGGAACCTCCTGCCGATTTCTTCGACTCCGCCCTGCGGGAACACGTACAACGTTTTCAGCGGGCTTATAATCTGCAAGCGGATGGGATAGTTGGCAACCGCACCCTGGCTTATTTGCATAACCTGGCGCCCGTGCCCGGCACGCCTTCTCTGACACCGCCCGTCGCAGGCAGGGGGCAATAAATGTCCTATATTCTGGAAGCGCTCAAAAAAGTAGAGCGGGAACGCAGCCTGGGCCAGCCCCCGAACCTGGAAACCAGGCACATCCCAACTGCCTCGTCCCCGCGACGAATCGGGTCCTGGCTGGTGATGATTGCCCTGTTAGCCAATATTCTACTGATGGCGGCTATTTTCTTGCCCAAGCATACTGAACCTATCGCCCAGGCGCCTCAATCACCGCCGCCGATTACCCAACCAACACCTCAGCCGGCGGAATCCATGGCGGCCAGTACCGGACCTCCGCCAACATCTGCTCAGGTTATTCCGGGCACCTCGCCAGCGCCGTCGGCCGCTCCTCCCACCGTGCGCGAATCCGACCCGCCGGTGGCCAAAGCCCGTAGGACTGCCCCCGCCAGCACCGCGCGGGCAGAGCCAGCACCTGGGTTGCAGTCATTGCCGGCGGAACTCCGCCGCTCTTTGCCAGCGCTCAATCTTGATATCCATGTTTACAGCGAGGCAGCAGCGGGGCGGTTCGTGATGATCAACTCAAAACGCTACCAGGAAGGTGACCGGCTGAGCGAGGGGCCACTCTTGGAGGCCATCACCTCAACCGGGGTCGTTTTGCGCTATCAGGGACAGCGTTTTCTGCTGCCGGTACGCTGACATAGCCAAGCAATTTCAATGACCCAACCATAAGCCTGGAACTAGCGGTATTGATAATTCCACAGTGCGTTGGCCTGGCGCCGATCCGCACCGGAGCGGCGGTCGGATTTGCCGGGCTCGAAACGGATTTGCTGGCGTCTGTCTCTGCCCGCGCGACGCTCATTAAGGAACGTTTTCAACGACCTGGATAACGCGCTGCCAAGTTAACAACAAGTATAGAATATGACTCGACCGGATGAGGGAATGATTACTTATTCGGCCGTTAACAGAGACTGGCAGAGAAATCGAGATAGCCGAGTTTAGGGAGCGTGATTTGCCCCCATCAATCGATCCCGCTATGCTGATAATGAGTTTCGTCTGCTAGACGCCACGTCAACTCACTCGCCAAAAGCGACGAGTAGACGGTTTAGCGGGGCAGTGGCAGACCAGTATTTGGAGAATCCTCGACTGATGATGGCACAGTGCAGTTCGACACCACTACCTGGCCGCTTGATCAGTTTGGTGGGCTGCTGGGAGTGGCCGCTATGAACCTCGAAGCAGACGGAGATACATCCGTCCAGCCCATAAACCCGGACAGGATTGGCGACAGCGATTTTCGCAACCTGGTCGCCAAACGCGCCTGCACACTGCTGGGGCTCGCCAACCATCTTTCGTCACAGCGCTCGAATTCGCTTGTTCTGACCCGTCCGCTCCTGGGTGATCTGTTATCGCAATCCACGCAGCTTGAGGAACTGCTGGATGCATACGGGGCGCGCAATAACCATCATTGGTGCCGGTTCCGGTCGCTTACGGCGGCGCTTAAATTGTTTGCCGACGTCGGCTACAAACTGCTGCACATCCGGCATGTATCGCCCGGCTACAGGCTGTTGCCTGTCGAGCAGAATTTTGTCACGGCCACCGCGCAAGCGTTGGAATTTACCCGCGATGTATTGGTGAGGGCGGCAGCCAGCATGCTGAATCAAGCGGTCCGGTTGAGCCTGCCTATTCCAGCCGGCAAACTCCGTGACGAGGATTACGCCGAACAGCTTCCGCCTGGCCGCTTACCCCGCGACCGTGCCACGCGAAAAATTGAAAGCGCTGCTGAGACCGTCACTCATCTTGCCACTGCTTTCTTGAATCTGGCTGCCGAAAGCGGTCTCTTGCACACCGCCGCACGGATTTCACCCGCGGAATATGCATCTTGCTTTCCAGACCCCGTCAGCGAGGACAGCTTACGCTACCTCAAGTTCCGGTTTCATACCCTTCAGTCGCTGTACGATACCTATGTCTCCGAAACGGAAATCGAATCCCTTGACGCCGATCTCCCTATTCTGAGGGGCCACATCAGCATCGTCTTTCATCTGCTCGAAACAGCCACTCAATTCGCTCATTATTACGAACGCCACCTTAACGCCGAGACCGGCGATCCGTCTCTGCGCCGCAAACCGATCCTGACGTGCGAAGCGCTCCTGACAACGCTGATGAATTATTCCATCACCTTCGCCAGCATCTACCTTGCCTGCGGCCAGCGCTTGTGCCACACGATGCTCAAACGCTATGCCGAAGTCGGCAAGGTCGAGGCGCCCGTGCCGCGCTATCGGGGATTTCATGTCCGCCCGGCCACGCTGGTTGCCAGAATAGTGCTGCATTACGGCAGCGATGTGCGCATGGAGCTGGACGATACGGCCTATGACGCCAGTTCACCCATGGATATCTTCCGGGCCAATGAGAAAATCAATGCCCAGAAACGCCGCTGGCTGATCTCGGAAATCACCCGTCTGCCCTTGTCTCAAGGCGACCCCGACGATGTCCAGATCCGGGCCGCGATCATGAGCGTTATATTCAATCTGGCTGAACAGGGGAAACTCATCGTCTATCAGCAGCCGCTACAACTTGCCGAGGAATTCCCCCACGAGGGGATCCCGTTGGAAAAAGTCACCAATGAGATCGCACGCCTGTTGGCAACGGGTCAAATCGACATTAAGACCGATTTAAACGTTATTTTCAGCGGCGACAAGCGGGTGTTGGCCGACATCAAACTGTTGGCGGAATCCGGCTACGGCGAGGATAATTTCGGCAATAACATTGCTTTACCGAAGGAACTTGCCTATCTGCGGCGGTGAATGATTCGTTCATTTATTAAAAGTCCTTACCTGGAGCTTCACCATGAAACGATGGATTGTGTTACTTCCCTTTGTCAGTTTTTCCACTCATGCCCAAGTTTACAAATGGCTCGATGAAAAGGGAGGCGTGCATTATGGTGATAAACCACCCGCGTCGGTAGAGGCACAAACCCTGGACGCTCCTCCGCCCCCCAGCGATGCCCCCAGCAGTGCGGAGATGGTCAGCCGCTATGAAAGAGCTATGGCGGATATGCGGTCCATGCGAGCGCCTGAGCGATCCGTGTCGAAAAATAAATACGACAGCCGGGAACCCGTGGATATTGGTTATGAAGATCGGTTGAAGATAAGAGCGCTCAACAACCAGCTAAGCAGTCACCTCAGTACGCCTCAAGAACGCAGTGCTGCCAAAGCTGAACTGGCAGAGGTTTATGCCAGGTACGGAATGCATCCCTCACGCCGTCACTCATCACGCAAAAGCCACTCTGATACTCGCTAGGGCATCCGCTCCCCAGTGAGGGGGCTTACTACCCCTCAGTTTCTCATGACTGTATCGAAGGGCGGCAAGGGCTGCTGAGTTTGCAACCGCCTCCGCAACAGCAGCAAGCTAAGACCGCGCTTGAACCAGGACAACAGGCTGCGCCAGGCTTTCTTGACCGTCCAGTGGTTGACGCCGGCCAAGAAAGTCCCGATCTGCGCGATGGTTTGAAGATGGTTGTCGTTCATGATGGTGTTTATCCTCCAATCATGAACAAGACGTGGTTAGCTGTTCAGGCTCATCGTGCGTTGGAAACAAACACCCGCCTCAGACTCGTCCTCTATTGGAAAAGACTGGCGAACATCACCCATACTCAACAGGCCAACAACGCACCGACCGACCCACGCGCGCGGGAAAATAATTTTCAGCAGACTCAACTATTAGAGGCGACAGATGGCGGACG
>Ga0209048_10004441_pt1 | contig 13415 bp, 12 predicted proteins | sample FrelakmetCRP12CR_FD_187146 | JGI IMG/M metagenome (GOLD analysis project Ga0209048, IMG submission 187146) | Freshwater lake sediment microbial communities from the University of Notre Dame, USA, for methane emissions studies - CRP12 CR (SPAdes)... | ecosystem: Environmental > Aquatic >... | reverse complement strand
ACGCTGCGGGTGCTGCTCACCGTCGGCGACCTGCTCCCACTGCTCGAGGGGCGCGCCGCCGAGCGGATCGCGCGTCACTGGTTCCCCGATTATGGGGGCCAGATCCCCGCCGGCGCCTACCCCGCCGGCTGGGTGCCGGACCGCGCGGGATAACGCCCCTTCCCGCGAGCCCCGCCTCACGCGACAATTCGCGGATGGAGGAAGCCGAGATCACGTCGGGGATCGGCCCGCTCGACGTGACCACCCCCTCGGGGACCGAGCCGGCCGACGTGACCACCGACGGCGCCGGCACCACCGACGGGGACGAGTCCGCGACCACCAGCCGCGGTTTCTCCGAACGCACGGCGTGGGCGCGCAATCTCGAGACCCCGCTGCGCCAATTCCTGCGCACGCAGACCGGCAGCGCCGCGGTGCTGCTCGGGGCGACGATCGCCGCGCTGCTGTGGGTGAACATCGACGCGTCCTCCTACGCCAAGGTATGGAACACGACGCTGTCGATCCAGATCGGGGGATCGGGTCTCTCGCAGGACCTGCGCGGTTGGGTCAATAGCGGCCTGATGACGTTCTTCTTCCTCGTCGTCGGGCTCGAGGCCCGGCGCGAGTTCGACATGGGGGAGCTGCGCGACCGACGGCGCGTGACGCTGCCGCTGCTCGCCGGCCTGGGCGGGATGGCGGTCCCGGTCGCGATCTACCTGGCCATCAACGCGGGCCGCTCATCGGCGCACGGCTGGGGTGCCGCGATGTCGACCGACACCGCCTTCGCGCTCGGCATGCTGGCGCTCGTCGGCCGGCGCTTCCCCGGTCGCCTGCGGGCGTTCATGCTCACGGTGTCGGTCGTCGACGACGTCGTCGCGCTGGTCGTGATCGCCGTGGCCTACAGCGCGCACGTGGCGGTGCGGGCTCTGCTCATCTCCATCGCGATCTTGGCCGTGCTACTCGTTGTCCGCGCCGCGCGGATCCGCTTCGGCGCCGTGTACGCGCTGCTCGGCGCCGCGGCCTGGGTGGCGATGTTCAAGTCCGGCGTGGACCCGGTGGTGATCGGGCTGGCGATCGGCCTGATGACCTACGCCTACCCGGCCGAACGCAACCAGCTCGAGCGCGCCACCGACCTGTTCCGATCCTTCCGCGAGCAGCCGACGCCGGAGCTCGCCCAGTCCGCCCGCGGCGGTCTGTGGTCGGCGCTCTCACCCAACGAGCGTCTGCAGCAGCGGTTCCACCCCTGGACGAGCTACGTGATCGTGCCGCTGTTCGCGCTCGCCAACGCCGGCATCGCGATCAGCGGGAGCTTCCTGTCGAAGGCCTACGGCTCCTCGATCACGCTCGGGATCCTGATCGGTTACGTGGTCGGCAAGCCGGTGGGGATCGTCGGGTCGGCGTGGCTCACGACGCGCCTGAGCCGCGGGAGGGTACGCCCGCCCGTGGGCTGGGCGGCGGTCACGGGGACGGGCGCGATCGCCGGGATCGGGTTCACAGTGTCGCTGCTGATCGCGACGCTGGCGTTCACCGGCGCCCAGCTCGAGGAGGCGAAGCTGGGGGTGCTGAGCGCCGCCTTGGTCGCATCCCTCGTGACGTGGACCGTCGCCCGGGCGACGGCGCTGCTGCCCAAGCAGGCGCGGATCCGCGCCTTGCTCGGCACCGCCGACGTGATCCTCGATCTCGACACGCCGGTCGACCCCGACCGTGATCACATCCGCGGGCCCGTGGACGCTCCGGTCACCGTGGTCGAGTACGGCGACTTCGAGTGCCCGTACTGCGGCCAGGCTGAACCGGTGATGCGCGAGCTGCTCGCCGACCTGGGAGACGTGAGCTACGTGTGGCGCCACCTCCCCCTCAACGACGTGCATCCGCGCGCGCAGCTGGCCGCCGAGGCGTCCGAGGCCGCAGCCGAGCAGGGGGCGTTCTGGGAGATACACGACCGGCTGCTCGACCACCAGGACGACCTGCGTCCGACCGAGCTCACCCGGCACGCGCGGGAGCTCGGCCTCGATGTCGACCGTTTCCGCGACGCCATGCGCCGGCACGTCGGCGCGGGACGGATCGCCGAGGACGTCGACTCCGCCGACATGAGCGGCGTGACGGGCACCCCGAGCTTCTTCATCAACGGCCGCCGGCATTACGGCGCCTACGACATCGACACGCTCAAGAAGGCCGCCAAGGCAGCCCGGGCGCGGGCCGAGATCGCGGCCTAGCCGCGCCCCCTCCCCCCATCCGTTCACGTCGCCGCCGCTCCCGGTGTGAGCAGCGGGTCGGCACCGATATCCGGGCTGAGCGTCGGGTGGGGACCAAAGCCTCGCCCGACGCGGGACCTTCAACTCCTCGGCGGTCGCGGGTGTGCGACCCCCTCGCCGGCGCGAGCTTCTTCGTCGATCACGTCTGGGGCGCGGCGTCGCGGCAGGCGGCGCAGTGGGTCAGGCACGCCGACTTTGCGGTGCGGTAGGGGGGCGGCGGTCGGACGCCGCGGGCCCTCGATGGGGCGGCCGAGTAGCCCGCCCCGCCCCTACTTCGCGTACACCGCGAAGAAGTCCCGGTCGTCCGGCGTCAGATAGCGCCCCGTGCCCCGGGTCATCCCGGGCAGGAGGCTGCTCGGGTTTCCGGCGAACTGCTGGCCGTAGCTGATGAAGGTGACCCAGTAGGAGTTGATGTCGAGCTCCATCGCCCGCACGGCGCCCGCGCGGATCAGGATCGCGGCCAGCGAGCCGACGGTCTGGTCGTTGGCCGCGGCGTAGATCAGGTTGCCGCGGGTGTCGACGCCGACCCCCGAGCGCCAGACGCGAACGGCGTTGCCGAGCGTGGCGCCCCATTCGGGCCCGTCTGTGAGGTTCGGATTGGGCTGACCGCCCTCGACGATCAGCGGCAGGTTCTGGCGGGCGAAGATGACGTTGCTCGGGGCGACACCGCCGCCGGCCCAGGACTGGATGTCGACCCGCCCATCGCTGTAGCCCACGAACGTGGCCAGGCCGGGGCGCAGCGGCGCGTAGGTCTGGCCGCCGAGCGCGATCCCGCCGCCGCCCGAGTCCGAGAGCTTGAAGGCGCTGTTGAACGTCGCCAGCAGCCGGGCACGCGTGTCGGTGGGGACCTCCATGCTGCCCCGGGGCAGCGACACGGACGGCTCCTGGCGGCCGGGGATCCAGGCGATCCGGGCGCTCTGCATGTTGATCCAGGCCACACCGGCGACCATCTGCGGGTAGTTCGGGTCGCTGCGGAACTGGGTGATCAGGACCGGCGAGCCGGCTGCCGTCCAGCTTTCGGTGGGCGACCACGCGCCCTCGCCGGGCAGCGACGGGGTGATCGCCGGCGCGACGTTCGACGGGTGCACGGCGGGGACCACGGGTGCGCGGACCTTGAGCGGCAGGGCCTTGAGTGGGCTGCCGCCGGTGGAGGGCGCCGTCAGCGTGTAGTAGAAGCCCTCGATGCTCGAGGCGATCCCGGCCGCGCCGTGGTCGCGCAGCCACTCGAACGAGCGGATCGTGAAGCTCGAGTTCGACGGGCTCGTCATCGTGGTCACGAACGAGATCGTGGTCGGCAGCGCGCACAGGACGAGCGCGATGACCGCGATCCGCTTGGCCCGGCGCCACGGGGTGAGCCGCGGCGGCAGCGGACGCTGGGTACGCCGGGGGGAGGCGAGGGCGGCGGAATGGTTCGCGGGCATGAGACGGAGCGCACCGTCACGGCGGCTGGATTCCCGTTCGACCCCGGCGCCGGTGTTCCTACCTGCGCGGGCCGGCTAAACGCAGTCTCATAAGGCCGCAGGCAGGCAATCGCGCCCCGGCGGTGAATCTTGTCGCGTGCCCGCATCGCGTGCAGCACAGCCGGCCCGGCAGCGACCGCACGAGTCGCGCGCCCCCACGCGGCCGGAGAGCCGTCCCGCACGACCGGCCCGGACAGAACGGGCCACGCGGCCGCGCCCGGACGACCGGCCCGCACGACCGCGACACAGTCAGGACCCCGCCACCCGCGAGCGCCGGCGCCGCGAGCTTCACCTCCGCGCCCGCCGCCGCGACCTGCTCCAGGACGCGGTCGCCGGACTGCTGCTGTTCCTCGCCGTCCTCATCGCCACGCCGGGGCTCGGCGTGGTGGCGATCCTAGAGGGTCTGATCGTGCTGGCGCTGGCCGCCGGCTTCGCGATCCGGGCCCTCCTGCGGCGGCGCCGAGCGCGCGTTGTCAGGCCGCCGCAGCGGCGCGCGCGCTCATATATTCGTTGAGTCTCCGAGTCGTTCACTTCAGTCGGGTGTCGAGAGGCTGACCCGGCCAACTCCGGCCGGAACGAACTTCTCTAGGAGAGAACAACCTTCCTCTACAAGACCGAGAAGGCGAAGATCCCGGGGCTGAAGCTCGAGAAGCTCGGCTGCCTCGGTGAGAGCACCACCTCGATGATCAAGGGCGGCCCGTTCTGCCCCTACAAGGGCACTCAGCTCGGCGACGCGGTGAAGTTCATCAAGACCCACAAGGTCGCGCTGATCACGCTCGACATCGGCGCCAACGACGTCGACTTCTGCGTCACGGGCCTGTCGCCGAACGTCCCCTGCATCCTCAAGGGCGTGAAGTCGATTCAGGCCAACACGCCGAAGATCCTCGCCGCGCTCCGCAAGGCGGGCGGCTCGAAGGTCACGATCGCCGGGATGACGTACTACGACCCGTTCCTCGCCGACTACCTGATCAGCCCCGCCGGTCAGGCCATCGCGACGCTGTCGGTCACACTCGCCAAGAGCGTCAACGGCGCACTCGTGACGGCGTTCAAGGCCACGAACGTCAAGGTCGCTGACGTCGCCGCTGCGTTCAAGACCGACGCCCCGTTCACGACCACCGGCACGCTCCACGGCACGACGGAGCCGCTCGCGGTCGTCGACATCTGCACCTACACGTTCCAGTGCACGAAGCCGCCGGTCGGCCCGAACATCCACGCCACGACGCTCGGCTACAAGACGATCGCCGGCGTGTTCGCAGCCAAGCTGTAGACCCGCAGGGCTGCGCCGGCGAACCCAAGCTCAGGCGCGCCGAGCATATGGTGCCCGCAGGCCATCTGACCTGCGGGCACCACCACCCGCCCTGAGCGACACGATGGTGGGGAGCGCCGGCGGGCGGGCTGAGAACAGCGAGTACGGCGACATCATCGGCTCGTCCTCGGCCCCGTACATCAACCGGCTGGGGGGCAGCGCGGCGCTGGCCACCGGGATGTACGCGATCGCCCACCCGTCGCTTCCCAACTATCTCGCGCTGACCGGCGGCTCGACGTTCGGGATCGACAGCGACTGCACGGATTGCAGCGTCGCCGCGGCCGGGCTGCCGGATCAGCTCTCGCGCGCGGGGATCTCCTGGAAGGGTTACATGGAGGACCTGCCGCATCCGTGCTTCACGGGCGCGAGCGCGGGCGAGTACGCCAAGAAGCATGATCCGTTCCTGTACCACAGCGACGTGAGCGGCAATCCTGGCCGGCCCGGCCGATCACTACTCGGTGCTGGCCACGATCGAGTCGACAACGCGGTCCGCGCGATCAGCTCGCGCTGACCGGCGTCTCGGGTGCGTGCTGCTCGATCTCGAGCGTGCGGCCGAACGACACCGTGAGGACCGCGCCGCCGCCGGGAGCGTTGCCGGCCTCGACGCGCCCTCCGTGGGCCTCGGCCGCCTGGCGCACGATCGCCAGGCCGAGCCCGGAGCCCGGCTTGGAGCGCGCATCCTTGGCGCGGTGGAAGCGGTCGAACACGAACGGCAGATCGTCGGCGTGGAAGCCGGGACCGTGATCGAGGACCGTGACCGTGCCGTTCTTCAGCGCGACCTCGATCTTCCCGCCCGGTGGGCTCCACTTGCGGGCGTTGTCGAGCAGGTTGGCCACCGCCCGCGCGATCCGGTCGGGCTCGCCACGCACGAGCGTGGGCTCGATCTCGGTCCTCACGACCAGCTCCGGCGCGCGGCGCTGCGTGCGCTCGGCCAGGTCGGTGACGATCGCGTCGAGCCGCACGTCGCCCATGGCGCCGCTCGGCTTGCTGCCCCGGGCTAGCTCGACGACGTCGCCGACGAGGCCGGTGAGCTCGTCGAGCTCCAGGATCATGTCCTCGCGCAGCGCCTGGCGGTCCTCGGGCGCGAGCCGGCTCTCGTCGCGCATCAGCTGCAGGTTGGCCCGCAGGCTGGCGATCGGCGTGCGCAGCTCGTGCGATGCGTCGGCGACCAGGTTGCGCTGGGAGTCGACCGCGGCCTCGAGCGAATCGAGGGTCGCGTTGAACGTGGTGGCCAGGCGCGCGAGCTCGTCGCTACCGACAACCTCGAGCCGCTGGGACGGATCGGGCGCGCTGGCGATCGACTCCGTGCGCCGGGTGAACCGCGCGATCGGGGCCAGCGCCGTCCGGGCGACGAGGAACCCGAACAGCGCGGCGAGCGCGATCCCCGCCGCCGCGATGATCACCATCAGCAGCAGCTGGTTGTGCAGCGCCTTGTCGACGTCGGTCAGCGGCAGCGCCACCATCAGCGCGCCGTGTGAGCCGACGCCATAGACGGCCACGCGCAGATGCGTGGAGCCGACCTGCGTGTCGGTGTAGTACACCCCGGACCCGGTCTTGGCCAGCGCCTTGGTCGCCGAGTCGACCGGGATCTTCGAGCTCTGCCCGGCGGCCACACACACCGTGCCGGTGGAGGAGACGAGCTGGCGCAGGCCCTGGGCCCCGCCGAAGGCGCCGCCACGGCCGACGTCGAGTCCGAGCCCCCCATCACAGTCACCGGGGCCGACCGTTGCGCTGCTCGATTGCCCGCCGGCGCCGAACAGCGACCCGCCGGTCGCGCCCTGCCCGCCGCCCGCGCCCGGTGCCCCGCCGGCCGCGCCCTGCCCGCCGGTCGCGCCCTGCCCGCCGCCCGCGCCCGGTGCCCCGCCCGCGCCACCGTCCGGGCCTGGTGGTCGCGGAATCACGCCGGCGTTCTCGAGGATCGGCGTGGCCAGCGTGCGCAGCGAGTTGTCGACCTGACCGGTCAGCTCCGAGCGGGTGCCGAGATAGGCCGTCACCGCGACCGCGATCACCGCGAGCGCGACGGCGACTCCAGAGGCGAGCCCCATCCGCGCCCGCAGGCTCATTCCGTGCCGCCTCCGCTGCCGTCGGGCTCGCGCAGCGAGTACCCCACACCGCGCACCGTGTGGATCAGCGGCCGCGCGCCCGCGTCCTCGAGCTTGCGTCGCAGGTAGCCCACGTAGACGCGCAGCGCGTTCGAGGTCGGGCCGAAGTCGTAGCCCCATACGCGGTCGTAGATCAGGCTGTGGGGAAGGACGCGGCGCGGGTTGAGCAGCAGCAGCTCGAGCAGCTGATACTCGGTCCGCGTCAGCTCGACGAAGTTCTCGCCCACGGTGACGCCGTGGCGGTCCGGATCGAGCGTCAGCTCGGCGAACGTCAGCCCGTCGCCGCCGCCCTCGCCGCCGGCGCGGCGCAGCAGCGCCCGCAGCCGGGCCTTGAGCTCGTCGATGTCGAACGGCTTGACCAGATAGTCGTCCGCGCCTGCGTCGAGGCCGTCGATCCGGTCCGACACGGTGTCGCGGGCGGTCAGCATCAGGATCGGCACGCGGTTGCGCTCGCGCCGCAGCAGGCGGCACACCTCGAGCCCATCGATGTCGGGCAGCCCCACATCGAGCACGACCGCGTCGGGCACACTCGCGGCGATCTCGGCCAGAGCACCGGCGCCGCTGTCGGTCAGGCGCACCTCGTATCCGGCCAGGGTCAGCGCCCGCCGGAGCACGTCCCGCAGGGCACGGTCATCGTCGACGACGAGCAGTCTCATGCCCTCATTGTCGCTGCCCCGGCGGAGTTCGCGCCCGATTCCTACGTAGGACTTACCGGCTGCCGGGGTCGCCGGCCGCCGGCGTCCCCTCGCGCTGCTCGCGCAGGACTGCCGCCAGGATGCCGTTGACAAACGCCGGTGCCTCGGCGCCGCAGAAGCGCTTGGCGGTCTCGACCGCCTCGTCGATCGCGCCCTCGGGCGGAATCGGCGCGTCGCCCGGAGCGGCCTCGGGGTGCAGGAGCTCGAGCAGCCCGACCCGCAGGATCGAGCGCTCGAGCGGAGCGATCCGCTGCAGCGACCAGCCGGTCGCGTGGCGCGAGATCAGCTCGTCGAGCTCGGGCTGGTGGTCGCGCGTGGCGTGGGCCAGCGCGCGCGTGAAGGCGTAGCTGTCGCGGGGCAGCGTCTCGTCGAGCGGGACGCCCAGGAGATCGCTCTGATAGAGGGCCCAGACCGCCGCCCGGCGCTGCTCGCTCCTACGCACGCGACATGTATTCGCCGGAGCGCGTGTCGACCCGCACCGCGTCCCCGATGTTGACGAACAGTGGGACGTTGATCTTGGCGCCGGTCTCGAGCACGGCGGGCTTGGTGCCGCCGCCCGAGGCCGTGTCTCCTCGCACGCCGGGCTCGGTCTGCTCGACGGTCAGATCGATCGCGCTCGGCAGCTGCACGTCGGCTGGGGAGTCGTCCATGTAGAGCACGTCGAACTCCTCGCTGTCCTTCATGAACCGGAGCGCGTCGGCGATCGCGCTCTCCGGGATCGCGAGCTGCTCATAGCTCTCGGAGTCCATGAAGTGGGCGTCGGCGCCGTCGCGGTAGAGGAACTGCATACGGCGCACCTCGGTCCGGACGGGGCGGAACTTCTCGCCGGCCCGGAACGTGCGGTCGATGACCGCGCCGTCGCTGGCGCGGCGCAGCTTCGTGCGCACGAAGGCGCCGCCCTTGCCGGGCTTGACGTGCTGGAACTCGAGGATCTTGAACACGACGCCGTCGACGTCGATGTGATTGCCGTTCTTGAATTGATTGGTGCTGATCATGGTTCGGCCGCCAGTGTAGAGAGCGACCGGCCCGAGCCGATCAGTCGGTCGCGATCAGGCGCTTGGGAACGGAGGTCAGGATCTCGCAGCCATCGTTCCTGACGGCGACCAGATCCTCGATCCGCACGCCGAACCGGCCCGGGAGGTAGACGCCCGGCTCGACGGTGACGATGTTGCCGGCCCGCAGCTCGTCCTCGGAGCGCTGCGAGAGCCGGGGGCCCTCGTGCACCTCGCGGCCGACGCCGTGTCCGAGCCCGTGCCCGAAGTGCTCTCCGTGGCCGGCCTCGGTGATGATCTCCCGCGCGACGCCGTCCACGGCGCGACAGCCCTCGTCGGCCCTGACCGCGGCCAGCGCCGCGAGCTGGGCCTCGAACACGAGCTCGTAGACCTCGCGCGCCTCGCTCCCCGGGTCCCCGGTGGCGACCGTGCGGGTGCAGTCCGAGCAATAGCCGTCGAGCTCGGCGCCCCAGTCGATCACGACGAGCTGGCCGGCCTTGATCGGCACCTCGCGGGGCTGGGCATGCGGCAGCGCGCCATGGGGACCCGCGGCCACAATCGTCTCGAAGCTGGGCCGCTGGGCGCCGCGCTCGCGCATGTCGTACTCGAGCGCCATGGCCAGCTCGCGCTCGGTGCGCCCGACGAGCCCGTCGCGGATCAGGCGCTCGAAGGCGGCGTCGGCGAGCACCGTCGCGGCGCGGATGCGCTCGATCTCCTCCGGCTCCTTGACCGCGCGCAGGCCCTCGACGATCCCGGCCGTGCCGACCAGCTCCACCCGTTCGGGCAGCAGCTCGCGCAGCCGGCGGTGCTGGCGGACGCTCATGTGCGCCTCCTCGAACCCGAGCCGGAGCGTCCCGTCGGGCAGCGTCTCGGTCAGCGAATCGAGCAGATCGAGCGAGGCGCGCAGCCGCTCGAACGAGGGATGTACCTCCTCGGCCGCCTGCTCGACGTAGCGGAAGTCGGTGACGAAGGTGCGGGTCCGGGGCCCGATCACGGCAATCCCGTTGCTGCCGCTGTAGCCGGTCAGATAGCCGACGTTGACCAGGTCGGTCACCAACAGGACGTCGATGCCCGCCGCCTCGATCGCGTCGGTCAGGCGCTCGGCGCGGCCTCTCATGGGCTCAGCTCCTCTCGCAGGCGCTCCAGCGCGTCACGGTACCCCGCCGGGCCTCGGCCGGACACGTGCGCCACGCACAGGTCGCGGATCACCGAGTGCCGTCGCCACTCCTCGCGCTGGTTGATGTCGGACAGATGGACCTCGACGGCGGGCAGCGCCGCGATCTCGAGCGCATCCCGGATCGCCCACGCGTAATGGGTCCAGGCTCCGGGGTTGAGCACGATCGCGTCCGCCAGCCCCTCGATCCGGTGCAGATGCTCGACGAAGTCGCCCTCGTGGTTGGTCTGGAAGAAGCGGGTCTCGAGGCCGAGCTCGTGCGCGTCGTTGGCGATCCGGAACTCGAGCTCGGTCAGCGTGAGCCCGCCGTAGAGCGTCGGGTCGCGGCGCCCGAGCTGGTCGAGGTTGACCCCGTGCATGATCTCGACCCGGTTGCGGTTCACGCCATCAACTCTTGCACGGCCGCAACGAGGTCGTCGTCCGCGACCGTGCAACCCGGACGCGGTGCTCCCGGCGCCTCGAGCAGCACGAACGGGACCGGGCCCTCCCCCACGCGCTTTTTGTCCCGCCACGTCGCCTGCACGATCGCCTCGGGGTCGGCTTCGCTGAGCGTGACCGGCAGGCCCCGGGCGGCGAGCAGCTCGCGGACCTCCTGGCGCAGATCCTCCTGGCCTGACAGCCGCAACGCGGCCAGCAGCCCCAGCGCCACCGCTTCGCCGTGCCGGTAGCGCGCGTATCCGGTCGTCGTCTCGATCGCGTGGGCGACCGTGTGACCGAGATTGAGCACCTGGCGCAGCCCGGCGTCGCGCTCGTCGCGGGCGACAATCCGCAGCTTGGTCCGCACGCAGGCGGCGATCACCGCCGGGGACAGCGGGTCCTCGCCGGCGCGCACGCGATCCCACAGCTCGCCGCCGGCGATCAGCGCCGTCTTCACCACCTCGGCGTAGCCGGCTGCCACCTCCTCAGGGGGAAGCGTCTGGAGCGCAGTCGTGTCGGCGATCACCGCCGCGGGCTGGTGAAAGGCGCCGACGTAGTTCTTGGCCTCGGGCAGATCCACGCCCGTCTTGCCGCCGTAGGCCGAGTCGACCTGCGCGACCAACGTGGTCGGCACCTGCAGGTAGCGCACGCCGCGCTGGTAGGTCGCGGCGCAGAAGCCGGCCAGGTCACCGACGACGCCCCCGCCGAGAGCCACCACGACGTCCTCGCGGGTCATGCCCGCCCGCGCCAGCTCGGTCCACACGATCTCGGCGTGGGCGATCGTCTTGGACTGCTCGCCGGGCATCACCGAGACGCGACCGGAGAGCGGCTCCAGCGCGTCGCCGTAGAGGCTGGCCACCCGGCCGTCCGTGACCAGGAACCGGCGGCCGGCAACCGTCGCCGGCCAGAACCCGTCGCGCTCCAGCAGCCGCGGGCCGACAAAGACGGGATAGTCGCCCGACGCGCTCGCCGCCCACAGCAGCTTCGCCCGGGGCGGCAGCCCCTCGAGCGCCGGCAGCACCTGCGCCATCGCATGGGAGCGCTCGGCCGGGACGATCGCGTCCGCCAGGCGGCGGTAGGTCGGCTCGCGCTCGGCATACAGGCGCTCGAAGCGCCCGCGATCGGCGGCCAGCGGGCGCCCGGTGCCGCGCGCGCGGGCCCAGGCCACGTCGACGGGCACGTCGATCCAAACGACGAAGTGCTCGGCCAGGGCCGCCCGCACGGCCTCGGAGCCGGTCGCGCCACCGCCGAGCGCCACCGCCCGCGGCTGCTCGGCGTTGAGCAGCTCGGTCGTGACCCGCTCCTCCTCGGCCCGGAAGATCGCCTCGCCGTCCTCGGCGAACACGCGCTCGATCGGCTTGCCGAGCCGCCTCTCCAGCACCGCGTCGACGTCGACCGCCTCCAGCCCGAGCAGCTCGGCCGCGCTCCGCGCCGCCGTGGTCTTGCCCGCCCCCATGAAACCGATGAAGGCCAGCGAACGGCCGTGGGGAGGCCTCCCGGACCCCTCCACTAATCGGCCACCTTGCGCCAGCCGATGCGGCGCTCGTAGTGGTGCACCGCCGCGTGAACGTCGTCGATGTGGTCGCCGCCGAACTTGGCCCGGTAGGCGTCCGCGAGCACGAACGCAACCATCGCCTCGCCGACCACGCCGGCCGCCGGGACCGTGCACGAGTCCGTCCGCTCGCGCAGCGCCTGCGCGGGCTCATGAGTGGCGATGTCCACCGAGCGCAGCGGCTTGGTCAGGGTCGGCAGCGGCTTCATCGAGCCGCGCACGACGAGCGGCGCGCCCGTCGTCATGCCGCCCTCCACCCCGCCGGCACGGTTGGTCGGCCGGCGGTAGCCCTGGCCGTCGTCGTAGAAGATCTCGTCGTGGGCGCGGGAGCCGGGCACGCCCGCAACCTCGAACCCGTCGCCGATCGAGACAGCCTTGATGGCCTGGATCGAGAGGATGGCCTGACCGAGGCGTCCGTCCAGCCGCTCCTCCCACGAGACGTGGGAGCCGAGCCCGGGGACGAGCCCGAAGGCGCGGACCTCGAACACTCCCCCGAGCGACTCGTTCTCCTTGCGGAGCTTGTCGATCTCGGCCACCATCGCCTTCGAAGCCTCGGGGTCCAGGCAGCGGACGGGCGACTCGTCCACAGCCGCGAAGTCCTCCGGACGCAGGTCGTCGTGGCGCGGCGCCCGCACGCCGGTGATCTGGATCACGTGCGAGAACACCTGCACGCCGAGCGCGGCCAGGAACGCCTTGGCCACCGCGCCGCCGGCCACCCGAGCGGCCGTCTCGCGCGCGCTGGCCCGCTCGAGGATGTCGCGCACGTCGCTGAGCCCGTACTTCTGCGTGCCGACGAGATCGGCGTGGCCCGGGCGCGGCAGGTGCACCTCCGGCAGCTCCGCCTCAACGGGCCACGGGTTCATCCGCTCCTCCCAGTTGGCGTAGTCCCGGTTGCGGACCTGGAGCGCGATCGGCCCGCCGAGCGTGCGCCCATGGCGGACGCCGGCGGTAACCTCGACCTGGTCGCGCTCGATCTTCATCCGCCCGCCGCGGCCGTGGCCGAGCTGCCGGCGCGCGAGATCCCGGTTCAGCGCCTCCAGCTCGAGCGTCAGCCCGGCCGGCATGCCCTCGACGATGCACGTGAGGCCGGGGCCGTGCGACTCGCCGGCGGTTGTCAGTCTGAGCGCCATCCGGCGCTACAGGTTATTGGGCCCGATCCGGCGGCCGCCCGCCCGGCCCGAGAGAGGCTCTCAACGGGCGCTCAGTAGCGCCCGGCGGCGACGATCGCGGCATGACTGCCGTCGGCGCCGACGAGCGTCAAGCGGACCGTGAGCGTCACGTGCCCGAGGCGCTTCAGCTTCGCGGCCGTGGCTCGCGAGAGGCCGAACTGGAGCCTCATGCTCCCGCTCTTGACCCCGGAGATGGTTCCGCGTCCGATCACGACCGACGATCCGCGCGCCGACCCGATGTGCGCGCGCCGCGCGGCGCCGCGTGAGATCGACAGGGTCGCGATCCCGTCAGCCGCCTGGTTGCAGCTCAGGCTGACGGC
>Ga0209048_10004440_pt1 | contig 13415 bp, 13 predicted proteins | sample FrelakmetCRP12CR_FD_187146 | JGI IMG/M metagenome (GOLD analysis project Ga0209048, IMG submission 187146) | Freshwater lake sediment microbial communities from the University of Notre Dame, USA, for methane emissions studies - CRP12 CR (SPAdes)... | ecosystem: Environmental > Aquatic >... | reverse complement strand
CAATGAAGATGGAAGAGGTGGTGCGGCTGCTGGAAGGGGCGGGGAGCTCGCCGTGATGCTGTATCATCTCCTCTATCCGCTGCACGCCTCGTACTCCGTCTTCAACGTTTTTCGCTACATCACGTTTCGGGCTCTGATCGCGGCACTCACCTCGTTGATCATCTCCTTCTTACTCGGGCCGTGGTTCATTCGAAAGTTGGTGGCGCGGCAGATCGGCCAGACCATTCGCCCCGACGGGCCGCAAAGTCACCTGTCGAAGGCTGGCACGCCGACGATGGGCGGGACGTTGATCCTCTTCTCCCTGATTCTGGCGACGCTGCTGCTCGCTGACCTCACCAATCGCTATGTCTGGCTCGTCGTCGGCGTGACCATCGCCTTCGGCGGCATCGGCTTCATCGATGATTATCGCAAGCTGCGTCGCGGCAACGCACGCGGGCTCAGCGGCCGCTCGAAACTGCTGGCCCAGTTCGTTGTGGCGTTCGTCGTGGCGTTTCTCCTCTGCGTGCAGTCCGACTTCAGTACCTCGCTGTTCTTCCCGTTCTTCAAGGAGCTGCATCCAAACCTGGGCTGGGGGTACGTGCCGTTCGCCGCCGTTGCGGTCGTCGGTATGTCCAACGCGGTCAACCTGACCGACGGCCTCGACGGTCTCGCCATCGGACCCGTGATGACGACGGCATTCACCTACGGCGTGTTCGCCTACGTCACGGGCAACATCAAGCTGGCAGAGTATCTGCAAATTCCGTACGTGCCAGGCGCCGGCGAGCTGGCCATCTTCTGCGGCGCACTGGTGTGCGCCGGGCTCGGCTTCTTGTGGTTCAACGCCTACCCAGCGGAGATGTTCATGGGCGACGTCGGGTCGTTGCCACTGGGTGCGGCGCTCGCACTGGTCGCGCTGGTCACCAAGCAGGAGATCGTCATGCTGCTGGTCGGCGGAGTCTTCGTCGTCGAGGCGCTGTCCGTGATCTTCCAGGTGGTGTCATTCAAACTGCGCCACAAGAGGATTTTTCGCATGGCACCGATCCATCACCACTTCGAGCTGCAGGGCTGGCCGGAGCCGCAGATCATCGTACGATTCTGGATCATCTCCATCATCTGCGCCGTGCTTGCCCTCAGCACGCTGAAACTCCGATGACGCTCAAGGTGGCAGATAGACGGTTTCTCGTCGTTGGCGCTGGCAAGACGGGCCAGAGTGTCGCCGCGTTTCTTGCGCGACACGGCGGCCAGGTGCGCATGGCGGAACGCGCACCCGACAAGCTCGCGGCAGCAGCCCTCCCTGCGGGCATTGATGTGCGTATCGGTGACGACGCTGAGACATTGCTGCGCGGCGTCGACGTGGTCATCCCCAGCCCGGGTGTGCCGCGCTCGCACGTCCTGCTGCAACGCGCGATGGCGCAGTGTATCCCGGTTTTGAGCGAGATCGAGCTGGCGGCGCGGTTCCTTACGTGCCCGATCCTGGCGGTAACTGGGACCAACGGAAAGAGTACGACGACCACCCTCCTCGGTGCGATGCTGCGGGAGGCAGGTATGCGGGTGTTCGTCGGGGGCAACCTCGGCACACCCCTGATAGATGCGTGCGCGGCCGAGAGTGAATACCAGGCGGTGGTGGTGGAGGTGTCGAGCTTCCAGCTGGAGTGGGTGTATTCCTTTCGGCCGCGTGTCGCAGTGCTGCTCAATCTCACGCCGGACCATCTGGATCGCTACGCCGACATGGCCGAGTACGGTCGCGCCAAGGCGGCGCTGCTGGCGGTTCAGCAGCCGGACGACATTGCGGTGCTGAACCGTGACGACCCGTGGGTATGGGAGCAGCGCCGTAATACACGGGCAGCGGTACTTTCGTTTGGGTGCGAGCCGGTCGAGTTCGGCAGCTTCATTGACGGCGACACGATGATTTACTGGGGACCAGAGGCGACGCCGCGAAGGTTTCCGCTGGCCGGCGTTTCCCTCCAGGGCGCGCACAACCGCGAGAACATGATGGCGGCGACGACGGCAGCCGCTATCTGGGGTGTGTCCACCGTCGCCATTCAGCGTGCGCTGGAGAGCACGACGGCACTGCCACATCGCCTCGAGCTGGTGCGCGAACGCGGCGGCGTGCGCTTTTATGACGACTCGAAGGGCACCAACGTCGGCGCCATGGAGAAGTCTGTCGAGAGCTTCACGAGCGACGTGATCCTGCTTGCCGGCGGTTACGACAAGGGTGGAGACTTCAGCGCGCTGGCGCCGCTACTGCGCAGGCGCGTCAAGCGCTTGGTGTTGTTCGGAGCGGCGGGTCCCAAGATCGAATCGCAGCTCCAGCAGATGGTCCCGAGTTCAGTCGTTCCCGATCTTGCCACAGCCGTTGGCGAAGCGGTCGCACACGCGAGCGCTGGGGATACCGTTTTGCTGTCTCCGGGCTGTGCCAGCTTTGACGAATTCACCGACTATACCGCCCGCGGCCGGCGCTTCCGCGAATTGGTGGAGGCGCTATGAAGATGCTGCCGCCATTGGCGAGCCTCCGCCGACGCATCGTCATGCCGCGGCTGAATCGCCCCGATCTGTGGCTGCTCATGGCTACTGCGGGCCTGGTCGGACTCGGCATCGTAATGGTCTTTAACGCCAGCTACTTCTACGCGCAGGATCGCTACGGCGACGCGTTCGTCTTCCTTCGTAGACAACTCGCTGCGCTTGGTTGCGGCGCGGTGTTGTTGCTGGTGATCTCGCACGTGCGCTTGGAATGGTTCGAGCGCCTCGCCTATCCGCTCCTGATCTGCACCCTGGTGGCGCTGGCGCTGGTGCTGGTTCCGGGCATCGGCGTCACCCGCGGCGGTGCCCGCCGTTGGGTCGGCATCGGTCCGTTCAGTGTGCAACCATCGGAGTTCGCCAAGACCGCGGTCGTGCTCTATCTGGCGCGTTCGATCTCGCGGAAACGTGAGCGGATGACTCAGTTCAGCCTTGGCATCCTGCCCCACCTGGTCGTCGTCGGACTGTGCGCACTGCTCATCGTGCGCCAGCCGGACTTCGGCACCTCCACGATTCTGCTCCTCGTGCTCGTCTTGATGCTCTTCGGCGGTGGCGCCCGCCCAGCCCATTTGATTGGTTTGGGTCTAGCCGTGCTGCCGGCCGTGGTGGGTGCGATCGTCTACGCGCCGTATCGTATGCGCCGCATTCTCGCCTTCCTTGATCCGTGGAGCTACAGCCAGAACATCGCCTTCCAGCTGGTGCAATCGCTGATCGCGTTCGGATCCGGCGGTCTCACCGGCGTCGGGCTCGGCGAGAGTCAGCAGAAAATGTTCTTTCTACCGGCGGCGCACACCGATTTTCTGTTCGCGCTGATCGGCGAAGAGTTGGGTGTCTGTGGCGCCCTGCTGGTGCTTGCCCTGTTCGCCGTCATCGGTATGCGCGGTTTCCGCATCGCCATGCGCCACCCCGATTCGTTCGCCAGTTTGCTCGCATTCGGCATGACTTTAGTGATATTGCTGCAGGCGGTGGTGAACGTTGGGGTGGTGGTGGGATTGTTGCCGACAAAGGGACTGGCCCTTCCATTCCTCAGTTACGGTGGTTCCGCGTTGATCGGTGCGTTGGTGCAAGTGGGCATCCTTTCCGCACTGTCGCGAATGACTGGCTAGGAATGCGCATGATCGTTGCCGGAGGTGGAACGGGTGGGCACCTCTTCCCCGGGCTTGCCGTAGCGGAGGCCGTGGTAGCGGAGGGGGGCGCGCAGGTACTCTTCGTGGGCAGTGCCTATGGTATCGAAGCAACCGCGGTTCCGCGGACACAGTTTCCGTTCCAGGCGTTGGTCATTCGGGGTCTGCGGGGCCGCGGCTGGCGCGGCGCGTTGGCGTTTGCATGGCAATTGCCTGTGGCGCTCTTGCAGGCGTGGCGCATCGTTGGGACCTTCCGGCCAACCCTGGTGCTCGGCCTCGGCGGGTACGGATCGGTCCCCGTCGTTCTTGCGGCCTGGTTGCGCCGCGTGCCCACGGTCTTGATGGAACAGAACGTTCATCCCGGCTTTGCGAACCGATTGCTCGGGCACGTGGCGCGCTGCGTGTGCACCGCGTTCGCCGACAGTGCGCGATTCTTCCCGGCCGGTCGAACGGTCCAAACCGGCAATCCGGTGCGGGCGTTGCGCACCACCGTCCAACCTTCGACAAACCACTTTACCCTGTTCGCTTTTGGAGGTAGTCAAGGAGCGCACGCGATCAATGAGGCGGTGGTGGAGGCGGCGCGGATCGTGTCAGAGCAAGTCCCAGACCTGCAAGTGATTCATCAAACGGGCTCCGCAGACGCGGAGTGGGTGGCGCGGCGGTATCGGGAGTGGGGTGTGGAGGCGCAGGTGGTTCCCTTCGTGCACGACATGGCGAGCGCATATGGCCAGGCGGATTTGGTTGTGTGCCGCGCCGGCGCGACGACTCTTGCGGAGCTTGCAGCCGTTGGCAAGCCGGCGATCCTTATCCCATACCCCTTTGCCGCCGATGATCACCAGCGCACGAACGCGGAGATCCTGCTGCGCCAGGGTGCGGCAGAGCTGATCCCCAATGCGGAGCTGAGCGGCGAGCGTCTGGCCTCGAGCGTGCTTGCGTTAGCGCGTGATCGCATGCGGTTGGCAAGGATGGGGGATGCCGTGCGGCAGCTGGCGGTACCAAATGCGGCGCTGCACGTCGCGCAAGTGTGCCGGCAGGTTGTCGGGGGGGGAGGGTGAGATGGGGCCGCTGTTCAAGAGATCGCGTCACATTCACTTCGTAGGCATCGGCGGGGTCGGGATGAGCGGGATCGCGCAGGTGCTGCTGAACCTGGGTCAGCACGTCAGTGGTTCGGACAGCACCGAGAGCGAGACGACGCGCCGCCTCAGCCGCCTGGGAGCGCACGTGACCTACGGGCACCATACCGAGGCCGTGCATGCGGGCGTCGATGTCGTCGTGATCTCGTCGGCGGTGAAATACTCGAACCCTGAGATTGTTCAGGCACGCGCGCTCAAGATTCCCGTCATCCCACGCGCCGAGATGTTGGCGGAGCTGATGCGCATGAAGTGGGGCGTCGCCGTTGCCGGCACACACGGCAAGACCACGACGACCTCGCTGATTTCGGCTATCCTCGGTCGCGCTGGTCTCGACCCAACCGTGGTCATCGGCGGCAAGGTGCACGCGCTGGGCACCAATGCACAGCTGGGCAAGGGCGATCTGATGGTGACCGAGGCGGACGAAAGCGATGGCACCTTCCTGCTGCTTTCGCCGACGATCGCCGTCGTGACCAACATCGATCCCGAGCACCTCGACTACTACGGCGAGATGGAGCGGGTGCGCTCTGCCTACCTCGAATTCATGAATCGCGTGCCGTTCTTCGGCGCGGCCGTGCTCTGTCTCGATGACACCACTGTCCGCGCTCTGATGCCACAGGTGCGCAAACGTGTGATTACCTACGGCACCAGCCCGGATGCCGACTTTGTGGCGCGCGACCTGTCGGTGCGCGGGATGGAGACGCGTTTCCAGGTCGAGCACGGCGGTCAGCTGTTGGGTGAGATGATGGTACGCCTCCCCGGCCGCCATCAGGCGCTCAACGCGCTCGCCGCCTTGGCCACTGCCAATGAGCTGGAGGTCGACTTCGACACGGTGCGGCAGGCGTTGGCGGAGTTCGGCGGTATCCACCGCCGCTTCGAAGTGTGTGGAGAAGTCGGCGGTATCATGGTCGTGAGCGATTACGGGCATCACCCCGCCGAGATCCGTGCAACGCTCGCTGCCGCGCGGGAAGGGTTCGGCCGCCGGTTGGTCGTCCTCTTCCAGCCGCATCGCTACAGCCGAACGCGCGATCTCTTTGGCGACTTTCTCGATGCCTTCGATGCCGCCGATCAGGTGCTGCTCACCGATATCTACCCCGCGGGTGAAGAGCCCATCGATGGCGTTACTGGCGACGTGTTGTACTACGCGTTGCGGCGGCGCGGTCACCTCGATGTGACCTACGTTCCGGACTGGCGCAACCTGGCGGCGGTGACGCAGCCGCTCCTGCGCCCGGGTGATCTCGTGGTGGTACTGGGTGCCGGTTCAGTGCACGAGGTTGGTGAGACGCTGGTGCGCGCCCTGTCGGGTGGGCAGGCCGCGTTTAGCATGCAGTGATTGTGGAGGTGGGGCTGCGGTGAGCCGTCTGGATCGGCACGCTTTGGAACAAACTTTCGCCGAGCGGGTGCGCTTTGACGAGCCGCTCAGTCGGCATACGTCGTTTCGCATCGGTGGGTCAGCGGATGTGTGGGTGGAGGTGGCCGATGCCGAGGAGATCGGCCGCGTGCAGAAAATCGCTGCCGCGGCTGATCTGCCACTGTTCGTGCTGGGTGGGGGGACCAATGTGCTGGTCAGCGACCGCGGCGTGCGCGGCATCGTCCTGCATCTTGGACGGCCGCTGGCGTGTCTCGATTGGCGCGCCAACGGCAATGGGTTGCATGCCCGCGCCGGTGCCGCGCTGCCGCTGAAGCGGTTGGTGACGGAGGCGATTGCGCGCGATCTGAGTGGCTTGGAGTTCGCGGAAGGGATTCCGGGCACCGTCGGTGGTGGCCTATTGATGAATGCTGGGGCATTTGGTGGTGAGATCGGCAATATCGTCGAGTACGTCGACGGCGTCGATGCGTACGGCGAGCTGCAGCGTTTTCCGCGCAGCGCCTTGCGTTTCAGTTATCGTCGTTTTGATCTACCGCCGGGTTTCATCGTCACGCGCATCGAGTTTCTGCTGCAGCCGGCCGACCGTGACGCGATCCACGCCAAACGCGATGACGCCAAACGCCGGCGTGAAGCGCATCAACCGCTGGGCTATCCGAACGCCGGCTCGATCTTCAAGAATCCACCGGGGCAGCACGCTGGGCGCTTGATCGAGGCGGTGGGCATGAAGGGCGAGCGCCAGGGTGGCGCGATGGTTGCGGAGCAACATGCGAACTTCATCGTCAACGTCGGCGGTGCGACGGCCGCCGATGTCCGTGCGCTGATGATCGAGGCGGCGCGGCGGGTGTGGGAAGCGAAGCGCGTCCGCCTCGAGCCTGAGATCAAGCTGGTTGGCGACTGGGGACAGTCATGAAGCAGCGTCAGGGGCGAGCCCGCAAACGCAATGCCTGGCGGCGGCGCCGGTGGCCACACATCGTCGTTGTCGGTCGCAAATGGGTGGGGCGCAGCTCGCTGGCCGCCACCTGTGGGATCTCGCTGGCCGCGGCCGTATGGTCCGGCGTTCCCGCCGGTCTCCACTGGGCCAAGTCCCATCCGTATTTTGCGATCGCCAAATTGGAACTGGACGGCAACCGCCGGCTGACGCGTCCCGACGTGCTTGAGTGGATCGGCGTGCACGAAGCGACGAGCGTCTGGGATGCGACGCCGAGCGAGCTGCAAATGCGGCTCGAACGTCATCCCTGGATTCAGCGCGCCGGCGTGCTACGGGAATTTCCGCGGCGCGTGGCGATCACCGTGGAGGAACGGCGTCCGGTCGCGGTCGTGCGGCTCGACACACTCAACTACGTCGATCGAGCGGGGCACGTCCTCGGCCCACTACGCGACGACGACAGCCGCGATTTCCCTCTGATCACCGGCTTCGAGGACGAGGCGACACGCGGCTTCGCACCCATTGGCATCCATCGGGCGCTGCAGTTCCTCGGACGCTGCGAACGGCTGGGCTGCTTCGACGGTGTATCGGAAGTCCATGTTAGCCAGCACAGAGGTGTGACCGTATTCCCTTTGCGTACGACGGTGGCGGTGGTGTTGGGCTGGGGGAGTTGGCGCGAGAAGCTGGCGCGGTCAGCACGGGTGCTGGCGGCGTGGGAAGGACAAACGGGGCGGGTGGCCGCTGTGGATGTGTCCTTTCGCGAGTTGGTCGTCGTCAAGTTGCGGGTGGAGCATCGCCCGGCCGTCCGGCGCGGCTCCAAGGCCATGCGCGTGTAGCCCGCGACGCAACGGGGGGGATGGGATGAAGTTTGGGGAATGCGGTTCGCCGGTGACGCCACAGTCACTGTGAGGAGTCGCTTGTCGGCGTCATGGGAAAGAAATCGGAACTGCTCGTTGGGCTGGATGTCGGAACCTCCAAGGTGGCCGCCGTTGTCGGTGAACTCACCGACGAGAGCCTATCGGTCATCGGTGTCGGCTCCGCCCCGACGGACAACGCCCTGCGCAAGGGCGTCGTCGTCGATATCGACGCGACCGTGCAGGCCATCGAGCGAGCGCTGAAGGAAGCCGAGGTCACGGCGGGCTGCGAGATCCACACCGTCTTCGCTGGTGTAGGGGGCGGGCACATCCGCGGCTTCAACAGTCACGGTGTCGTCGGCGTCCGCAACCACGAGGTCAGCGAGGCCGACGTCGAGCGCGTTCTCGAAGCGGCCCGCGCCGTGGCCCTGCCGGCAGACCGTGACATCCTGCACGTGCTGCCGCAAGGCTTCGTGCTCGATGGACAAGACGGTATTCGTGCGGCAGTTGGCATGTCGGGCGTGCGGCTGGAAGCGCGCGTGCACATCGTTACGACGGCGATCAGTTCGGCGCAGAACGTGGTTAAGTGCTGCGAGCGTACCGGGCTGCACGTTGCCGATCTCGTGCTGGAACCGCTCGCTGCCGCGGAGGCCGTGCTGACACCGGAAGAGAAGGAACTCGGTGTCGCCCTCGTCGACCTGGGGGCCGGTACCACCGATGTACTCGTGTTTCATCAGGGCGCGTTGAAGCACACGGCCGTGCTGTCGATCGGTGGCAACCACGTCACCAGCGACATCGCAGCCGGCCTGCGCACGCCATTCCGCGATGCGGAGCTGTTGAAGCTGCGCAGTGGCTGCGCGCTGGCGCGACTCGTGGATCGCCAGCAGTCGGTGGAGGTGCCGAGCGTCGGTGGCCGCACGCCGCGCTTGCTGTTGCTGCATCTGCTGAGTGAGATCGTCGAAGCGCGCGCGGAAGAGATCCTGACGCTGGCGCGACATCAGATCATCAAGTGCGGGTTCGATGAGGGGTTGGGCTCCGGCGTCGTCCTCACCGGTGGTACGGCGCTGCTGGAGGGCATGGTGCCCCTCGCCGAACAGGTGTTTCAGACCCCCGTGCGCCTCGGCACGCCGATGAACGTGGTCGGTGTCAACGGCGCCAGCGAGACCGCACTGGGCGCCGGCTTCGCGGCGGCCGTCGGACTGCTGCACTACGGAGCGCGGCCACGCGATCACATGCCGGCGCGCAGTGACAACGCGCGCCTGCTGGGGAAGGTGCGCCAGCGTCTGAAGGGGTGGATGGAAGCGTTCTTTTGATGCGAGTCCATAGTCGATGGCCGACAGGCGCACGCTGCCGGCGGTCGACTATGAACTGTTGAAGCGGGGCACAGTCCCGCTGGAGGAGGGGAGCTATGATCGAGCTGGTTGGGAAGAGTGAGGTGCTGGGAGCGCGCATTAAAGTCGTCGGCGTCGGTGGAGGCGGCGGCAACGCCGTCAATACAATGATCGCGTCGGGGCTACCGGGCGTCGATTTCATGGCCGCAAACACCGACGTCCAGTCGCTCGGTGCGAACTTCGCCACGACGAAGATCCAACTGGGCTTGCAACTGACCAAGGGCCTTGGCGCAGGGGCCGACCCCGACGTGGGTCGACAAGCGGCACTCGAAGACACGGAAACGATTCGCGACCATCTGGCAGGTGCCGACATGGTGTTCATCACTGCGGGCATGGGCGGCGGCACCGGTACCGGCGGCGCGCCGGTGGTCGCGCGCATCGCCAAGGAGCTCGGCGCATTGACCGTGGCCGTCGTGACCAAGCCGTTCCAGTTCGAAGGCAAGAAGCGGATGCGCCAGGCCGACGAGGGCATGCGCGATCTCAAGGACGCCGTTGACACGCTCATTGCGATTCCCAACCAGCGCCTGCTGGCAATCGCCGGCCGCAACACGTCTCTCCTAGAGACCTTCAAGAAGGCCGACGACATCTTGCTGCAAGCCGTCCGCGGCATCTCCGACCTGATCACCGTGCACGGTCTGATCAACCTCGACTTCGCCGACGTGCGCACGATCATGGCCGAGATGGGCATGGCCATGATGGGCGCCGGCGGTGCCAGCGGGGAAAACCGCGCGGTCGAGGCGGCGCAGAAGGCGATCGCCAGCCCGCTCCTCGAAGACCTCTCCATCCACGGTGCCAAGGGCGTGCTCATCAACATCACCGGCAGCCACGACCTGTCGCTGCACGAGGTGAATGAGGCAGCCACGCTGATCCAAGAAGAAGCGCACGAGGACGCCAACATCATTTTTGGTGCGGTCATCGATGAGCGCATGGGCGATGAGATCCGCATCACCGTCATCGCCACTGGTTTCGGTGAAGCGCCACGCGAAATGAAGAAGCCAGGCTTCAGCCTGTCGAAGGAGTCGGCCCTACCGGGCTTCCGTGCAACACCGCAGCGCACCGTGGCGCGTGACCGCGATCCGTCCCGGCCCGTCGTGCACCTTGGAACAATCATCGACGATCTCGAATCGCCAACGTACCTGCGCCACAACAAACCCGAGGCGCACGCCGCGAACGGTAGCCGCAACGGCAACGGCAAAGACACGCAGCGGGTCGAGGAGTTCTCGATTGCCGATGACTCCGAGGACCAATTCGAGATCCCGGCGTTCCTGCGCAAGAGCGCCGGGTAGCTGAGCACCACCCTACTTTTGCCCACCAACACAAGTCGGGGTGAGGGTTACCTCACCAAACATGCCTCACCCCGACTTCGTCCGGTCCGATACGTATGCAAACGGGACTCGTGGGAGGGCCCCCCCAGCTTGCGCTGATCGGGAACTTGAATCCGCATCGCCGACCGCTCATGCTCGTACCATGAGGATGGTCTGCATGGTGGCGGTGGCGTACCTCTGTGGCTCGCTCCCCTTCGGCGTCTGGATAGGCCGTTGGGCAGGCGTCGATGTCCGACACGCCGGCAGCGGCAACATCGGCGCCACCAACGTCGCGCGCAGTGCGGGTAGACGCGCGGGGCTGCTGACTCTGTTCGCAGATGTGGCGAAGGGCGCTCTCCCCGCTGTACTGGCGCGGGTCCTTTTTGTTGATGCCTGGTTCATCGCCCTCATTGGTTTGGCGGCGGTTTGCGGGCACATCTTCTCTGTCTTCTTGCGCTTTTCTGGCGGCAAGGGTGTCGCGACTGCTTTCGGTGTCTTTCTTGTGCTTACGCCTGTCGCGGCGGCGCTCAGCGCGGTTGTCTTTGCCGCTGCGGCCATCTCGACGCGATACGTTTCGCTCGCATCGATGCTGGGTGCCTTCGCCTTACCGGTCAGTGCCGTCGCGTGCCGCTATCCAATGTCGCTGTGCATCGTTGCCGCGGTGGTCTCGACGATCATCATTCTGCGTCATCGCGACAACCTGGCGCGCCTATTCCGCGGTGCGGAGCCACAGTTTGGTGTCCAGCGACGCAACCAGCAAACCTGACTCTCGATCCTTGACGACCTCTACCTCGCTGAACTAGAAGGCATCGCCTTGGTGCCAATGCGGGCACACAGCGCTACGAGAAGGGGAGCAAGAATGGGTCGGATGCGGGCCATTGGGTTTTCATCTGTCTGGGGGGTGGGTGCGGCACTGCTTCTGGCAGGGCCGGCGTTCGCCGACGAAGCGCTGAAGATCGATACCGGCGATACGGCATGGATGTTGACGTCATCGGCGCTGGTGCTGATGATGACCGCACCGGGGTTGGCGCTCTTCTATGGTGGGTTGGTGCGCAGCAAGAACGGCCTGGCCACCATCATGCAAAGTTTTGTGCTGATGGCACTCGTCAGTGTGCAGTGGGTGCTGTATGGCTACAGCCTGTCTTTCGCTCCAGGCAGCAGTTTCCTCGGTGGCCTGCAGTGGGTCGGATTGGCGGGCGTCGGTGGCGATCCGAACCCGGACTACGCCAAGACCATTCCGCATCAGGCATTCATGATCTATCAGTGCATGTTTGCCATCATCACGCCGGCACTGATCACCGGCGCCGTCGCCGAGCGCATGAAGTTCAGCGGTTTCCTGCTCTTCAGCATACTGTGGGTGACGCTCATCTACGATCCCCTGGCACACTGGGTGTGGGGCATGGGCGGTTGGCTGGGCGCTGCAGGTGTCGGCGCCCTCGACTTTGCCGGTGGCACCGTGGTCCATATCAGTTCAGGCATCTCGGCACTGGCAGCGGCGCTGGTGCTGGGCAAGCGCATCGGCTACCCGCATGAGCCAATGGCACCCCATAACTTGCCGTTCTCGGTCATTGGCGCCGCCATGCTATGGGTCGGCTGGTTCGGCTTCAACGGCGGTAGCGCGCTAAGCTCCGGTGCGCTGGCGACCAGCGCCTTTGTGGCCACCAACACGGCAACTGGCGCGGCAGCCCTGGCGTGGATGTTCGCGGAGTGGAGCGTCAGGGGCAAGCCCACCGTCCTGGGCGTCGCCAGCGGAGCGGTGGCCGGACTGGTGGGCATCACCCCGGCTTCCGGCTTCGTGGGGCCGGTGTCCTCAATCTTCATCGGTGCCATCGTCGGCGTCGCGTGTTTCTCGGCGTGCAACCTGAAGGCGAAGCTCGGCTACGACGATTCGCTCGACGTGGTCGGCGTCCACTGCGTTGGTGGAACAACGGGCGCGATTCTCACCGGCCTGTTCGCTTCGGTGGCGGTCAATCCGGCCGGGGCCGACGGACTGTTCTTCGGCAATCCAGCCCAGCTGGGTAAACAACTCATCGCCGTTGCTGTCACGCTGGTCTACTGCTTTGGCGTGTCGTACGTCCTTCTGAAGCTCGTGGATGCCCTCGTGGGCCTGCGGGTCGATCAAGAGGATGAAGTTTCAGGGCTGGATCTCTCCCAGCACGGTGAAACGGCTTACACCACCTAACCCGCGGGTGGCTTTACAGCGCGGGACGTCTGGCATAAAGAATCGCGGGAGATTCCCGAAGGAGTGCCCATGAAAAAGGTCGAAGCCATCATTAAGCCGTTCAAGTTAGACGAGGTGAAGGAAGGCCTCAGCGCTATTGGCGTACAGGGCCTGACGGTCAGCGAGGTGAAAGGGTTCGGGCGACAGAAGGGCCACACCGAGCTGTACCGCGGTGCTGAATACGTGGTCGACTTTCTCCCGAAGGTGAAGCTGGAAATCATCGTCAAGGATGAGCTGGTTGCGCAAGTCGTCGAGACCATCACGAAGGCAGCCAAGACAGGCCGCATCGGTGACGGAAAGATCTTCGTGCTTCCGGTCGACGAGGTCGTGCGTATCCGTACCGGTGAACGAGGACCGGATGCCATCTGAGAAATCGAACAAGCAGAGGACAGCAAAGAAGGCACCCAAAACACGGGCGCATAGCAAACCAACAGACAGTGGGACAACGCAGAGGAGGAACGTGGGTATGACCCCGAAAGAAGTAATCAAGTTCATGAAGGAACAGAAGGCGGTGGCGGTGGATTTGAAGTTCAACGACTTTCTGGGGATCTGGCAGCACTTCACGATTCCGATCAGCGAGATGAGCGAGGAGCTGTTTGAC
>Ga0209048_10004439_pt1 | contig 13416 bp, 15 predicted proteins | sample FrelakmetCRP12CR_FD_187146 | JGI IMG/M metagenome (GOLD analysis project Ga0209048, IMG submission 187146) | Freshwater lake sediment microbial communities from the University of Notre Dame, USA, for methane emissions studies - CRP12 CR (SPAdes)... | ecosystem: Environmental > Aquatic >... | reverse complement strand
GCGGTATTCGGCCAGCTTCTCGCGCAGCCCGCGATATTGAGGGAACGGCGGCGCCTGCTCTTCGAGAAAGGCCCTCAGGTCGGGGGCGGCCAGGCTTCGCTCGACCAAATCCGCCGGGTCGATAGCGCAGTCGCACGCCGTCGGGAAGAGCTCGGGATCGAAGTCCCGGGGCTGGTGCCGGCCTTCGACCAGGTCCGACACATAGGTGCCGAGCTCGAGCGTGAGAAGCAGTTCCAGGCGCGCCAGGCTGGCGGGGTTCTTCCTTTCCCAGGCCCGGTCGATCTGGCCGACGGCGTAATCCGCGGGATTCAGCCCGTGGCTGCCTGAGGCGACGAGGGCGGAACGCAAGATATCCGCGGCCAGGTTCGGCCCCTCGGGAGTGACCCAATAGGGCTGCATGTCCCGGGCATGGTAGAGGCGGACGAGGTTCGGGTTCATCCGGGGAAGCCGCGTTCCGGACCCCGGCTGGTCCACGAGGTCGTCAGCGCTCCTGTGGATTTGCCTGTCGATGGCGTCGCAAAGATCCCGCGGGTCGAAGGCCCTGGCCCCGAGCCCCGTCCAGGCTCCGGCGAGGACCATGACGGCCAAAAGAACTCCGCCGGTGCGGGTCGGCATCCGGTCTTTGAGGATTTTCATAGACTATTCCTATAGTTATTCTAGCAAATCTTGCCGAAAAGCAGAAACGGTCGGTCCCGGGCGGCGCGAAGATGGAGGACCTCCTGTGGAAACGGGAGACGATCACGAAACGGCATCCTGTATAATAGTCCCGGAGAATAGGCCATGCGGTTTCGTGCGTTCCGCAGGCTCGAAGGAGAAGCGTCATGGTAACACCGGCTATCCGGACAGCCCTGATCACGGGTGCGTCCGCCGGGATGGGGGCGGAGTTCGCGCGTCAATTGGCGGCCGCGGGGACGAATCTCATTCTCGTCGCGAGGCGGAAGGAGAGATTGGAGGCCCTTTCCGCCGAACTCTCGGCGCGTCACGGGATCAGCGTCGAGGTCCTCCAGGCCGACCTCGCCAGCCAGGACGGCATCGAAGGCGTCAGGGGCCGCATCGCCTCGGCGGACACCCTCGACCTCCTCATCAACAACGCGGGATTCGGCGGGACCGGGGTCTTCTCCAAGAGCGATGTCGCTTACGCCCTAGGGATGGTCCACGTGCAGGTCGATGCCGCTGTCAGCCTGTCCCGGGCCGCCCTCGACGGCATGCTCGCCCGCGGGCGCGGGGCCATCATCAACGTGGCCTCGGTCGCCGCCTTTTCGGCCGTCTCGGGCCCGATGTACGGCGGCTGCAAGGCGTTCCTGGTCAAGTTCTCAGAGGGCCTGCATTATGAGCTCAAAGACCGGGGGGTCCGCATTCAGGCCCTCTGCCCCGGCATGACCCACACGGAATTCCATGACGTCATCAAGATGGACAAGTCGACCATCCCGGCCTTCATGTGGATGTCCGCCGCGGACGTGGTCAGGATATCGCTCAAGGCGCTCCGGCGCGGGAAGGTCATCTGCATCCCCGGCTGGAAGAACCGCCTCGTGTCGGCCCCGATGCGCTGCGCGCCCACGGCTTGGCTGCTCCGGAAGATTGCGAATCTCCCGGCCATCAGAAAAAAGGCCAGCCTTTGAGGGCGGGGAGCCCAAAATTGTCGACAGACTCCGAACGTCTTTGCGAGGTCCGTGTTCATGGCTGAAGCGCGGAATTCCATGGGACACGATACCAAATCCAGAGATTTGGCTCATGTCCCGGAATTCCACCCCGCCTCCTGTCGGCAATTATTGGGGGGAGGGGTCCGGTTGACACTCCGCCCGTCGTCCCCCTATAATGAAGTAGAAAGGAGTATGGGGGCGAATTGGTCTCGACGGAGGTAATGAGACACAAGTGGCATGCCGAGGTCCCACCCACCTCGTTAAACCGGTGGAAAAAATTAACTGCAGAACCTTTAGCAGTCGCGGCCTGATAGAAAGGCACGCCGTTCCCGGGGCCCTCTCCTGCGGGGTTTCGGGAGCGCCGACCAAGCGGGATAGCGAACCGGTTTCGCCCTGAGGCCGGCGAGCGAAACACCTTCGGGGATGGTTCCACGGAGCTCTTCCTCTTCGGGCACCGCGGGACGAGCAGACGGAAGAGGATAAGCATGTAGTCACCTGATGTTGAATGCCTTCGGACGCGGGTTCGATTCCCGCCGCCTCCACCAAATTTGAAGTTGAAGAACGTTCGAACGGATAAAAGCCGGCTCGCCCTGCCGGCCGGCCTCCTCGTTTTCCTCCTCTTCCTCCTCGCCGGGCTGGGCCCGCAGGCGTTCTCTCAGACCGCCTCGGACACCCAGGCGAACACCCGGCCGGGCGCCAGGAAGGTGGTCATCGACCCGGGGCACGGCGGGATAGAGATCGGGGCCAAGGGCAAGTTCGGCAACGTCGAGAAGGACATCACCCTGGCCATCGCCCTGAAGCTGAAGGCCATGATCGAGAAGAGCATGGCCTTCCAGGTCGTCCTGACCCGGGACAAGGACATCGACGTCCCTGTCGAGAACCGCTCGGCCACCGCCAATAACGTGAAGGCGGACGTCTTCATCAGCATCCACACCAACGGCTCCCGCCAAAAGACCGCCGAAGGCTCGGAGACTTTCTTCCTGAGCGTCGGCGCGACTCCGGACGAGGAGACCCGCCGCCTGGCCTACCTCGAGAACAATTCCTCCCGGATCGAGGACCACGTCGACAAGACGAGCGAGGACGACGTCAAAATGATTCTCTGGGACATGGCCCAGGCCGCCTACATCCGGCAGAGCAGCCAGCTGGCCGAGATGATCCAGTCCGAGCTCAACACGTTGCTGGGGACGCGGAACCGCGGGATCAAGCAGGCGCCCTTCAAGGTCCTGACAGGCGTGGCCTGCCCTGCCGTCCTGATCGAGGCGGCCTTCATCTCGAACCCCGATGAGGAAAAGAAGCTCGCCTCCGACGGGTTCCAGACGAGCGTCGCCGAGGCCATCTACCGCGGCCTCATGAAGTATCTCCAGCTTTACCAGTGAATTCCCATGGCCAACGGCTTGCCTAAGAAGAACCAAGGAAAACCAGCCCTCATCCTGGGAGGGCTCCTGGTCCTCCTGGTCATCCTGGCCATCGTCTTTTTCACGGGCGGGGAGCGGGAGAAAGTGCGGCGCTTGGCCGCCGTCAGCGTCCCCAAGCCCCAGCCGCCCGCCGTGAAATCCGAGGAGAAAAGAACGGTGACCCTCTTTTTCCTTTCGGATGACGACGACATGCTGCACCGCGAATCCCGCGAGATCACCGCCGGGCCGTCGGCCGCCGAGGAGGCGGAGCGGGCGCTGGCCGAGCTCATCAAGGGTTCCTCAAAGGACCTCATCTCTCCCCTGCCGCCCGAGACGAGGGTCCGCCAGGTCTTCGTCACGAAGGACGGCGTCGCCTACGTCGATTTCGGCCGGGAAATCATGGAGAAATTCTCCTACGGCTCTTCGTCGGAGCTCGCGGCCGTCTACGCCGTTGTCGACACGCTGGCCTTCAACTTCAAAACGATCAAGAAGGTGAGCATCCTGATCGAAGGGACCGAGCGGGAAACGCTGGGCGGCCATGTCGACCTGACCCAGCCTTTCTTTCCCGACTATTCCATCGTGGCCAAATGAAGCGCATCCGGCCGTGAAAAAATCCCCCCGGGTCGTTATCGTCGGCTTCCCGAACGTTGGCAAGTCCACCCTCTTCAACCGGATCCTCGGGAAAAAGAAATCCCTCGTCCATTCCCAACCGGGGATGACCCGGGACTGCCTGGCGGCGTCCTGCACGACCGGGGACAGGAGTTTCCTCCTGGTCGACACGGGCGGGCTTTTCGGCGTCGCGGACGAGCCCCTGAGCGAGAAGGTCCGGGCCCGGGCCTGGGCGGAGGCCCAGACGGCCGACCTCATCCTCTTCGTCCTCGACGGGAAGCGCGACATCGCCCCGGCCGAAGAGGCTCTCTATTTTTCCCTAAAAAAACTGGGCAAGCCCATCCTCCTCGTGGTCAACAAGGTCGATTCCCCCACGCAGGAGGAGATGATGACCGCCGAGTATTACCGGCTCGGCGAGAAAAACCTCCTTTTCGTGTCCGCCGAGCACAAGCTCAATATCGGGCTCCTCGAGGAGGCCCTGGTTGCCGCCCTTCCGGCGGCGGCCGCGGCCCGCGAGGAACGGGAGCCCCTCCGGGTCGCCATCGTCGGCCGGGCAAACGTGGGCAAATCCTCCATCGTCAACCGCCTTGTCGGAGAAGAGCGGCTGCTCGTCAACGAGGTCCCGGGGACGACGCGGGACAGCACCGACACGATCGTCATCCGGGACGGGAAGCCGTTCTGCCTGGTGGACACGGCCGGGATCCGGAAGCTTGCCGCCACGCGGGACAGCCGGGAGAAGGCGGGCATCATCCGGGCCAAAGCCAGCATCCGGGACGCCGACGTGATCTGCCTGGTCCTCGACGTCCATGAGTTCCCCACGCGGCAGGACGCGCACATCGCCCAGCTGGCCCAGGACTCCGGGAAGCCCCTGGTGATCGTTCTCAACAAGTGGGACCTCGTGGACACCCGGGTCGTCGATCCCGAGGTCTGCCGCGAGGCGATCTTCCGGAAGCTGTCGTTCGTGAGCTATGCCCCCCTCATGTTCGTCTCGGCCGTGACGGGGCAGCGGATCGCGAAGATCCTGGACTTGGCCGAGCGGGTTCACGCGAACGCGTCCCGGCGCGTCGAGACGTCCAAGCTCAACGATTTCCTGGCCCGGGCGTCCGAGGCCCATCCGCCCCGCCTGAGGAGCGGGGCCCGGGCCAAGCTCCGCTACATGACCCAGAAGGGCATCCTTCCCCCGACCTTCATCCTCTTCATCGGGAGCCGGGGATCCCTGGCTCCCGCGTATGAGAGACACTTCCTGGAACTCCTGAGGGAGGCCTTCGGGTTCGAGGGGACGCCCCTCCGTCTGTTTGTCCGCGTCAGCTAGGCCCGCGCGGAATCCCGCGAAGGGGATTGACTTTAGACGCCCGTTCGATTATAAATTATCTTTGTGCCTTTCTCTGTTTCCGAAGAAGTGATGACGAGAATATAAGGAGGTCAGGATGTTTCGTCAAAGGACCAACGGTCTTTTCCTCGTTGTCGTCGCCCTCGCCGTTGTTTTTGCGTTGAGCGCCTGCGAAAACCTGAGCGTTTCCAAGCTCAGTGCCAATTATCATTTCGCCAAAGCCAACCGCTTTTTTACCGAAAACCAGTATCGTAAAGCCATTGCCGAGTATGAGCTGACCCTTCAGAACAATCCCACGATGACCCAGGCCTACCGGTTCCTGGGGGAAAGCTACAAGCAGCTCTACAAGCCCGGGGTCGACAGCGCCGAGAACAACGAAAAGAAATTGAAGGCCCTCGAGGCCCTGAACAGGGCCTACCAGATCGAGCCCAACAACAAAGACATCATCTACTCCCTGGGCGACATGTACGACAAGCTGAAAAACTTCAACGAGGCGGAGAAGCTCTACCTCCGGATCATCGAGCTCGAGCCCACGAACATGAGCAACTACTATGTCGTGGCCGAATTCTACAAGCGATACGCCGGCGAGAAGAAAGAGATCGCCCAGAAGGCCGAATCCATGTACCTGCGCCGGATCGAGACGGACCCGGAGAACCCCCAGGGCTACGCCTACATGGCCAGCTACCTGGAGTCCCTCCAGTCCTCGGACCCCGCCAAGCAGCTGAGCGTGTACGACATGGGCCTAGTCTATAGAGACCGGATCATCGCGCTCCAGCCCAACTCGGCCGAGGGCTACGTGGCCAAAGGCATCAACCTCTGGTCGCACGCGTTCCGCTTCCAGTTCCTGCCCACCGAGCAGCGGATGCAGTACGCCCGGGAAAGCGAGAAGGCCCTCCAGAAGGCCATCGCCCTCGACCCGAACTACCCCGAGCCGCATTCCTGGCTGAGCGTTCTCTACAAGAGCACGCTGTCCAAGCTCGAGCCCGAGAAGGAAGCCCGGTACAACTCCGACGGCGACAAGGCCATGGAAAGATTCCAGGAGCTCCGAAAGAGGCTGGCCGACCGGAAGAAGCTCGAAGAAGAGCTGAAGAAAACGCCCTGATCCTCGCCGAACGACCGACGATTGCGCTCTGTCCCCGCGGGCAGAGCGCGATTTTTTTTGGGCCCTGCCCGGGGCCCAGGTAACACACGATGTTCATTCCGCTCCGCGACGAGAATCCGACCTCCCGGCGCGCTTATGTGACGCTCGCCCTGATCGCGGTCAACGTCGTCGTCTTCTTCCTGGGAGCTTTCTCTACTCAAGGGATTCAGCTGAGCGTCCTGCGGTTCGGGGCCATTCCCTACGAGATCACCCATTTCCACTCCCTGGGTCAGGCCCTGCGGGTTCCCCCGCTCCTCGCCCTGCTCACGAGTCTTTTCGTCCACGGAAGCCTTTTCCATCTCCTGGGTAACATGCTTTACCTCTGGATTTTCGGGAACAACATCGAGGATGTCCTGGGGGCCTTCCGCTTCACGCTGTTTTATTTCGCCTGCGGCCTGGCCGCGGGCCTGACCCAGGTGGCCGCGACACCGGGCTCCCGGCTGCCCATGGTCGGGGCCAGCGGGGCCATCGCCGGGGTCCTCGGCGCTTATTGGATCCTTTTCCCCAGGGCCAGGGTGCTGACCTGGGTCTTCCTGTTCATCGTCCCGGTCCCCGCCGGGATCGTTTTGGGCCTCTGGTTCGTGCTCCAGCTCCTGAACGTCGGGATGGGAGGCGGGGTCGCCTGGTTTGCCCATATCGGGGGCTTCCTGGCGGGAATCGCCATGATCCTGGCCGTCGCCCGGCGAAAACTCGGGAGATGGGCATGAGGGGATAAGTTGACAATTTCCTTTAGATTTAGTATTTTATTCAATCACTGAATCTCTGCATAAAGGTTAGAAGCTCATGAGGACGTTTATTCCAAAAAAGGACGAAATCGAGAAAAAATGGTGGGTGGTCAATGCCGAGGGGAAAATCCTGGGCCGCCTGGCCACCGAGATCGCCGACCTGCTCCGGGGGAAAAAGAAGCCCCAGTTCACGAGCCATTTGGACACCGGGGATTTCGTGGTCGTCGTCAACGCCGAGAAGATCAAGGTCAGCGGCCGGAAACTCGACCAGAAGACCTACTACTCCCATTCGCAATACCCCGGCGGGCTTAAGGAAGAAAAGCTCAAAGACCTCCTCGAGCGCAAGCCGGAGGACGTCATCAAGAAGGCGGTCTGGGGGATGATCCCGAAGGGAAAGCTCGGCCGGTCCGTCTACAAGAAGCTCAAAGTCTACCGCGGGCCCAGCCATCCTCATGAGGCCCAGAACCCCCAGGAATACCAGTTTTAGGAGGCACCTTGAGTCTAATCCAATACTACGGGACGGGAAAGAGGAAATCGTCGATCGCCCGGGTCTTTCTCCGGACGGGGAAGGGCGATGTCACCCTGTATGTCAACAAACGGCCGCGGCCGTTCAGTGAATATTTCCGCCTGGACTCCCACAAGTACATCATCCGGCAGCCGCTCCTCCTCACGGAGACGGACAGCAAATTCGACATCTTCATGCGGGTCAGCGGCGGCGGGGCCAAGGGCCAGGCCGAGGCCATCCGGCTCGGTATCGCCCGGGCCCTCGTGGAGTTCAACCGGGAGCTCAGGCCCGTGCTCAAGCAGGCCAGCCTGCTGACGAGGGATGCCCGGGTCAAGGAACGGAAGAAATATGGATTGCTGGGCGCTCGTAAAGCTCCACAGTACCATAAGCGGTAACATCGGATAGGGGAGGCTCGAGTTGGTTTCTGTCACAATGAAAGAACTGTTGGAGGCGGGTGTCCATTTCGGCCACCAGACGAAGCGCTGGAACCCCAAGATGAAAGAGTTCATCTTCGGGCAGCGGAACGGCATCTATATCGTCGACCTGCAGAAGACGATCAAGAATTTCAAGGAGGCCCTGGCCTTCATCCGGGGCGTGTCCGAGGGGGGGAAGACCATCCTTTTCGTCGGCACGAAGAAGCAGGCCCAGGATATCATCCGGGATTACGCCACGAAGTGCGAATCGAGCTACGTCAACCAGCGCTGGCTGGGCGGGCTGCTGACCAACTTCGCGGTCGTCCGGACGAGCGTCGACAAGCTCAAGGAGCTCGAGGAGATGAAGGAGGACGGGCGCTGGGACCTCAAGGCCAAGAAAGAGCTGTCCAAGCTCGAGAAGGTCTACCGGAAGCTCCAGAAGAACCTCGGCGGCCTCAAGTCCATGAGCGATCTGCCGGGCGCCCTGTTCATCATCGACTCCTCGAAGGAGGAGATTGCCATCCAGGAAGCCCGGAAGATGGGCATCCCGATCGTGGCCGTCGTCGACACCAACGGCGACCCCGAGCCCATCAACTACCCGATCCCCGGGAATGACGACGCGGTGCGGGCCATCGAGCTGTTCGTCTCGAAAGTCGCGGAATCGATCGTCGAGGGCAAGAAGAACCGGATCAGCAAGGAGCTCCTCGAGCAGAAGAAGGGCGAGTCCCAAGCGGCCGAGGGCGCCGGCGCGGCGGAGTCAGAAGAGGAAGCAGAGAAATAAGCCGCCCGGGCCGGCCGGCGGGCAAGGAGTCAATAATGGACATTACGGCAGAAATGGTCAAAGATCTCCGGGAGCGGACCGGCATCGGCATGATGGAGTGCAAGAGCGCCCTCGCCGAGAGTAACGGCGACATGGAGAAGGCCATCGAGATCCTGCGGAAAAAAGGCCACGCCCGGGCCCAGGCCAAGGCCAGCCGGGAAGCCTCGCAGGGGGTGGTCGGGGCTTACGTTCATATGAACGGCCGGATCGGCGTCCTGGTCGAGGTCAACTGCGAATCCGACTTCGTCGCCCGGAACGCGGAGTTCCAAGAACTGGTCAAGGAAATCGCGATGCAGATCTGCGCGGCCAAGCCGCGCTACGTCTCGTCCGCGGAGATCCCCCCGGACGTCCTCGCGGCCGAGAAAGAGATCATCAAGGGGCAGCTCGGCGACATGAAGAAACCGCCCGAGATCATGGAAAAGATCGTCCAGGGCAAGCTGGGCAAGTTCTATGAGGAGGTCTGCCTCCTCGACCAGCCCTACATCCGGGAGGACAAGATCAAGGTCCGCGACCTCGTCACCCAGGCCGTGGCCAAGATCGGCGAGAACATCAAGGTCCGGCGGTTCGCCCGCTTCGAGATCGGACAGGAATAACCATCGGCTCTGATCGATTCTGAGAGGAGGCTCAGGCCATGCCGAAGCCGGTATACAAGCGGATCCTCCTGAAACTGTCCGGTGAAGCCCTCCTCGGGGGTTTCCCCTACGGCATCGATTTCGACCGGGCCCTGGCCATCGCCCGCGAGATCAAGGGCGTCCACGGCCTGGGGGTTGAGATCGCCGTCATGATCGGCGGCGGCAACATCTTCCGCGGCATCCGCGGGACGAAGGTCGGCATCGACCAGGCTTCGGCCGACCAGATGGGCATGCTGGCCACCGTCATCAACGGGATCGCCCTCCAGGCGGCCCTGGAAAAGGAAGGGGTCTTCACCCGCCACGTCTCGGCCATCGAGATCCGGTCCCTGGCGGAGCCGTTCATCCGGCGCCGCGTCATCCGTCACCTGGAAAAGGGGCGGGTCATCGTCTTCTCGGCCGGCATCGGCAGCCCCTTTTTCACGACAGATACGGCTGCGGCCCAGCGCGCCCTGGAGATCCACGCCGAGGTCATCCTGAAGGCGACCAAGGTCGACGGCGTCTACACGGCCGACCCGATGATCGACCCCAAGGCCCGCAAATTCAAGTCCATCCGGTACATCGACGTCCTCAAGAAAGGCCTGAAGGTCATGGACGCCACCGCCATCTCCCTCTGCCAGGACAACAACCTGCCGATCGTCGTCTTCGACCTCAACGGGAAAGACAGCATCCGGCGGGCCGTCCTGGGCGAGACGATCGGCACCAAAGTCTACTGATTCGGAGAGGGACGCCATGGTCAAAGATGTTTTGAAGGACCTGGAAAAGAAGATGAAGACCTCGATCGAGCACTTCCGGAAGGAGCTGGGGATGCTCCGGACCGGGCGGGCCAACATCGCCATTTTCGAGGAAATCAAGATTAATTATTACGGCGTGCCCACCCCCGTGAACCAGGTGGCGACCCTCAAGATCCCCGAGCCGACGCTCATCGTCGTCCAGCCCTACGACCCGGGCCTCCTCGAAACCCTAGACAAGGCCATCCGGGGCTCGGAGTTCGGCTTCAACCCTATCAACGACGGCAAGCTCCTCCGCGTCCCGATCCCGCCCCTCGACGAGGAGCGCCGCCGCGAGATTGCCAAGCGGATCGGCCGCATGCTCGAGGACGAAAAGACCGCCCTCAGAAACATGCGCCGTGAAACCAAGGAGTTCATCGAGGAGCTCGAGAAGGAGAAGGAGATCACCGAGGACGACAAGTTCCTCGGCATCGAGCATCTCCAGAAGCTCGTCGACGAGACGACGGCCCGGGTTGAAGAGCTGGCCGCGGCCAAGGAAAAAGAAATCCTCGAACGCTAGGCCCTTCTGCGGGTCTCGGGGGCGGCCTCCACTCCAGAGTGCGTCTTACGCTAAGCCGCACATGACGTTTCGGCCGTTCCCCTTCGACCCGTTTCAAGCCGCGGGCGGCGCCTGCATAACCGCCTGTTTCTTCTGGAACATGTTCTCCGTCGTCCCGAACTTCGTCCGGATAGCCACGCCCCAGATCATGATGTTCAAGGGGATGGAGAAGAGGAAGCCGATGATGGGGATGAAGCCGATGATGCCGATCGCGAGAAGCCCCGCGAGGACGGCTCCCATGGCCGAGACCTTCTTGGAGCCGAAGGCCCGGAGCAGGCTGTCCCCGAAGAAATAGAAAACGGCCAGGCGTCCGAAGATCTTGATGATGATGCCCGCCGCGACCAGGGCCATGAGGACCGGGATCCCGATCAGGATGATGCTCAAGAGAGCGGCGAAGAGCACGAGGCCGGTGAAGACGATGATCGCCAGGAGGCCGACGCCGAAGGTCGGCCAGAACGATTTCCTCATCTGCTCCGAGGCGAAGGCGATCTGCTTCGGGAAGAGGGCCGCGCCGACGAGGGCCAGAATGAGCCAGATGAAGAGGATGATGAGCTTAATGATGATGATGATCGGGATAAGCGGGAAGAGGAGAACTCCCTGGAAGAGGTTGCCCTTAAAAAGCTTGTCGCCGATCTCGGGGCCCTGCAAATAGACCGTGTCGCCGCGGATCGTGCAGCCCGGCTCTTTCTCGAGGGTTCCGCCCAGGGTCACGACATCCCCGCTGATGACGGCCGTCGACTTGATGACGACCCGTGTGCCCAGGCCGACGACGGCTTCGCCGACTTCGCCGCTGACCGTGATGGTCCCGCCGATGGCGACGACGCTATGGCGGACCTTGCCATCGACGACGGCGTTTCCGCCGAGGGTCAAAACGTTGTCCTGGGTCTCGCCCGCCGCCACAGTCACGTCCCGCTGGAGGGAGATCCCTTGATATCCGGCAAGCGGCACGCCCAGGGCCAGAAAGACGGCCAAACAAAAGAGGGCCAACGGAAGTTTCTTCTTGATCATGATTATTCTCCCAGCGAAGCGATTTTCCTGACCCCGAAGACGAGCAGGACAGACATGGCGAGGCCCAGAAGCAGGGCGGCGCCGATGGCCTCGGGGCTGAGGAGTGAGGAGAGGACGCCCAGGCCTTTCACGAGGGCGGCCCCCAGGTCGCCGGCCAGCTTGACGAAGACCTGGAGGACCTTGAAAACCTTGGCGACGAAAGGAACGGCCAGGCTGACGATGCCCAGGATGAACCGGCCCACAGAGAGCATGACTTGGACGACGCTTTCGCCAGTAATGAGATGATAGCCCAGAAGCCCGGCGAGAAGGAGGGCCGTTCCGGTCACGACCGAGGGCAGCCAGCCGAACGCCGGCCGGGGTATGTCCGGAAGCCTGGCCAGCACGGCCGCGGCAAAATCCCGCGGCACGTCGATAGGGGGAAGGCTGGAGAAGGCCAGGTCGAGCGCCCGGCGGTCCTCGAGCTTCCCGGCGCAGCCCGGACAGACGGCTAGGTGCTCCTCAAACTCGCGACGTTCGGGTTCCGAAAGCTCCCCCTCGAGGTAGAGGTCCATCCGGTCCGGACGAAGGCAGCTCATGAGGTCTCCTCCAGTTGCCGGCGAAGCATTTCCTTGGCCTGGAACACGCGGTTTTTCACGGTCCCGACGGGTAGGCCCTTGATATCGGCGATCTCCTCGTAAGAAAATTCGTTAACATGCCTCAGGACGAAGAGCTCCCGGAGCCCGTCCGGGATCCTGTCCAGGACTTTTTCGATCCGGATCCGGAGCTCGGCCAGCTCGTATTTCCGGGCGACCGACAGCTCGTGGTCTTCGACCTGGATCCTCAAGGAGTCGTCCTCCGCGCCGCACGGCTGGTCGAGGGAAATCGCGGCGATCTTCTTCTTGCGCCAGTGGTCGATCATGTGGTTGGAAGCGATCTTGAAGAGCCAGGTGCTGAACTTGAAGGGCGGCCGGTACGAATCCAGGGAGGCATAGGCCTTCAGGAAAACGTCCTGGGCGAAATCGTGGGCCGTCTCGCGCTCGCCCGTCATGCGCCCGAGGTAGTTGACCAGGGGCTGCTGGTACCTGAGGATGATCATTTCAAACGCCTTCCGGTCTCCCTTGAGGGCCTTTTTGACAAGACGGCTGTCGTCGTTCATGGAGGACATCCGGCCCTCATCCGGTTATACGATCCCGGCGCCGAAAGGTTTAGCGTTTGATGGTCCCCGTCTCATCGATGACCTCGCAGTCTGGGGGGACCTTGAGCTCGAAAGTCCCGGGGGGGAGGCTGGCGTTGGTCCGGACCTGTGTGAAGAGGAATTCCCGCTTGTTCCCCGCCCATTCGAAAAAGACCGCCCGGCGGAGGAGCCAGGTCCGGTCGTCGATCTCGAGCAGGATGTGGGAATAGTCGCCTTCCTCCATGGGCGTAAGCTTGATCTGACGGACCCGGGCCGTGTCGGTCGGGAAATGCGTGTCCTCGATCGTGTAGAGGTCCCGGAACGACTTCTTGCCCAGGAAAATGCCGAGGATGTCGGATTCGTAGGCCTCGGGGGGGACGCGGCTCCTGGTGAGCTGTTTTTCCTCGGCAAGATACACCTGGAGGATGCCGCCGCCGTAAAGGAAGGCTTTCTCCTGGGGGTCCTTGTACTGCCAGCGCATCAGGTCGGGCTTCTGGAGGAAGAGGTCGCCCCGTTCCCGGAGGGGCTCGGAGACCAACATGGAGAAATAGGACTGCTCGAACCTGGCCCGGAGGGAATGCAGGCCCCGGAGCGACTTTTCCAGGTTCGCGGCGGCCTCCTCCGGCGTCACCGGAAAAGCCGTCGCGGCACAAACAAGGAGGGCCAGCAGGATTGTCCGGCTGCATCTCATGCCGCAATTATAGCACAGCGAGGACGGGT
>Ga0209048_10004438_pt1 | contig 13418 bp, 12 predicted proteins | sample FrelakmetCRP12CR_FD_187146 | JGI IMG/M metagenome (GOLD analysis project Ga0209048, IMG submission 187146) | Freshwater lake sediment microbial communities from the University of Notre Dame, USA, for methane emissions studies - CRP12 CR (SPAdes)... | ecosystem: Environmental > Aquatic >... | reverse complement strand
TTTGAATACCGTGGCTTAGGAACATTCCAGCAGCTCTATACATTTCAGAGGTTCTTGTAGATTCGAACAACTTTTAGCACAAATTTAGCACAGGACTCTTCCTCCCTTCTGCAACATCGCAGTTTTGCAGTGCGCCCGACAGAAATTGAACCTGTAACCCTCAGACCCCTAGACGTACCTCCAGGGATGATAACTGATGATGATCAAGAGTGAAGGACTGCGATGCAGCCCGCCTATTCTCAACTAACTATACCCATTGCCATGGTGACTGATGACAATTGAGACAGACTGGTGTCCGTGCCCGAAATCGTGATCGAACCGTGACCACAACAAACTGTCCTGCACATACGCACTTGTATCCCTCATCAACCTCAAACGGACAGCAATTGGAACGGGAGGTGGCTAGTTGGGCTTGAGCTTGACCTGCTCCCACTTGTAAGCCACTTCTCAATCGACTCGCGCGGATGGCTGTATCGGTCTGGACACGATCATCTCTGAAGCGGGGGCGTCAACGCACTGTGGGCCGCGTGGTGTTGTAGTGGCGCAGTGGCCTCTAGACTCTCTGGAATTGTAAGAGGGTTCTGTGTAACGACCCTGATTGCCAGCTTCTCGCTTCCTTTGACTTCCCCTCAGCGTAGGCTGTAGAGTTTCAGCTCTCCCCCTAAGCGAAAGGATCGGAATGATCCTCCGTTCGTTTCATCTGTTTGAAGGCCTCAAGTTTTTCACACTGCTTTTGTTGGGTACCCTCTTATTCTTTCTCGGTACTCCGTCCCATCAAGCTTCGCTCGGAGCCTATCTCGCATTCTTTGGCATCTTCTTCTTGCAGGGCATGGAGATCTTGTACCCGTTCCGTCCCCACGAGGGGACAGGGAAGGCGCGACCTGCGATAGTGTTGCGTCTGAGCATTGGGCTGCAATTAATCCTCGCGTCTGCCTTGGTTGTCTTAACTGGTGGGATGGGAAGTATTTATGAGTTGGTCTATCTGCTGCCCATTATCTCTGCGGCCAGCAAATTGCCTGGCCGTGAAGTTCTGGTGGCCGTGGGTATACCCGTCGTGGCAATGCTGGGCTTTATCGTCACGGGGGAGCAAGTACCCACGTCAATTACTCGCGTCAAGGAATTTCAAGATGCGGCTGTAGCGATCGTCTATTTCATAATAGGAGGTACCCTAGTTTATCTCTTTGCCAAGGATGAACGTCACCAGCGGATGCACTATCAGGCGATTGCGGGGGAGCTGGCCAACACGAATGCAGAACTGCAGCGCGTGCAGGCCGAACTGACAGAGCGTCTGACCCAGTTGGCGCAGATGGACGAGCGGATACAGCGGATCGGGCAGTTGGCCGCCTTGGGTGAATTGGCCGGGCAAGTGGCTCACGAGGTGCGGAACCCCCTTGGGATTATCAAGGGGGCGGCTGAAATGCTAGCCACGCGCCTCACAGACGTGTCCACACAACGTCACGTGGCTGTGTTGCTGGAAGAAGTCGATCGAGTCAACCAGGTCGTGGAAAGCATTCTACGCCTTGGCCAGCCATTGAAAATCAAGACGATCTCGCTGACATTGCAGGATCTGCTCCAAGCCGTAATCCAGGCCACCACGGCTGCGTCTCCGGAACGGCGTGGCTCCATGCGATTGAATCTACCTCAGACGCCTTTGCTCGTATCCGGTGATTGGGAGTTGTTACACCTGGCCATTTCCAATCTGATCCGCAATGCGTTGCAGGCCACGCCGCCTCAGGGGATGGTTTCGGTCACAGCGCACAGGCGTGGTGACGATGCCATTCTTGTCATTGAAGATACAGGCATGGGGCTCTCCCCGGACAATCTGAAGCGGTTGGGGGAACCCTTCTTTAGCAACCGGGCGGGCGGGGTGGGGCTGGGCTTCGCGCTGGCTCGACGGATCCTTGTAGGTCACGGCGGTAGCGTGGATGCCACGAGTACCTTGGGCCAAGGCATGCGTCTCACAGTTCGTCTGCCGATCCGGAATCTACAGGAAGAGCGGCGACGAGAGGCCAACCTGTGCGGGATCGCAGAGGAAGGAGTCGTCAGGTGGCAACCATCCTGATCGTCGATGACGAGAAGAACTACCTCTGGATGCTGGAAGAGCTGTTGCAAGGCGAAGGGTACGACGTGCTGAGTTGCGGGAAAGGATCAGAGGCGCTGGTTCGACTTGCTGAGATGCCCATCGACTTGCTGCTTACGGATCTCAAAATGGCCGAGATGGATGGCATGGCGCTACTCGCAAAGATGCGCGAGATTTCGCCGGCCACCTCAGCGATTCTCATGACCGCTTACGGGACCGTGGAACGAGCGGTCGAGGCCATGCGGCTGGGGGCCTTTGATGTCGTTCTCAAGCCCTTCGCAAACGCAGACCTCCTCCGTACGATCGCCAAAGCATTGGAACGAACGGGGCTCGTCCGCGAGAACCTGAGGCTCTCCAGAGCGCTCGCGGGTCAATATGACATTGATTGCATGATCGGGCAAACTACAGCCATGCGGGCGGTGCTCGACAAGATCAGGCGCGTGACTGACTCCAAGACGACCGTTTTCATCTCAGGAGAGAGCGGAAGCGGCAAGGAATTGGTTGCTCGCGCAATTCATTTTAATGGTCCTCGCTGCGGGCATCCCTTCGTGCCGGTCAACTGCGGTGCATTGACCGATACGATTGCCGAGAGCGAACTCTTCGGACACGAACGAGGTGCCTTCACCAGCGCGATAGCCCGACATGCAGGGTTTTTTGAGCAGGCGAACGAAGGTACATTGTTTCTAGATGAAATCGGCGAACTATCGCTCGCCACACAGACACGACTCTTGCGTGTGCTCGACAGGCAAGAGATTCGACGGGTCGGGAGCGAAAAACCGGTGACCGTGGACGTGCGGATTCTCGCGGCCACCAATCGTGACCTGAAGGACGCGGTCAAGACAGGGAAGTTTCGCGAGGATCTCTTCTATCGCTTGACGGTCGTGCGCATCGAGATCCCACCTCTCCGTGAGCGACAGGAAGATATTCCTCTTCTTGCCGAGTCCTGCCTGCAACGGCTTCTAAAAGAAGGGGGCGTGCGCGGAAAGGTGTTCAGCCCATCGGTTGTTTCGCTTCTCAGACGCTACGCATGGCCCGGGAACGTGCGTGAACTACAGAACTTCGTGGCGCATGCAGCACTCATGGCCCAGTCCGAGGAGATCCAGTCGGAAGATTTTCCTATCGAACTGGTTGCGAGCGATGACTGGTCTGCCTCGTTAGATCGGATTCTGCCTTATAAGGCGCAGTTGGATGAGACGCTCAAGTCCATCGAACGCCATCTCATCGCCCGGGCTCTGCGCCACAGCCAAGGGGTGCAAGCCAGAGCTGCTGAAATGCTAGGGATCAGCCGCAGCTTGCTTCAATACAAACTGAAAACGTTCAGCCCCACCCCGGATTCTTGACCTGCCAAGTCCATTCAAAATCTTTGACGCCCGATTCAAATTTTTAAATCATTTGGCTGAACAATCAGTACTTTGGGCGAGGCCATCTCACAAGCCTTTGGAATTCTGAAAGTCCTGCTCCCGCCGTATTCTGGTACGAGAAGTGCGTAACATCTGAAAAATGAACGTGTTCCTGAGGCGATCCAATTCAAAAAAATTGTCGGTTTGCTTTTAACTGTGCCAGCGGTCTTGGCAGTCCGGCTCTGGCGGATACCGAGAGCCAGAGCAAGGCAGGCCGCCTTTTTGGGCGGGAGGTTACTCTAACCCCCGTCTCTGCCTCTCATTTATGCGTCGGAAAGGACCACCATGATGAAAACCCTCTTTTTGAATCCGCCATCCTTTGAGAAGTTCGACGGTGGCGCGAGCGCACGATACCAGGCAACCCGAGAGATCACGTCATTCTGGTACCCGGTGTGGCTCGCGTATCCCGCTGGATTAGTCAAGAACAGCCGGCTAGTAGATGGGCCTGCGCAGGGCGTGACTCTGGAAGAAACGGTCGAGATCGCGCGCGACTACGAGTTTGTCGTGTTGTTCACCAGCACCGCCGGATTCAAAAGCGATGTACGGATAGCCGAGTCGATGAAAGCGGCAAACCCTTCCCTCACCATTGCGTTTGTAGGGCCGCATGTCACTGTGAAGGCCGAGGAGAGCCTCAAGGCCTCGCGTGCTATCGATTTCGTCGCGAGAGGGGAATTCGACTACACCGTTGCAGATTTTGCATCGGGCAGGAAGCTTGAGACGATTCCCGGCGCCAGCTATCTGAAGAATGGCACGGTCCTCCACAATCCGGAGCGTCCCAACATCGAAGACTTGGATGTACTTCCATTTGCTGTCGATGTCTATAAACGAGACCTCGATTTCAGGAAGTACACCATTCCCTATCTCCTTCATCCGTATGTGTCGTTCTATACGTCGCGCGGGTGTCCCGCCCTCTGCACGTTCTGCCTCTGGCCTCAGACGATGAGCGGTCATCCCTGGAGAACGCGCAGTGTCGCCAACGTCGTTGCGGAAGTGAAGCGGTGCCGTGACCTTTTTCCAGAGGCGAAGGAAATTTTCTTCGATGACGACACGTTCCCCTGGGCCAAGGATCGCACGCTTGAGATTTGCGAAGCGTTCAAGCCGCTGAAGTTTACCTGGTCCTGCAACGCGAGGGTGACGGCAGGGTATGAGACCCTCAAGGCGATGAAGGACTCCGGCTGCCGGCTACTGGTTGTAGGGTTCGAGTCGGCCAGTCCCGAGATCCTCAAGAACATCAAGAAGGGCGCGACCGTTGAGCAGGCGGTCGAATTCATGAAGAACTGCAAGAAGCTAGGGCTTGTCGTGCATGGAGACTTCCAAATTGGGCTGCCAGGCGAGACACCTCAGTCCATCGAACAGACTATTGAGTTCGCGAAGCGGCTAGACCCAGAAACCATCCAGGTGTCGATCTCCCACCCCTATCCCGGGACGGAATTCGATGAGTATGTCCGTAAGCAGGGGTATCTCACCAATGACGAGATGACCGACGAACTGGGGCATCAGTTGCCCAACATCATGTACCCAGGTCTGAGCCCTCAGTACATGGTCCAAAAAGTCGAGGAATTCTATAGCCGCTATTATTTCCGGCCACGCGTAATTTTGAGATTTCTTCGCAAAGCGGCCTTTGACGCAGAGGAACGGCGAAGACTGTTTCACGAAGCGCGTGAGTTTTTCCACTTGCGGGCCAAGCGGGCCAAATTTGTCGGGGAAAGTGTGCGCGCCTAAGGCCATCCGTGGTGTCACGTCTCGCGGGTAGTTATGTAGCTCAAGGTGGAGACTCCTGGCTGTGTCGGGCATGAGGAGAGTCTCCTATACTCTAGTGATCGTCGTTGTATGATCCGGCCAATATCTGTTTTGTTTCGTGTTCGGCTGGACTGTCTGGCCCTGCACCCTAGGGGTTGTGGGCTGCTCTGAACTGGGCGCACCTTTGGCATGCCGTCATTGAACGGAGGATATTCCAGCGCCGATACCCCTAGCAGGGGATCATGCTGAATCATCACGACCATGCGCCCTCTATGGTCTCTCTTGATCCTTTGGCGCTGGCTGAGCAGGTTCGATACTCTTTGTTCATGCACCATTCCTGCGGAGTGGCACTCCTGGGGATCGGCGTGTTGGCACTCGCGGATCGGGCGACCGATCGACAGTATCGCGCGATCCGGAAGGGGATGGGTGCGATTTGGCTCGGCCTGGGCATTCATATTCTGGTGAACGCGGATCCCACGCATTGGCCCATTGCAGCGGGCTTCATGGAAAGTTTCTCAAGACCGGCGGCGGACGAGTGGGTTCAACATAAGTTGTTGTCGCTGATTCCGATGGGACTCGGGCTCTTTCTGATGGTGGTGCGGTATCGGACCTCGAAGCCTTACCAGAGTTTTCTCTCGGCTGGCGTTATGGCTTTGGGCGGGCTGGGACTCCTCATTCATATGCACGAACACCAGCCTGGAATCGAATGGATCGAGCGCCAGCACCAGGTCATGGCTTTGCTGTCGTTCGTGAGTGCGGCTGGTGCGCAGTTGGAAGGATTGAAACGCGTGACATGGAAATTCAAAGCCTACGTGTTGCCGATCGGTTTCGTGTTGCTGGGACTTGTTTTGACCATGTATTCGGAGTAGCGACAACCCGTCGCTGACTGTTGACTACTTGCGGAGCGATTCCCGCGAGGACATGGACGATCCATATGGACACCGTTATCACGGTTATTGAAGGACTGTTGCTGATCCCCGTGATCGGGGGATCGGTGTTCGCGCTGCTCTGTCTCATCGCAGTGTTGGCCTTTGCTCGACGCCCGAAGGCGTCGCCTACAGCCCCCTCGATCCCGCTTCCTTCGGCTACCGTCTTGAAGCCGGTGTGCGGACTCGAGAAAAACCTCGAAGCCAACCTGCGCAGTATCTGTACACAGGACTATCCCGAGTACCAGGTTGTGTTCTCCGTGCAGGACCTGCAAGACCCGGCACTTCCTCTTCTCAGGGAAATCCAACGGGACTTCGGCCACGACCGCGTAACGGTCGTCGCCACAAATCTGATGGTCGGTCTCAACGGCAAGATCAACAATCTGCTGGGCGGCCTGACGCAAGCAAGATATGAAGTGCTAGTAATCAGCGACAGCGACGTCACCCTAAGGCCGGATTATCTCAGGACGATCGTTGCTCCTCTGCACGATCCCGAAGTGGGCTGTGTCACCACGATGTTCAAGGCCACCAGGGCCGACAGCTGGTTCGAAAAAATTGAACTGCTGACCGTCAACGCGGACTTCACCCCAAGCGTGGCGTTTGCCTATATGAGCGGGGCTTCGAAGTTCTGTCTGGGCCCATCCATTGCCTTGCGCCGCTCGACGCTTAAGGAAATCGGCGGCTTGGAGGATCTCGCCGATTATTTGGTGGAGGACTATGAGCTCGGGCGTCGGATCTGGGAATCCGGAAAGAAGATCGCCGTTCCCCCGTATCTGATCGATGTGGTCGTCGGACTGAGATCCGTCGCGCACTGGTGGGGCCATCAAATCTATTGGGATCAGAACACACGTTGTGCCAACCCCGGTGGCTTCTTCGCGACGGTTTTTACGAAGTCCGTGCCTTTTGCGTTCTTGTTTGCGGCCGTGCGCTTAGCCGACCCGGTGGGACTCGCCGTGCTTGCCGGCGCGTTGGCCATTCGACTTACCTCGGCCGCGCTGATTCTGTGGCTGGGCTTCCGCGATCGGGAAGGGCTCGCGAGCCTCGCACTCCTTCCGCTTCGGGACCTGATCGGGCTCGTGACCTGGGCCATGGCCTTTACACAGCGAACCGTAATCTGGCGTGACAGGGAATTCGTGTTAACCCGTAACGGCCGCCTGGTCCCAAAAACCACTTACTCACCAGCCCCATCCACATGGCATAAACGAGTTGTGTGATCGAAGGAGAAAAACAATGTTCCGAGTTGTGATTGCAATGATCATCGCCTCGGCGGCGACAGCAGGCGGGCAAATTCTGATCCGGAGGGGGATGCAGGATATAGGGTCACTCGAAAACTACGCGCCGCTGGCCCTCGTCTCCTATTTCGGCGGGGCGCTGATGAATCCCTATGTCATCGGGGGGACCATCCTGAACGGGGTCTTTTATTTCCTGCTCATCGCATCCCTCTCCTGGGCCGATGTCACCGTCGCGTTACCCTTTACGGCTCTTGAGTATGGGTTCGCGGCCGTGCTGGCCATCACGATTCTCCAAGAGGTGGTGCCACCGCTTCGATGGGCTGGCATCGTGCTGGTGATCGTTGGGGTTGTTCTGATCACGGCGAGCGGGGAAGCGACGACCGTCCGGTCGTAATGCCGTCAGTCTGCAGGCAAGACCGTGAAGAGGAGCTGAGTTATGCGGCAAGTGAAACCATTCTATTTTGATATCACGGAAGAGGAGATCGACCAGTTCAGCCGGGAATCTGCCAAGATTCTCCGCTCGGGAACCTTGATACTTGGCGACTACACGACCCGGTTCGAGCGGGCCTTTGCCGAGTACATAGGCGTGAAACACGCCATTGCGGTGAATACAGGCTCGACGGCCTTGGAAATTCTCTTACGTCTGAAGAAGGTGGAGAAGCAAACCGTCCTCGTTCCTACTAACACCAATTTTGCCACCGTTGCGTCGGTGATCCGAGCCGGTGGTCAGGTGCGCTACCTGGATATGGACCAGAAGACGTTCGCTCCCACGCTTGCGATGGTCCGCGCGGCAGCGGAGGGTCGGGCTGCTGGGGGAACGCCAGTGGCCGGCGTGCTGTGGGTCCATATTGGCGGCGTGGTGTCGCCTGAGTTTCCGGACGTCGTCTCCTATTGTCGGGGCCGTGGGCTGTTCATTCTCGAAGACGCGGCACATGCGCATGGGAGCAAGCTGGCTGGAGTCATGTCGGGTAACCTCGCCGATGGCGCAGCGTTCTCGTTCTTTCCCACCAAGGTGATGACGACTTGTGAAGGCGGCATGATTACAACGAACATTGACGAAGAGGATTACTTTGCGCGTTCGTTTCGGAACCAGGGTAAGCGCGGCGTCAAATTTGGAGGGCTTCACCACGATTTCGGCAACAGCAGCCGGATTACGGAGCTCGGAGCGCTCCTTGGGATCATCCAGTTGAAGAAACTGCCGGAGATGGTGCGTAAGCGGCAGGCTGCGTATGACATCATCACTCGGGAGCTGGATCGCGTTGGTGTCGAGTACGTGTCGACGCGCCACATGGATGCTGCCAGCCAATATAAGCTCATCGTGCTATTGCCGGTTGGGCGTTGCCTCGACGACGTCAAGAGAGCGCTGGGCGAGCAAGGTGTGATGGCAGGAGGTGGCGTCTATGAGTTGCCCTGCCATCGCCAGCCAGTATTCGCGGGGATTGGTGCGGGCGATGCCTTTCCGGGGGCCGACCGCTGGTGTCCGAATCACTTATGTCCGCCTCTGACCAGCGGCATGACCGAAGACGATGCGCGGTTCGTGGGCGAATTACTGGTGAAGCACCTCACCTGACGCAAGAAAAGGACTGTCCGGGGCTGAAGCCTTCCACTATGTCGATCCTTCATCCCACAACGATTTGCCGATACGATGTCGTGGTCATCGGCGGCGGGATTGCCGGCCTCGCGATTGCAGAACTTCTGGCCAGGAAGAGTACTCTCTCGATCAAGGTCGTGGACTCGGCGCCACAGCTTGCCACCGGTGCATCCGGAAAACTAGAAGGCTGGTTCCATACGGGCACGTTGTACTCTGGGGTGGATGATGCCCAGACCTTCGTCAACTGCATCAATGGTGTCGAAGATCTCATCAATTTGTATGCGCCATATTTCGACGGCCGCTGCAACTTTGGTTTGAGTGAAACCAGGTCCGGGCAGTGGACACCGGAAGTAAAACCTCGAGAGGGTGCCTGGTTCAATGATGCGCCGATATACTATATTTATCCCGGTCATGACTCGCCGGAGATCCAATCATCCCGACTCAAGAATGATTTGGTAATCCTTGAAATCCAGCGACAGCGCGTTCTCGGCCGGCTAGAAGCGGCGTTTGGCCGACACAACTGGAACCAGGAGGGGGCGTGCAAGGCGCCCTCTTATGCCGAGGTTGAGGAGTATGGCGTCGGTGGCTGCTCTTTAAGCGAGAGTTCCGGGAGTGTGAGCGATTTGTGTCGGCGCTTCGATCAGTCTTACGGCATCTCCGAATCCAGCAATGACATCATCAGATCCAGGGATGTTTCCGTTAACACTGCGTCGGTCATGCGCGACCTTGCTACGAGTGCGCTTACAAACGGGGTCGAGATTGAAACCGGAGTGGCGATCGAGGACCTCATTTTTGATCAGTTCGGTCCGCGCCGGCTGAAGGGGCTCGTCTGCCGGGGATCGGACGGCAGTCCGTCGTATCTGAAGGCGAAGCTCTTCGTCTTTGCTGTTGGCGCCGGCTTTAAATCCTATCTTCAACAGCTGCACATTCGGGCACGCCTGAAGACGAGCCGGAGTGCCATGGTGGTGGCCTCGCCGGCACTGAGCGCGGTCAACTTTGCCCGCATGTCGACCAAACGGCGGTTCCACTTCAATCATCTGTTGCATCGCAGCCGGATCGGACAAGCGCTTGTTGAGTACTCCATGCTAGCGAACTCGGGCTTCTCAGGTGGGGAAGAGGATCAGACGCACGGAACCGCCGACTTCGATGAACTGCTCGATTCGGCGGAACGGTACTTCGGTGGCGAGCAGCTCTATGCGAGGAAGCTGTTCGCCTATGAATGCACGAAGACAGAGTTCATCAGTGAGGAGGAGGAAAAACGGCGGTATTCCTATTGGATTGAAGTGAACAAAGACGGGAACTACCTCAGCGTTCTCCCAGGAAAGTTTTCATTCTTTCCCACAGTTGCCTATCAGACCTGTCTTCGGATCAAGGAACTGCTGGACTTCAAGGAAAAGCCGTCTTCCATTAGCTATGCCGAACATGGGCAAGCCCGCGAGCGCGCCGCGTCGCTCGTCGCTGACCACTATCCTCTCCGCATCCTCTCTAGCCGTTTGGACCCTCGATTAACGGCCTTCGCAGGATCGCGCTGAAGAGAACCGGATTTGTGAAGGGGAAGACCTGCCTCTCCATGGCGAGCTGCGGTAGGAAGGCAATCAATTACTTTGTAATGATTAAAGTGACCTGCGGGCTTGAGAAGAAGTCTTTTGTCGCAGGCGGATTTTCAATCGAGCTTAATAACGGGCCGACGATGACCGGCAACTTCGATACCGTTCTCTTTTCGTTCGGCGTGAAACTCTGTCTGTTCTAGCTGTCTGGTTGACGACCTGACTAAGACGCCTCAGGTTGGAAATGAGATTGGCCGCATGACTTGTTTGTAGTAGACGATTTCGCTTTCACTCGACGTTCGACAGTACGTCGGTCTTGATGGCCATTTCGTCGAAATGAGAAGCATTAGCACGCAATGAATTGACGAGTGAACTCTGCGATGACCGCTATCCAACCCATGTTCCTGATTGCCTTCTGGATTGCTACCCTATCAACCGGCAACCACGTATCAGCTGCTGACTACCCTGCGTCCCTGGAACTGGAGCTACAGAGTGCTCTGGAGCTCGGAGCTCGAGACTCTGCGGACCCGTATCTCCTCACGAAGGTGGCGAGTCTCTACCTCGATTTAGGAGATGATCTCTATCAGGAAAAAGAGAAACGCTTGGCTGCGTATGAAGAAGGGGCACGGTTTGCGAGGCACGCCCTTGAGTTGCAGGAAGTCAGCGCCGAGGCACATTTTCTCTATGCGGCCAATCTGGGAAGTGCGGTTCACTTGAAGGGGCTCATGGCCTCCGCCATGGTCGTGCAGACGCTCAAACGACATTTACACCGAACGCTGGAACTGAAGAGTGACCACGCGCCGGCGTTACACATGATGGGCGCCATGCTTGAACAGTTGCCGTGGTTCCTTGGTGGCGATGGAAAGGCTGCCCTTGAATCAATGAAACGTGCCGTTGTGACTGATCCAAACTACGCGCATGCCCGCCTTGACTTGGCTAAAATGTATTTGAAGCGGCATGATTCTGAATCCGCCAAGCAGGAGCTTCGACTGCTAGTAACTTTGGAGCATCCTCAGGATCAATATGCCTGGACAAATCGCTATCGTCCTGAGGGGCTGAAGTTATTGGCGGCATTGAACGTTGACTGATGCAGGCAGATACTCTTCTCAGTGGAAGAGATGAGTATGCGCCGCTGAGCACTCGTCCCCACTGGGACGATGACGCAGGCAGGCATCTGCCGCGTGAACAATGATGCAGCGATGGTGAATCAGCCTCTCTCGGGTTTCGCTGCTAGGCAGAGTGCTCCGAGTCACGATGGGACCATTGGGCCCGATGCCTGCTCAACCACGGCGACAGAGGGAATGGCCCGGGATCGTGAACTCATTTCCGATGCGCTTCGCTCTTCTGCCCCCCGTCCTGGGCTTTGCACTCCTTTGTTCTACCGGCACAGTGGTGAGTGCAGACACCAATTACATTCCTGTTCCCGCTATCGCGACCTCAAAGAATGATGGAAGCGACTTTGGTCTCATCGTTCCACTTCTAGTCACGGGCCCTGATGGGTATCTGGAACATCTCATTGCACCTATGTTCGTCTACAACACCATCGTCGGCCCACGGGCCACTTTCAATTGGTTCAGATACGAACCGGGGGGTCGAGAGCTCCGATTCATTGCCAGTTATGCGCAGAAGATTGAGCGCGAGCTGACATTCAGTTACACCGATCCCGCACTGTCCAATGGGCGGTACAGTCTGAATTTCGGAGCCAGCTTCTTCAAAAATGCTACCGCCAGGTTTTTCGGAATCGGTCCGGATACGACCGTCTCCGATCAGACCAATTACACAGCGCGGGAGATTCGTGCTAACTGGAAATTTGGCGTGCATGTGAACGAGGTCACACAAATTGCGGTCGCACAACGGTACCGAGATATTGGGCTGCAGCGCGGGGCAACGAGCCTCCCGTTCACCGTGGAAGAATTTCCGACTGTCCCCGGCATCGACGGCGCGAAGATCCTCGGACAGCGAGTATCGTTTTTCTATGATACGAGGAACAATCTCATCACTCCGACTGACGGTATGCAAGTCACGGTGTTTGCGGAACTCAACCTGAATTTCCAGGAATCTGTCAACCCGACATATTCACGGTATGAATTCGAGTTTAAGAAACTGCTCCCAAGCGAATCCAAACGTCAGATTCTGGTCGTTCGTGCGGACATTCAAGCCACTGTTGGCACCAACGTGCCATTCTATGAACAGAGTTCCTTGGGCGGACAGAACAATTTGAGAGGGTATGGGGTGAGCCGGTTCATCGACAAGAACCTGGTCTCCGCCAGTATAGAGGAGCGGCTGCATGTGCTTCGTACAAAGCTGTTTGGTGTGACCGCGGATTTTGAGGTCGCTCCCTTTCTGGATTCTGGCCAGGTCTTCAGTGATTATACAAATGTCAGCTTCAAGAGCTATCGTATGACGCCGGGAATGGGGTTTCGCGGGATCGTCAGACCCAATGTAGTCGGCCGAGTCGATTACGGATACAGTCATGAAGGTGGCGCCGTCTTCGCCGGCTTGGATTTTCCTTTCTAATCCGGGAAAGTGTGACATTGCATCGCACAACGGGCTGATTTTTCAGAGGGAAGGTCTGGTCTTCCAATAGAGCCGTTGACTTCATCACCTTCTGCAGGCGAACCTGGTTTATATCCCTTCTAAGGTTTCAATTGTTTCCCGTCGTTCAATCCTTCCACTGGAAAAATTCCAGCACAGCACAGCTTCATAGAAACGGCAATTCCCAGTCTTCGCACCCCTGTTTTGGCCCGATCTCGCTTCGGGCGCGAGGCATTTCGGCGTGAGTCGCCTGGTGGGGGCAGAATTATTGACGTTGAGCACAATCGGTACGTTTGGGAGATTATCTTCCACCTGATTCTTCCTCGTATTTTTTATTTCGATGGATTAGCTCATACAGGATCGGCAA
>Ga0209048_10004437_pt1 | contig 13420 bp, 13 predicted proteins | sample FrelakmetCRP12CR_FD_187146 | JGI IMG/M metagenome (GOLD analysis project Ga0209048, IMG submission 187146) | Freshwater lake sediment microbial communities from the University of Notre Dame, USA, for methane emissions studies - CRP12 CR (SPAdes)... | ecosystem: Environmental > Aquatic >... | reverse complement strand
AATGAGATCAGAGTATCCGGCGGCGTCCTTCACGGCTTCGTGAATAAGATTTATCCTGCCCGTATGGATCAACGTGTACCATGATATGCCCACCCCGACTATAATGAGCGACATGAGGGCAATGATAAGCTTCGCTGCGAGGGATTTAGATATTACGGTGAGGAGATGCGTCAAGATGAGACCTCATTGGTTTTTAATGATCATGTTATAAGGCATTGGATCAACCTGCAGTGCCTGCTGAACAAGCCGGCAGAACAATCTCCCGCGTGATGTTTACGAAGTCTTTGCGCATGTTACGATCAGATATTCACAACTTTTATCGCCGGCGCAGGCGCGACCTTGTCGGTGTACTCAACAAAAACCAGTTAACAGGGCGGGCACTATTTCGATTTGTCTTTCTCAGTCTTTTTTCGGTGATTACCGCTCTGAGGTGTTCACGGGGAAACAGATTGCGTCCTCAGGAACTCCTGCACCTCTCGCTTGATCTCAAGATGATGCAGCGGGATGTTCGGTACGTCCTTGTTCCCGGGAATTGCCAGGACATGGATAAAGGCCGGCCCTGCTTGCGGTTTTTTCATCACGTCGACCAGGTGTTGTTCGCCCGCCACGGTTGTCGTGTTCCTGATCCCGAATCCCTGCGCAACGCGTTCAAGATCAACACACGTTCCCGCCAGCGTGGGCTGGTTTCCGGTTGAGCCGTAGGCGCCGTTGTCGATCGCGATAATGGTCAGATTGCGCGGTGCAACGGAGGCCGCGGTAGCGAGCGTGCCGGGATTCATGAGCAGGCTTCCATCGCCGTCGATGACGACGATCTCTTTCGATGACGTGAGCGCGATGCCCAGGCCGATGGGCGTTGCCATGCCCATGCTGCCGAGCATGTAAAAGTTCGATGGTTGATGCCTGACGGCGAACAGTTCCTTGGAAGGCCATCCAAGATTGCTCACGACAACCTTGCCTTCGAGATACGGCGCGATGATCTTGATAATGTCGTAGCGGGTGAGAGTAGGAGGCGAGGGATGACGGACGAGGGATGATGGACGATGAACAGAAAATTCATCATGCGGTATATCGCACTTCGAACTCCCTACTCCCGACTCCGAACTGAGAACTCCGCACTCGGAATTCTCCCACACCGCAGGGCTCATCAGGAATGCGTGAACGCGGTTCTTTGAGTAGACATCAGGTAACGCCTGCTCAACCATTTTCAGGTCTGCGGAGGTGTTGACCTCGGTATACCCGATGCCTGCGCCGGAGAGAATGCCGGGGAGCCGCTGTCCCATGGGGAACTGGGCCTCGATCTTCTCCTGGTAAACGCCACGCCGGCTCACGAAGATCGCGAGCGGGAGCTCATAGAACTGCGTGAGCGACAGCAGGGCATTGATCATGTTCCCGATGCCCGAACTCTGTACGAACAGCGCGGGCCGTTTTCCGGCGAGCGCGGCGCCGGCGCTGATGCCGACGCCCTCCTCCTCGCGCGTCAGGGGCAGATGGGGAAAGTCCCGCGCCGCCATTTCGAGCAGGGTCTTGATCTTCTCGCAGGGCAGGGACGCGGTGAAGTCGATCCCGTTTTTCTTCAGGATCGCTATGAGCTCTTCTTCAGGTCGTGGCATAGCAGGTCCTCGATCTCCTTCTCGGTGATCTTCTTTGATACGAACTTGGGCACTACCGTGTAGGTCCTCCGGTCCTTCGCGAGCCGTTTTTCGCCGCCGCCGGTGATGTTCAGGAGCACGGTGTCGTTTTTCCTGATGCCGCCCGTCTCTATCGCCCGGCCGAGCGTGGCAACGGCAACACCTGAGGCAGGAACGATGTCGATGCCCTCGGTCTTGAGGAACATATCCATTGCAGCATAGACCGCGTCGTTCTCAATGCCGTACATTGTTCCCTGCGTGGAAGTGAGCGCGTCATACACGCCGCCCTTCACTGAATAGGCAGGGTACCTCGTGGACAGGACGCGCGTGGTGATCCTGGGGATCAGCCCGGGATCCAGGTCCCCGGGAAACAGGGCCCTGCTCCCGCGCTCCCACGCATGCAGCATCGGGGCGAAAGGAAGGTTCTGGCCGAGGTGCATGACCGGAAGGCGCGTGCCGTATCGTCCATCCCGGATAAAGCGCTCGGTCATCTCCCAGCCGCCGATAGCACCGGTGCCGCTGCCCACTGCCTGGACATAATGATCAGGCAGTTTTCCCATTTTCGCGACAGCCTCGAGCATCACGATGCCGAGTCCGTCCCGCTTTGCAACGTTCGTCACCCCGCCTTCGAAGGGAAATCCTGTGACGAGGGCGATCTTCTTGGCAACATCGATGGAATCGGCATAATCGCCGTCGTGGACCGCGAGCGTCGGGACCGTGAACCGGGGTTCCAGGTACCACATCTCCATGAGGCACATGCGCGGAACCACGATCACTACGGGAAATCCCGTGACCACGGACAAATGGGCAAAGGCGCGGGCCGTGTTGCCGGCCGAAGCCACGATCAGGCCTTCGATGCCGTTCTCCTTCGCGTTCTGGAGCACGGTCGCTGCTTCGAACTCCTTGAACGTACACGTCTCGAGCAAGGCTCCTTTTTCCGGCCAGTACCCGTTGTAGGCAATGGTGAGATCATCAAGACCGACTTTTGCAGCGAGCCCCTCGGAGCGGTAGATCAGCGGTCCGGGCTGGCTGATCCCCGGATCATGCACCGGCAGCCAGTTGAACCGCCAAACGCCCGGGGCCGCGCTCTGCGTGAACTGGACGTCCTTGTACTCCGTGACCAGAAGCGAGTCCTTGCAGTGCTCGCAGATGGCACAGAAGGAATTCTCGAGGATGGTATTGCAGTTCCTGCAGCGTATGGAAAAATGGCTCATGACTTCTCACCTAACCCGGAAAGTCTAAACCTAAAAGGCGTCTCCCGCAGAGCACGCAGAGAAGGCAGAGTTAAATCAAAACCTTTCAGTCTAGGTTCTAACCCGGAATTTATTTAGCTTTTCTCTGCGAGCTCAGCGCCTCTGCGAGGAAAATTCTTGCCGTGAAAAATTAAACCCCTTACTTCTCCGTCAGGAACACGATGGTTGCATCCTTCGCCACGTTCAGGCCGGCCTCCACTTCGATTGCCTTCAGGATCGCGGAGGGGACCGGGCAGGCGGCATGCTTCAAATGCTTCGCAGCAGCATGGTGCACCGGGTTGGTTGTGAAGCCGGCGAGCGCTGCGAAACGGTCGAGGGTTTTGATATCCGCGGCCATTGTTCGCACCATCTCGCAGTCCGTCTCTATGGTCACGGAGATGGCCTTGCCCTGGCCTTTGTCCGCCCTGATCGATACCGAGAATCCGCAGGAGCCTGGTTGTACGATGACCTTTGCCATGATCGACCGCAATTCCTTTTATCCTTTGATCTCCACCGGGCTGTTCGTTTTCGCGAGCAGCTCCTTCAGGTTCGGGAACTTGTCCTTCATATGCGGGATGTGCATGGCCTGCATGAACTCCTTTTCAAAGGACGGATCCGTGGCGATCTCGACGAACTCGACCCATCGCGCGCGATCATTTGCTTCCTTTCTTTTCGCACGATTCAGGAGCGCCATGCGCGAACCGTCGCCGGCCGCGTTGCCCACGGCGTAGACCATGTCGATGGGGCAGTCCGGGAACATGCCGAGGGTGAGCGACGCCACCTTGTCGATGTGGCTCCCGAACGCGCCGGCCAGGATCACGCGGTCGAGCCTGGTCACGCCCAGCCGCTTCATCATAAGCTTTGCGCCCGCGTAGAGCGCGCCTTTCGCGAGCTGCAGCGCACGTACATCGCCCTGGGTGATGGTGATGTCATGGCCGATGGAGGTCTCCGCTGCCCAGGCGAGCACATACTCAGGCTTGCCGTCGATGTCCTTTCTGACCCGCGGCGTGCCGAGGTCCATGACGAACCTGCCGCTCTTATCGACGATCCCTGCCTTGAACATTTCGGCCACGACCCCGATGATGCCTGACCCGCAGAGGCCTTTGGCCTTCACTTCGGCGATATGCGTGTGCCAGTCGGCCTTGCCGATGACCTTGTAGCGCGGCTCTCTGGTCGCGGGATCAATCTCGACCGTCTCGATCGCGCCCGGAGCGGCCCGCATGCCGAACTTGATCTGTGCGCCTTCAAAGGCCGGGCCCGTGGCGCATGACGTGGAGCAAACCTTGTTACGATTGCCCAGGAGCAGTTCGCCGTTCGTGCCGATATCGATGATCAGCACCATTTCGTCCTGATTGTAGGGCTCCTCGGCGATCAGAACGCCCACGTTGTCGGCGCCCACGAAGCCGGCCTCGATGGGCAGCACATGGATGTAGGCCGACGGATTGATCTTCAGGCCCAGGTCGCGCGCCTTGATGTCGAGCGAGTTCTGGACCGCCGGGATGAAGGGCGATTTGCCGATGTATTCCGGGTTCATGCCCAGGAAGATGTGATGCATGGCCGTGTTGAACACGATGGTGAGGTCGTCGATCGCCGAGCCGGGGTTGGGCCCGTCCTTGATGATCTCCGACACCACCCGCTCGATGATCTCGTTCAAGCCGGTGATGACCGCCTTCTGCATGGTTTCGAGGCCGCCGGGATTGCTCATGGCATAGGTGATGCGCGACATGACGTCCTCACCATAGGGTACCTGAGGGTTCATGATGGATTCGGTGTTCACGACCTTGCCCGTGCTCAGGTCCGTGAGATACCCCACGCAGGTCGTCGTACCGATGTCCACGGCCAGGCCGTAGCTTGCTTCGACGAATCCGGGTTCGACCTTGATGATCTCCTTGTCCATCCAGATCGTGACCGTTGCCTTCCAATCGCCTTTGCGCAGAATGTCCTGAAGGTCTTTCAGGACCAGATAATCGAAGCGGAGCCCCGTGAGACCGTAGTTATCCTGAACGAACTTGAGCACGCGCTCCCAGTCACCGGTGGTCATGTCGTGCAGCGTGGGCTTTGTAAGCTCTACGTTGTACTTCTTGACCGCGGGGTCGAGCTTGATCGTGAGCTCCTTGGCCGCCTTGCGCACGACCTGTTTGCCGGCGCGCGACCGTTCGGGCACGAAGACCTTTATGTCGCCATGGACCTCGGCCGTGCACGAGAGCCTGATGCCGGGGCCGTCCTCGGGTTTGATGTGCTTCTTCTCCGCCTCGGTCAGCGGCGAGAGGTGGGCCATGCCCGATTCGATGTTGTCCTTTTCGAAATACCCTTCTTCGATCCTCACCTTGCACTTTCCGCAGACCTTCTTGTTTCCGCAGAGTCCTTCGATGTCAACGCCCATGGCCTGCGCGGCTTCGAGGATGGTCTTGCCTTCCTCGATCTCGCCGCGCCTGCCCGAAGGCTGGAATATGACCTTGTGTTTTTTAATCACGTACTTCCTCCTGCCGGACAATTCATATACGATCTAAATCAACATCCAGGTAACGACGGATGAACACGAAAATAAGACACTGGATTCCCGCGTTCGCGGGAATGACGACTATTTATTCCGAACTCCGAACTCCGCACTCCGCACTTCAGTTTCTCTCCTCCCGTACGGGCAGATGTTGATGCAAAGCCCGCAATTGGGCTTGCCCGTCGTTTGCCGCTTGCTCGACTTGTGGCCCCTGCATTCCTTCAGCCTGACCAGCTCCACGAAGGGCGAGGACCGCGACCATTGCGCACCGGTGATCGCCTTCGATGGACAATGCTCGATGCAGAGCGCGCATTCTTCGCATTGGCATTGTTCGATGGGTACGTCCGGCCGGAGCGGCGCGTCGGTCAGCACGGTCGCCAGGGAGAGACGCGGTCCGTGCTGGGGGCTGATGAGCAGCCCGTTCTTGCCGATCCAGCCCAGCCCCCCCGAGGTGGCCGCCATCTTGTGGTTGAAGAGCGAGTAAAGCTTCGAAATGAAGGTGCCCTTTTTCCGGTCCGAGTCCGGCGGGATCGCCAGCGTCCGGTGCCCCCGGGCCTTCAGGAACCGCACGGTCCGCTTCTGGAGCTTCGTCAGCAGGCTCAAGGTATCTTCGTTCAGCCCGCGGTCCACGGCGATGGAGACTGCCCGGTCCAGGTGGGCGATCTCGCCGCTGAGGTACCCGCGAAGGCCGGCGATCCCCACGACCGTGGCGCCGTGGTCGAGCAGCTCCCGCTTGAGCGAGGTCTTCATTTCGCCTTCTGGGCCTCCACCTCGTCCTTCATCTTCTTGAGCGAGGCGATCATGTTGATGGCATCCTTGAGCGCGTTGGTCGCATCCTTGGCATAGCCGTCCGCACCGTACTTGTCGGCAACATCCTGGGACACGGGCGCGCCGCCGAGCATGATCTTCACGTTGGGATTCTTTTTCCGGAGGTCATCGACGACCTTTTTCATACCCGTCATCGTCGTGGTCATCATGGCCGACAGGCAGACCAGGTCCGAGTCCGTCTTCATCTGCTCTTCCACGAACTTGTCGAGGGGCACGTCGCGGCCCAGGTCATAGACCGTGAAGCCCGCCACGTCGAACATCATCTTCACGATGTTCTTGCCGATGTCGTGGACGTCGCCCTCCACGGTCCCGATCACCACGGAGCCCTTCACGCCCAGGTCGAGCTGCTTCACGTGGGGTTTCAATATGTCCAGGCCCGCGTAGAGGGCGTCGGCGCACATGAGCATCTCGGGCACGAAGTACTCCTGGGCCTCGAACATCCGTCCGACCTCTTCCATGCCGCTCACGAGACCGTTGAAGATGGCATCGTTCGCGTCCATGCCCTCGGTCAGCGCTTCCTGCGCCGCCTCTTTCGACGCGTCCTCATCGTACTGGATCACGGCGTTCCTCAGTTTCGCTATCAGCTCCGCTCTTTTCTCGTCCGTTGCCATGCTATGACCTCCTGTATTTTCTGACTTCATCCATCATGGCCCTGACATTGTCCGGCGGCACCGTGGGCCAGATGTCGCAACCGGGCCACACCGCGCTCACACCGTCGTCCATGCATTTTTTGACGGTCTGGCGCACGAGGTCGGTTGAGCCTGCAACCAGTACATTGTAGGGATCATAATTCCCGAAGATGAGCGCCTGGGGGCCGAGCTTCTTGCGGGTCTCGGCAACGTCGTTCTTCTGGTCGACGCTGATCGCCCGGGCGCCGCTCTCGGCCATGAACGGGACAATGTCGTTCGTCTTGCCGCAGATGTGCAGCACGCTCGGCACGCTCAGTTGGGCGAAGATCTTTTTCAGATACGGCAGGATCAGGCTTTTGAACACCCGCGGGGAGAGCACGTCGGACGTGGCGCCCATCTCGCGCACCGAGATGTAGTCGGCGCCGGCCTTTTCGTACTCCCTGGCCACCTCGATGATCGTGTCCGCCATCGTGTCCAGGAGCTTGCCGATCTTGTCCGGCTTCTTGAACGAGAGCTTCAGGAGATCGTTCAGTTCCATGATCTGGCCAGCCAGGGTGAAGGGGCCGAGCACATAGGTCCCGATTGCCGCCTCGGCCCCGATGTCCTTCTTGAGCAGCTTGATCGCTTCGACCATGAGCGGCACCCGTCCGCGCCCGGTCAGACCGGAGGGAATGACGATGTCCAGCTCGGCCTCGTTGTGGATCAGCTTTTTCTTGATCGTGGGGTAGAGCAGGTCCTCGGAGTGGGCATACACATTGATCTCGCACCCCAGCGCCTCGGCCTCGATGCACAGGTCAAAGGGCACCACCCCGCATTCGAACCCGAACAGCTTATGGGTCGATGCCGCGGCATCGGCCATCATCTTGGCATCGAGATGCGTTGCCGCGAACTTCTGATTCAGCGATCTCAGCCCTTCGGTGGTCACGTTGCCGAATCCGCTGAAGCACGGCAGCCGATCAATCTCTTCGCCGGCAAACAGCTTCAGTATCCGTTCTCTTGCATTCATTGAACCTCCTTGAATTGATCGTGAAACGTACGATGTGCAACGTGTTACACCCGGGCTCTCGCCCACCTTGTCCTCTCACGACTCACGAGATGTTATGCACGGTTCCCGTCTCACGGGGTCTTGACTATTTTCTTGCCGCTCCTGCGGTCAGTTTTCCCAAAAAATCCGAGAAGTACTTCTTGATCGGGATGTTCTCGTTTTCCGGGATCGTGTGTGTTTCATCGTATACCAGGGTCGAGAGCAGGATCTGCGCTGCTGCCACGGCTGGGAAGATGCGCGGCGCCGTGGCAATGGGACCATAGAAGTTGAAATCGCTCCAGAGCGCCGATGCCATGCCCTGCACCACTGCGTCCATGGCCTTGAACCCATCAAGGCTCCAGATGGTCTTCGCTTCTTTCCACATATGCGTGCCGTTCGAGTAGGCGCCGCCGCAGGGAAGCCCGAGTTTCTCCTTGATCGTCCGGTTGGCTACGAGCGAGAACGACGTGGCAGGGAGGTTCATGACCGACGTGTCGACGATAACGGTCTCGAAATCCCCGGCGCCCTGGTCGAGCAGCTTTTCGAGGGATTTCAGGCGGCCTCTCGGGGTCTGGTCCTGATCGTCAAAGGCCTGGACGACGACATGCTTGATCCCGAGATCCTTGAGCTTACGGACCTGGCCCTTGATGTCCTTGTCCCAGGGCGTGATGCTGTTATACAGGAACTGGTCCTGCAGCCCCAGCTTTGCGACATATTCCGTTGCCTCTGCGCGTTTTTCAGCGACCCACATATCGATGCCGAAGGACATCTTCGTGGTCTCGCGGTAAAAGTCGATGTAGATCTTTGCCTCTTCAGGAGAGTTCGCGACCATGGCCACCATGGACGGAATGCCCGTGGAGGCCGACAGCGCCTCCTGCGTCCTGATCAGCTCCGCCGCCTTGGCCCGGTCGAAATTGCCTTTACGGTCCGAGGCGATGCGGTCCTTGTTATGGAACATGGACGCGATCAAGAGCGGCGGGTTCTCACCGGGCTGCCCGCCGACCTTCATGCCTCCGAGGGTAAATACTTTTTGGGTTTGATTAAGTCGAAACATCGCATCCTCTTTAATAGGTCGTTATTGACCACAGAGGTCTCAGAGAAAACATATTGCGGAATATTAACGTCTTACCTCTGTGCTCTCTGTGGTGAAATGAATTAATTGAACTATGAGTCCAAAAATACGGGGGAGCCTTTGAACCGCTCCCCCGACGAGCTCTGTTAGAACACGCCATGATCGAACTTGGGCTGCGGGAGATATTCCCATTTCTCGCCCTTCCTGAACTTGGCCTCGATGTCAAGACACTTCAGTGCATACTCGAAGGCGTAGGGAATGCCGGGTCCGCCGGGCACAAATCCGCCGAGGATCATGCCGACCGATGCGGCTTCGAAGATCTCGCCCGTGGTCGCTCCGGCATTGATGGCGGGGATCACGTGGATGATGCACCGCGGGGAGCAGTACGCCACGCCGCCCGACATGAACATCAGCTCTTTGATCTTCCGGGAAAGGGCGCCGTCCGCGAAGATGCTCGCATAGAAATCAGCGAAGGTCCTTCCCGGTTCGGGCGTCACGGTGTTGATGATCTGGAACATGCGCGGTACGAACCCGCACTGCTTCTTCATGTACTCGTTCACTTCTTCCAACGTCATTTTCTTGTCAGCCATGTTAGTTTTCTCCTCATGTCCGGTCGTTGTTTGAGCGCCGGAAAACAGTTTTTTCAACTCCTCCAAAATACCCATGTACCAACGTCCTTGTGTACTGCTGAAACGGTTCACCTCCTTCTGGTTACGATTTCCATTCGTGCGCCACCTGGATGAGCTTCTGGATGTTCGCATAGGGAACGGTCGGTGGGATATCGCAGCCCGGCATGAGCACAAAACCGCCGTCGGTTCCGGCGGCGGCAATGACCTCTTTGCAGGTTGTCTCCACGTCATGGACCGTCCCGTTCAGCATGATCTTCACGGGGTCCACGTTCCCGCCGAAGCACATCTTGCCGTGGAGCGCTTCTTTTGCCTTTGCCATGTCCGTTTTGTGGTCCAGGCTGATGCAGCTCGCGCCGGTCTGCGGGAACAGATCAAGCCGGTCCGTGGTGTTGCCGCAGATATGCACCAGGGTATGGGCGTTCCTGGACTTGGCCCAGTCCGTGAATTTTTTAAGATAGGGTACTGCGAATTTCTCGAATTGTTTCTTTGAGATCAGATCGCCCGAGGCTGTAGGGTCCGCGAGCGAGATCAGCTGGAGTGTCCCGTCCGCGACCAGCGGTTCGAAGAGGTGGATCAGGATGTCGGTGGCAAAATCGACGACCTTCTCGACAAACACGGGTTTCTTGAACGTTGCCTTCATCATGGCCTCTTCCCCGACCAGGCGCGCGCCGAGCGTGAAGGGGCCCCAAGCCGTCATGGTCACGGCATAAGTGTCGCCGATCTTTGCCTTGGTCTGGCGCAAAGCCTTCTTGACGGTGTTGATGGTCTCGTCCGCGTCCAGATCGGAGAGCATGAGCTTGGCAAGGTCCTCTTCGGAGCTGACGAAGTGGTTCTCGAGGTCCGGTGCGCCCATTTCCCTGAACTTGATCTTGCCGCCGAGGGCGGAAGCGTGAAAGTTATTGTATCCCGATCCGGCATACACCACATCGCACTGGAGCTTCGGGCTCATGTCCACGAGCATGGAGGTCATCTTGTCCGCGTCGCGCGAGAGGGCCTCGAACGACGTGCCATACCCTTTGATGCTCCACATGCCAGCGCCGAACAGGGTCACCGGGAGACGGTCGGCCTTGCCTCCCTCGAATGCCTTGAGTATCACGTCCTTTGGTTTCATTGCATCTCCTTTCGTATCATTTCACATCGTCAAGAATTAACCACAGAGAATATCTTTGATCGAATGGGGGAACGGCCTCTGTGTCCTCCCTCCCGCTCTGTGCCATGGTTTCATTATCAGTTCCATTGATTTATTCATTGTCTTTAAATCACGAGAACGCTGAGTTCAGGATGTTCATGTTTTTCACAAGTATTCCTCAGTGCCCTCTGCCTGCGCCCGGCGTTTACGTGTGGAACCGCGAGTGCAGGGTGTGGTTTCATACTTGTCCATCAAACCGCGATGCTGTGGATCGTTCGCCTGATTGCTTCGAGGTCGATCACGGTCTTTACGGCCAGCGCGTGTGTATCGACACGGTCATCCCCGACGAACAAGATCGGCATCAGGGGCGAAACCGCCTTGATGATCTTCGCCGCGTCTTCTGCAGAAAGACCGAACGGTTCCGAATCAACGAAAACGCAGTGATAGTGTCTGCGCATGACCATCTGGACTGCCTGGGCCGGATGTTCGATGGTCTCCACATTGTATCCATCATCCCGCAGCATGCTGTAGAGGCTTTTTATCAAAATAGGATTAGAGGAGCAGAGGATGATGTTCTTCATGACGGGGTGTATAGTGCATTTGCGATGCCAGCCAGGCTTTGGACTTTTTTAGCGGGTCTGCGAGCTTATGTCGAGCCGGGGAAGCGGGGCGGGCAGGCGTGCGTGAAGTAGTTAAGAAGAGGCAAAGAGCATTTTAAAAACCATGATATTCATCCGGTTTCACTGCTGCGGAGCGGCAATGCAAGCGCTCTGGAGAACCCGAACGGTCCGCTCTGCCGGGTATGAAGCGGCTCAATCTCTGATTTGAGATAAGCGCTAACTGTACAATAGATGAAGAATGCCCCATGAGCCGGGGAATTTTGCCTCATGGTGTTCACGATTTCTCACGCTCATTTTGCGCGGCATCGGATATCGCGTGATCTTTGTTTCATGGTTCCATGCGGCAATAGGACCCATTTGAACACATGGCGCCTTGGTACGATCGCTCGTTTGCACTCATGGCACTTCCATTGCAGTGAAGTGTTATGAGGTGACAGGGTAAGATGAAGGATCATGCATGAAAACGACGATCGTGTGCGGATTATTGGGATCAGGCAAGACTACGTTCATCCGGAGTTTTATTAAACACAGGATTGAGAAGGCCGTTGTGCTGGTGAACGACTTCGGGTCAGCCGGGATCGACGGCGAGATATTCTCCGCAGGAGGCATCGAGTCAGTGGAGCTTCCCAGCGGGTGCGTGTGCTGCTCTCTCAAGTACGACCTCATCACAACCGTCCAGCGCATCGTGAAGCAGTTCGCGCCCGAGCGCCTGCTGATCGAGCCGAGCGGCGTGGCATCTCCGTCGGGTGTGCTGGAAGCGCTCGAGAGCGCGGGTGCCGGCTCCGCGTCGGTCATCGGCATTGTCGATGCGGCCGAGTTTGTTGAGCTTTATGAGTCAGGGATATACGGCAGCTTCTTCCAGGACCAGATCGAGAACTCCGATGTGATCCTGGTAAACAAGACGGACCTTGCAGGCGAAGCCGCAATTGCCGCCGCGGAACGCCTGATCGCATCGATCAATCCCCGTGCCGTGCTGCTTCGAACCGTGCAGGCTGATATTAATGTTCCCCTTCCCGAAGCGCCCCTGCACCGCGATATTCGTCCGCGCGCTTGCGATTATCACTTCGAGACGGAATCGTTCCGGATCGCCGGCAGGCCGGCGCTCGCCGACTTCACTGCATTCTTTGCTGAACTGGCGGGAGACCGCTTCGGATCAGTGGCCAGGGCAAAGGCGCTGGTCAGCACGCTGGACGGACCTTATCGATTTGATAGTACCTATGGCAAGGTCGACCGTGTCCGCTTTGAAAAGGACATTGAGAACAGCAGGCTGGTTGTCATCGGGGAAGGGCTTGCGATAGCCGCCATTCTCCAAAAGACGGCTTCCTGTTCCTTTCCCTGACCCTTTTATTTGCTGCTGGAATGAGTTATCATATATATGGCATGCGTGAACCACTGGCATACTCGACCTCATGGAGGGGCAGTCGCCATTCAGGCCGCGCTGGAGGTGTAGATGCAGACAATTACGGATCAGGGCGTCCTCAATCAGCCTGATAAAAGCCGGGACAAGTTGTTCATCGTCCTGTGCGCTTCGGGATTCGAGAATGTCCCGCGGGTGCGTTCGGCGATGATGTTCGCTACTCTGGCGGCGTCTGCAGAGTATCGCACGATCCTGTACTGCGTCCAGACCGCCGTGGACGTCATGGTCAAGGGCGCCATCGAGGAGAAGGAGAAGCCGCAGCCCGGTGTCCCTACCCTGCGGCAGCGGCTGGATGAAGCGATAGAAATGGGCGTGGAGATCCAGTGCTGCACGCAGAGCATGGTGAACAAAAATATACCGGAAAATGACCTTCTCCCGGGCGTCAAGCCGGCCGGAGCCATGAGCCTCATCACTCTTACATCGCAGGCCGCGGGAACGCTGTGCTTTTAAGCGACGCGAGCTCCGCTACAGGTAAAGAGTAACGCCATAACAAGAAACAATCCTGGGGTGAGATCGCTGACCGTCAAGGATTCAAAATCTCTGTGCGGGTTTCAAACTGAAGTGTTTACTCAATATTTATTGATGATATTGTTTGTAACACCTACAAGTATGCACTGGCAATATCTTGACTAGGGCAAAGAATACCAGTAGTATCTTGCATTTAAAGAGGGGTCAAATGGCATAACGTTCAAATTTCGAACTTTGTATCAATACG
>Ga0209048_10004436_pt1 | contig 13420 bp, 9 predicted proteins | sample FrelakmetCRP12CR_FD_187146 | JGI IMG/M metagenome (GOLD analysis project Ga0209048, IMG submission 187146) | Freshwater lake sediment microbial communities from the University of Notre Dame, USA, for methane emissions studies - CRP12 CR (SPAdes)... | ecosystem: Environmental > Aquatic >... | reverse complement strand
GATAGTGGAAATGGCGGTTCTCATCCGTATACCGGTCATAAGATTCATCATCATCTCCTGTATAACCGGCATGCACGTTGCGCAGCTCGGCAATTTGGTTTTCAGTAATTCGGATCGTGGCGCGCTCGATAGCTGCTAGCTCCAGGATTTTACGCAGCTCAAGCATATCGCGTAGCTCCTTTAGAGTGAGACGAGCCACGAAATAGCCCGACCGCGGCTTAATTGTCACCAGCCCTTCGTGACTCAGCATTTGCAATGCATCACGAACCGGGGTAACGCTGGTATCGTGGCGCCGAGCTAATTCTTCCACGTCCAGCCGTTCGCCCGGCTTGCAGTGACCCATAATAATGGCGCGCCGTACATCTCGGTAGATTTTAGTTTTCGATGTGCCGCTCATGGCAGAAATCCGTGGAATGTTAGATTCCTATTTCAATTAGTACCATAATATCATATGAACTATATAATTGCAACAACTAATATTTCAAATGATCATTTACTTGACAATTGATATATTAGATGTTACGATAAACCATGTCAACAAGTCCGACGGATGTTTTATCATCTCAGTTCCTCTCTAAGCGAATGCATTCGACAGTACCAGATAGAACTAATAGAATTGATGGAATACCTTTAACGGGTTGCTTGCTGCCCCGTGCCAAAAAAGGTTTTCCCAAGAACCCAGGTACTTTTGCATGGAGGTGGACCGGAACAATAAATCTCTATAAGATCTGTTTTCTTGATCGAGTACGCACCCTTTTCCCTCAGCAAGTTGTGATCTCCCCCACCTACTGTTGAGTGGTGGTCTTGAATAAACCTCTGCTAGCATTCGTTAGTCACTCGACAGGATTAATTGAGGGAGCAATTCCTATAATCCCGGAGGCTTAACTAACATGGAACAGAAGAAGATACACCCCTTAATTCCCGAAGCGCAAGAAATGTTACGCAAAGGCCAGATTTCGCGGCGCGATTTCTTGCGATTTTCCACCCTGCTGGGCCTTTCAGTAGCCAGCGCTCAATTCCTTGCGGCCTGCGCTTCCCCGACCGCAACCCAAGCTCCTGCCGCCCAGCCGACAACAGCTCCTGTCGTCCCACCCACTGCGGTCCCGACGGTCGCCCCGACCATGGCTCCCGCGGCTGCTCCCACTGAAGTCCCAACCGCTGTACCGACTGCAGCTCCGACTGCGGTTATGTCAGCGATCGTTCGCGGCGGCACCCTCACCGCGGCCAGCCGCGTGGATCGCGTCGATATGCCAGCCCGCTTCTCGCTGGTCAGCCAGTCGCACCCCTGGCGGCACGTGTTTGAATACCTGACCTACACGAACCCGAAAGGCATTACCACTCCTTACTTGCTGGATAGCTGGACAGCCAGCGATGACCTGCTCACCTGGACGCTAAATTTGAAAAAGGGGATCAAATTTAACAACGGCGCTGACTTAACCGCTGATGATGTGGTCTTTAACTTCAGCCAGTGGCTGAACAAAGATGTCGGCTCGTCCTTGCTTGGCACGATGAGCTACCTGGACGCATCCGGCGTGGAGAAGAAGGACGCTTCCACTGTAGTTTTGCACTTCAAGAACCCGTCTATCTTCCTCCCAGAGGACCTCTGGCAATACCCGGCTGCGATCGTACCCAAGACCTTCGGCGGGGATATCACCCGCGAGCCGATTGGCACCGGCGCGTTCACCATGGTAGAGTTTGTAGCTGCCGAGCGCGCCCACTTGAAAGCCCGCACGGATTATTGGCGCAACGGCGCGGATGGCAAGCCGCTGCCGTACCTGGATGAGCTCATCTTTGTCCAGCTCGGCGAAGATCGCTCCGCCGATGTTGCAGCCCTGCAAAGCGGGCAGGTGAACACAATCATCGAGCCGACCGTTGCGGTCTGGGAATCTGTGAAGGATGATCCGAAATACAACATCATCTCCACTGCAACTGCAGCCACCCGCGTCCTGCGCTTCCGTGTCGACCAGGATCCCTGGAAGAAAAATGAGGTTCGCCAGGCGATCAAATACTGCCATAACCGCGAGAAAATCCTAGCAGTGGCGCTACAGGGTCAGGGGACCATCGGCAACGACAGCCATGTGGCCTCCTGCCAGCCGGAATTCGTTGACATCAAGCCCTTCCCATTCGATGTGGCCAAGTCCAAAGAGCTGCTGGCTAGTGCGGGTTACCCGAACGGCGTTACGGTCGAGCTGACGGTCGCCAGCGACTGGCCCGAATCGATGGCTTACGCCCAGGCGTTGAAGGAAGATGCGGCGGCGGGCGGCTTTACCATCAACCTCAAGCCCATGCCGGCCACCCAATATTGGGACGGCTGGACCGATTTCAACCTCGGCATTACCTGGTGGGCGCATCGCCCGATGGCAACCATGCTGCTGCCGCAGGCTTATATTGCCGGCTCGGATGGAAAGCCTGTGCCGTGGAATGAAACCCACTGGGTAGATCAGGAATTCAGCGATATCCTGAAGCAGGCTGAAGGTACGCTTGACCTGACCAAGCGGAAAGAGCTGGTTGGGAAACTCGAGGAAATCCAAAAAGACCGTGGCTCGATTGCTACCCCGTTCTTTATGGATGTATGGAAGATTTACGACAAGACTCTCCAGGACATCATCCCCACACCTGAAGAATACGCGATCTTCTACGAAACCTGGATCAAATCCGCTTAAAGATTGTAATAGCTCCTAAGTTAAACCCACGCTGCATGAACCCATTGTGGTCTGTGCAGCGTGGGTCATATCTTCTGGAATCATCAATAAACAATATAAAAAAACAAACGACGATGAGGCAGGACGATGATCGAAACACATGGTTTGAGCATGACCAGCGCCCATTATTCTCGTATGGGCGAGCAGGAATGTGAAAAGATCCACCTGGCAAGCGTGGAAATCCTCGAGCGCATTGGCGTGGATGTCCACGACGAAAAAGCCAGGGATCTGCTGGTCAAGGGGGGGGCCAGGGCCGATGGTCTGCGCGTGAGCATCCCTGAATACATGGTAATGAAAGCTCTATCGACAACGCCGAAACGCATTACGCTATATAACCGGAATGGTAAAGTTGCGATGCGCGCCGGTGGATACAACTCCTATTATGGAGGTGGCTCTGACTGCCTGAATATCCTGGATCACCGGACGGGTCTACGCCGCAAACCGGTGTTGAAGGACGTAAAAGAAGCCTCCAGGTTGATGGACGCTTTGCCTGAGATCGATTTTGTCATGTCGGCTTTCTTACCCGAAGATGTCGACCAGCGCGTGTATGACCGCTACCAGATGGAGGTCATGCTTAATCATACAACCAAGCCCATCGTCTTCGTCACCCCAGATTTTGAGGGTTGTGTAGCCGCGATTGAGATGTGTGAGATCGTAGCTGGCGGAGCAGAGTCGTTCCAACACCGTCCTTTCGCCACATGCTACATCAACGTTACTTCTGGCTTGATTGCCAATGCTGAGGCTTTGCAGAAGTGCATGTTCCTGGCAGGGAAAGGCCTGCCGCAGCTTTACATCCCATTGAACGCAGGCGGCGTTAATTCTCCTGCGACGACCGCCGGCTGCATGGCATCCATGAATGCCGGGATTTTGTTGGGAATTGTGCTATCTCAACTGGTACGCGAAGGCTCTGCAGTAGCTGTGCCAGGCTGGAACGGCGGCCCTTATAACCTTCAGACCATGGTAGGCAACTACGTCCTGGCGGATGAACAGGGTGTGCCCACTTCAATGGGCAAGTACTATGACCTGCCTGTTTTTGGCCTGGGCGGCTCGACGGATTCTAAAGTGCTGGACCAACAATCCAGTTTCGAAGCCACGCTCAGCCTGATGACTTCTCTGCTGCACGGAGCGAATATTATCCATGATGTGGGCTTTATGGATGCGGGTTTACAAGGCAGCATGCAGATGATTGCTATCTGCAATGAGATCCTCGGCTTTCTGCGGGCGACCACTGCGGGTGTAGTGGTAAACCAAGAAACTCTGGCGCTGGATGTTATTGAGGAGCTGGGCCCAACCGGCAGTTATATCGGCCACGAGCATACCATGCGCCATTACAAAGAGCCTTTTTACTCAAAGCTGATCGACAAGAACCCTTATTCTGTCTGGGAAAAACGCGGCGCTACAACCATGGAAGAACGCGCATCCAAAATGGTCGATGAAATCCTTGCCAAGCACCAGCCCGAATCTTTACCTGTAGACGTCCAGCAAGCCCTTAGGAAGGTTGTCCAGAGTGAGCAGACCTGGATCGATCAGCAAAAGTAATTTAGTAGTGTTTCCGGCGTGGAGGATAGGGTAGCCCGGTTGACAGGTGCATGGAGGTAGTATGCCAAGATACATTGTCCGGCGTTTGCTAACGATGTTGCTCACCATGTTCATAGTTTCCATCCTGGTCTTCGCCGTCGTCGAGATTGCCCCCGGGAACGTTGCTCGTAACATTTTAGGCGCTTACGCGACGCCAGAACAAGAGGATTCGATGCGCAGGCAGCTAGGGCTGGACCGTCCAGTGGTTGTCCGTTACGTTTCCTGGTTGTTTGGCTCTGACTGGCAGGCGAGCCGCCAGGTCGGGCTTCCAGTAAAAGAAATCGTGATTTCCCAGGGAGTTGTCCAGAAATATCGCCAGTGGTGGGCGGTCGAGCCAAACGGCGACCTGGTGCAGTGGGAGATTGGGGACGGCAAATTGGTCAAGCTCGTCCGCCAGCCGAATGGCAGCACGGTAAAAGTACCGGATGAACAGGATTGGAAAGTCGATAAAAACGGCAAGCAGTATTTCTGGGGGATGGATACTGCCAACCGGGCAGTCCTGTGGCTTCAAGGGCAAGGAGGTACGGAGTTTCGTTACGAATATTCTGGCTGGGTCAAAAAGGCCGGATCTCCCATCAGCTACATTCCTCTTAGCAAAGGCCTTTTACGCGGCGATGCGGGCATTTCCCTACGTTACAGATCCCCGGTTTCGGAAGTAATTGGGCGGAGGATTATTAATTCCCTGATCCTGGCAGGCTTAGCCATGTTGGTGGCGATACCGATCGCCGTCTTCCTTGGATTGATCGCTGGACTGAACGAGGGGAAGACGATCGACCGGATCCTTTCCATGGGCGGCTTGGTTACCGCGGCATCACCCGACTTTGCTACTGGCATCCTGTTGATCATGACGTTTGCGCTGTGGCTAAAATGGGTGCCAGGCGCTTCAGTTTACTTGAGCGACAATGCGGTCCTCAAAAACCCCAAGCTGCTTATCCTTCCCATCCTTACCGCCAGCCTGGTTGAGATCGGTTATGTGTTGCGCATTACCCGTTCCAGCGTAGTGGAGGTCATGAACAGCCAATATGTGCGTACCGCGATCCTCAAAGGCCTGTCTCACCGGCAAGTAGTTTCGCGCCATGTTTTGCGGAACGCCATGATGGCGCCCATCACGGTGATTATGTTGCATGTTAACTGGTTTATCGGCGGTTTAGTGGTGGTCGAATCGGTGTTTGGGTATCCTGGCTTAGGGAATTTTATCTTGAACGCAGCGCTCTACAAGGATGTCTACTCGATTGAAGCCGGCGCCATGGTTTTGATTGTCATCGCGGTAGGCACGCAGTTGATTGCAGATATCATCTATTCGTTGATTAACCCGCGCATCCGCTATTCCTAGGAGCCCAAAATGTCGGCAGATAACGCAATGCCAGCGGAACGGTCGCTTCGGTCTCCAAAGTCCGGCTCTCCTTCGGCGCCCATTGTTGCTTTAGCAGGCTTTTGGAAACGCCTCTGGGATCTATTCAAACTGATCATCGCCTCTCGAACCGCGATGGTTGGGTTGGGGATTGTGGTCTTTTGGGTTCTGGTTGCCATTTTTGCCCCGGCGGTCACACACTACGGCCCGATGGATCAAGACTATAAGAACATCAACAAACCCCCTTCGGCCGAGCATATCTTTGGCACCGACAATCTAGGTCGAGACGTTTGGTCTCGAGCTGCTTATGGGGCGCGCACCATCCTGTTTCTGGCGCCTCTGTCGGTGATGGTAGCATTTGTGCTGGGTATTGCCCTTGGGCTTCCCGCCGGATATTACCTGGGCGCCTCCGATGAAGTGATCATGCGTATCCTGGATTCCCTGATGGCATTTCCTACTATATTGTTATATATGATCATCATCTCTGCCTTAGGGCCGTCCATGATCAACGTGGTGGTAGCGATTGCCATTGGCGGCGCGCCGGGCATCGCTCGCCTTGTGCGCGCGCTGACGATGGATATTCGCACCCGGGAATATGTCTCGGCTGCCAAGCTGCGCGGCGATTCCGATTTCCACATCATGGTACGTGAAATTCTTCCCAACTGCCGCGGCCCGTTGATCGTAGATTTCCTGATGCGTATTGGATATGCCGCCTTTTACATTGGCACGCTCGGATTCCTAGGCCTGGGTCTGCCGCCGCCCACGCCCGATTGGGGCGGTATGGTTCAGGAAGGCCACAGCCATATGACGGTCACGGTTTGGCCAGTTTTGATTGCCACGGTGGCGATTGTATCCCTGGTTATCGGCTTGAACCTGTTTGCCGATGGTTTGCGCGAAGAAAGCATGCGCTACCAGTAAGCGGAGGAGTGACCAAATGGATCAATCTCCTATCCTTGCAATAAAAAATCTGGCTGTCACGTACAGAACACGTGAGCGTGACGTCAACGCGGTGCGGGATGTGTCCTTTGAGATCCATCGCGGTGAAAACCTGGGCCTGGTAGGTGAATCTGGCTGCGGGAAAAGTACGGTCGCTCATTCAATTGTGAACTTCCTGGGCCCTAATGGCCGTGTGACAGGTGGAGATATCTTATTCAAAGGCCAGCAGCTGCGTGACCGCCCTGAAGAGGAACTCCGCAAGCTGCGCGGAGCAGATATCGCTATGGTTTATCAAGAACCGATGTCTGCTTTAAACCCATCCATGCGTATTCAGGAGCAGATGTCTGAGAGTTCGATCGCCCACCGCGGCCTATCCCAGAAGCAAGCCTATGCTGAATCTCTGGAGGCGCTGAAGAAAGTTAACATGCCCGATCCCGAAGCCGTTATGCAGCGTTTTCCTCACCAGCTTTCAGGGGGCCAGCAGCAGCGTGTGCTGATCGGTATGGCCATGTTGAACAATCCCTCTTTGCTAATCATGGATGAGCCTACCACGGCTCTGGATGTGACAGTAGAAGCGGCTGTACTGGATCTGATTGCAGAGCTGCAAGAGCGCTACCAGACGGCGTCTTTATATATCAGCCACAACCTGGGCGTAGTGGCGCGCGTTTCTCACCAGGTCGCAGTCATGTACGCGGGTGAAATCGTCGAGCGCGCCCCTACCCGCACGATCTACAGTAACCCAATGCATCCTTATACGATGGGCTTGATGCGCTGCCTGCCAGACGTGGACGCCCCGAAAGGTACTCGTACGCTTCACCCCATCCCAGGCCGCGTTCCATCGCCCACCAATCTTCCACCGGGGTGCATCTTCGCCCCGCGTTGTGTGATGGCCATTCCAGAGTGCAGCCTGCAACGCCCGCAGTTAACAGAGGTCACGCCAGGCCACCAGGTGCGCTGCATTCGCGTCCTGGAATGGAAGGATGCCAAGCTGGCTTGGGCAGCTGAAGAGAGCGCTAAGGAAGATTCTCCCGATCGTGGCCCGCTTCCGGATGAGAATGTGTTGAGCGTGCAAAACGCCAAAGTATATTACCCTGTCCCTTTTAAAACCGTAGCCGGGCTGTTTGGTTTTGAAAAACGGAGCTACGTGCGGGCTTCCGATGATGTGAGTTTCTCCGTTAAGCGCGGGCACACTTTAGGCGTGGTCGGAGAATCAGGTTGTGGGAAGAGCACCATTGCGAAGGCCATCGTTGGCCTCGAGCCGCTGCATGAGGGGAAGGTCGATTTTCTAAACGTTGATATTTCCAAACCATTAGGCAAGCGCGGCATCGATTCGATCCGCGAGATGCAGATGGTCTTTCAAGATCCCAATGGCGTGCTCAACCCCTCCTATAGCGTCGGCGATCAAATCGCGTTCTCCTTACGCCGGTTCCGGACGGTTCCTTCAAATCAAGTGCACGCCGAAGTGGAGCGCTTGCTGCGCGCGGTCAAACTGGACGAGAGTTATTACAACCGCCTGCCGCGGCAGTTGAGCGGCGGTGAAAAACAGCGCGTGGGGATCGCCCGGGCAATCTCTACCAATCCAGCTTTGGTGGTATGCGACGAGCCGGTTTCCGCCCTGGATGTTTCTGTACAGGCTGCTGTGTTGAATCTGCTCCTGGAGATCCAGAATACGAATCAAACCACCATGATCTTGATCTCTCACGATCTCAGTTCGGTGCGTTTTTTCTCGGATGAAGTGGCAGTCATGTATCTGGGTCGGGTAGTCGAAATAGGCCAGTGCGAGGCGATTTACTCTCCGCCCAATCACCCTTACACCGCAGCGTTACTGGCAGCTGTCCCTCGGCCAGACCCCGACCTGCCGCCTTCCAAGGTACGCCTGTCTGGTCGAGTGCCAAGTGCAGTCAATCCCCCAAGCGGATGCCGGTTCCATACTCGCTGTCCTTTCAAAATCGGTGATATCTGCGAGCAGCAGGAGCCGCCCGAACGCGACATGGGCGACGGTCATAAAATTTACTGCCATCTCCCGCCCGAACAACTTTATGAAATAAAACCCTAAATCCTTTTGAAAGGCTATTTTCCCATGCATGACGACACACCCTTCTTTATGCGCGAACCCTGGAAATACGACCCTCAGGCGAAACAAGCCACTGGCCCAGATGCCGGCCTGGGTTTTGACACCCAGGCGCTTCACGCTGGCTTCCACCCCTTGAAAAACCCGGAGCAGTTCAGGGCGTTTGTGACCCCCATCGTCCAATCGATGACTTACCCGTACGAAAATTTCGAAAAATTCCCCGATTATATCTATGGGCGCAGCAAGACCCCTACGGTGAGTGTTCTAGAAGAGCGCCTCGCAGTTCTGGAAGGGGGCGAAGCTGCTGTGACAGGCGGCTCGGGTTCCCAGGCGTTGTTTAACCTGGTTTTCACTATTGCCCGTCCCGGCGATAATGTCGTGACCTCGTTGAATATATTTGGTGAAGGCTACAAACAAGCTGCGATCATTTTCCCGGAGCGGTGCGGGGTCGAGTTCCGCTTTGTTAAAGAGTTTTCTAATCCCAAAGCCTGGGATCGGGCCATTGACAAGAAGACACGCTTGGTTTGGGTAGAAACCCCCAGCAACCCTTGCCTGCAGGTTACCGACATCGCTGCCGTTGGTGAAGTGGCTCACGCACGCGGCATCCCGCTGATGGTGGATAACACCACTGCAACGGCTGCCCTGCAGAAACCAATGCAATTGGGAGCCGATATCGTCTTACTCTCGCTTACTAAATTTCTCTCGGGCAACGCGACCGTATTGGGTGGGGCAGTAGTTGGGCCGGAAGCGCTGGTGGAGGATATCCGTTGGAACACAACCGAGTTCGTCGGCGCGATCCTGCAGCCCTTCGAAGCCTGGCTCATGTTGCAGTACCTGGAGACCCTCTCGCTGAGAATGGAAAAACACAGCAGCAACGCCCAGAAAGTAGCCGAATTCCTGGCAGGTCATCCCAAGGTAGCTCATGTAAACTATTCCGGTTTGCCTTCTCACCCTCAGTATGAGTTAGCCTGCCGCCAGATGAAAGCCAACGGCGGATTGCTTTCATTCGTTGTGCCTGGCGGTATGCAGGGCGCTTCGACAGTGATGAACAGCTTACAGCTTGTGGTGCATGCCGTCACTTTCGGCACCAGCCGCACAATCTGCATGCATCCGCGCACCATTACACATGAGCATATGACCCAGGCAGAACGCGACGAAGCAGGCATTGACGATGGGTTAATCCGCCTCTCTGTAGGCTTAGAGGACCCGGACGATATCCTTGCAGACCTGGATCAAGCCCTAAGTAAGTTGTAATCTTCTGAGCTGGGTTTTATCCGATATGACTACCCAAAGGGAAATTTTGCGGCAGAAGCTTGGCCTGCCTGTGGAGCGACTTCAGGCGCTTAATTCCATTTTGCTCAACCCCGATTCGCAGGGCATCAATAACTTTTTGGACGTTGTCCTTAAATATGGGACGCCCGAGGAAATCAACCGCCAGGCCGAGGCAGCTTCTCAGTTGCCGGCCTTATTAAGTAAGGTGAGCCAACTGCGGCCCGAATACCTGGCCGATTTGGAGTGGCTTACCGAGCAGCGTGAACGCGGCGCTTTTATCCGCATAGCCGATTACCGGCGGAAAGTCCTGGGCGACCAGGCAGATGCGATGATGTTTAAGGATGATTCCGCAGTGACGCTTGAGATCAGCGCTTGCCAATATTTCCCCTGGCTGATGAACATCGCCAGACGAGCAATCGACCGCGGCGAGATCATGCCTGCCCGCTTTATCCGCATCCGCAACATGAAAGAGCAAGAAGCGGACGGCGATCTGCCTGCTTTTGCGGCTGCGATGCAGATCATTGGCGCCAGTTATGTCGAGCAGCCTGATACGCGCGGCTCGGACGGGTCGAATATTCACCTGGGAGGTCCAGACACACTCATTGGTTATTACGGAGGTGTGGGCCAGCCAAACCATTACCCTCTGAAATGGCTGGATGAGGTCTTGTATTACTATACTCGCTATGGTGTGCGCCAGGTGCTCAATGTCAATTCCGGCACCATCCTGGTGGGTTACTTACTGTATTCCCTGGGTGTGGATCTCGAATTCAAAATCTCAGTCACTCTGGGCAACGATAATCCCTATGCGGCGCTGTGGACCCTGTTTACCGCCAAGCTCTTTTCTCGAGAGGACGGATCGACACCCCTGGTTGGTTTCAACTGGAGCAATTCTGTAAACAACGAAACCATTGAAATTGCGGCTCAATTCCGTAAAGAGCTGGATTTGGAGGATTTTGTGCGGTTCGAGCACCACGTTACCGAAACGTGGAAAGGCCTGGTAATCCAGCCTTACAATCGGAGGCAGGATATCCTGGAATTGGCCGGCAGCGTGCGCAATATTTCAGCCAAACATGAGGGCGGCGATCCAGAGATCGAATGTAACCGGCCGCGTCCTTCAGAAATTACGGATTATTACCGGTTGAAAGATGAAATCCTCGCTTCTGGCGACTGGGAATCCTTAACGCTGAACTTTCAAGACAAATTCGATGCCCTCAACCACACCGCCTGGGCATTGACAGAACGGGGATACTCCTTCCTGGCAGCCCGAAAACTGCACCTTTAGTTTCTGTTGTAAAATTGTCCGATGATGACCGAATTATTGCACCAACCCATCCAGCTCGATGAAATCCAGGTCGCCCAAAGGCGGCTGCGCTCTTCCGTATTGCGTTCGCCGCTTGTCCGTTTGAATGTGGAGGATGCACCGGCCGAAATCTATTTGAAACTGGAAAACTTGCAGCCAACCGGGTCCTTTAAGCTGCGCGGAGCCGGCAACGCCATGGCAGCGGCTGGAAAGGAAAAGTTAGCGGATGGCGTATGGACGGCCAGCGCGGGCAATATGGCGCAAAGCCTGGCCTGGCACGCGCGGCGAATGGGTGTAGCCTGCACGGCTGTCGTCCCGGATGACGCGCCAGAGGTAAAAATCGCTGCCATTGCACGCCTGGGTGCAAGGATCGTGAAAGTGCCGTTCCCAGCTTATCAGGAAATCCAGCGCCTGCACACTTTCGAGGGGATGGCGGGCATGTTGGTCCACCCCTTCGGCGACCCGGCTGTGATGGCCGGTAATGGCACTATTGGCCTGGAAATCTTGGAAGATTTACCCGATGTAAACGCGATCCTTGTCCCTTATGGCGGGGGCGGTTTGAGCTGTGGTATTGCCTCCGCAATCCGCCTTGTGAGTCCGCAGGTCAAGGTTTACGCCTGCGAGGTCCAAACCGCGGCTCCCCTGGCGGCTTCATTGGCGGCTAGCAGTCCGGTCGAGGTAAGTTACACGCCCAGCTTCGTATCCGGCATAGGTGCTCCGTTTGTTTTCCCTGAAATGTGGCCGCTGGCGGAATTGCTCTTGGATGGTTCGCTTGTGGTATCCTTAGCCCAGGTAGCTGAAGCCATCCGGCTTATGGCTGGGAGCAATCACCTCATTGCTGAAGGGGCGGGGGCTGTTCCGGTTGGGGCAGCCATGGCAGGCCTGGCGGGCGGCGGAAAAATAGCCTGTGTCCTCTCAGGCGGTAATATCGATAAAGAAAAATTAATCAGGATTCTTCAAGGCTATGTACCAGACAAGAGATCCAGGAATACAAAATATCCGCGCCCGAAAGGACCGGTGTTGTTATGGGATGGGCCTGGGGATTATGATCCTCGATGACGTTTATCCGGGCTTTCCGGGCGACGTCCGAAATGCGAGCGCCTATCCATTTCCTATCCAGTACGAAATCGTGGAAGGCATCGATATTCAAATGCTGGTGGTAGATCCAGACAAGTCGCCCTGCCAGGAGCCGATCCTCAAAGCGGCTCGCAGACTGGAGAAAATGGGCTGCCGGGCTATCGCGGCAGAGTGCGGCTACTTTGCTTACTTTCAGCGTGAGGTTGCTGCCAGCGTAAAAGTGCCTGTTTTTATGTCTAGCCTGCTGCAGATTCCTTTCGCCCAACAGTTAATTGGGCCGGAGCAAGTGGTAGGCGTGCTGGCTGCCGACGCCAAATGCCTGGGCGACCATCACCTGGAGTCGGTTGGGGTGAGGCTGGGCAGCAATTATGTGGTTGGCGGGGCGATGGATGACTTCGAATGCGAGGAGTTCGACCATCTCTGGACGAAGGAGCTGCGCACCGACCCGCCCCAGGCCAATTTCGCCAAGGCTGAGATAGAATTCTTGAGCGTGGCAACCCGTTTCTTTCGCCAAGTTCCCAATATGGGCGCGATGGTGCTGGAGTGTACCGGTTTCCAACCTTTCGCTCGGGCTTTGCAGCGAGAAATCGATATTCCCATTTTTAGCTGGGGAACGCTGCTCGACTATGCCTATTCGATCGTCGTGCACCGTGATTATTACGGGCACGTGTGAGTTTGGTCCTGAGATGGGTTTTGGGCTGGCACAGCAGTCCCAATCTATCTAATTTCACCTGGTTGGAGGTTTTTAAAAATGGACTTTGCCGATCGTGTTACTACGTTGGTCCCTGAGGGTGCCTATTTTATGCTGGCCCGCGCCCAATCTATGGAGGCTGCCGGGCGTGAGATTATCCACCTGGAGTTAGGCCAGCCTGATGCGCCTACTTTTGAGAATGTAACTCAAGCTGGGATCGATGCAATAGAGGAAGGTTATACTCGCTATACTCCTTCGGCGGGCATCCCTGCTCTACGCCAGGCTATCGCCGAGGATGCGGGCCGCCGCCGGGAGATAAAATTTAATTCCAAACAGGTGGTGATCGGTCCTGGAGCAAAGCCGGCCTTGTTTTTCCCAACTCTGGCGCTCTTCTGTGCCCTTGCGTGGCGCAGCGTGTGCACGGCGTTCAACCTCACGGGCC
>Ga0209048_10004435_pt1 | contig 13421 bp, 14 predicted proteins | sample FrelakmetCRP12CR_FD_187146 | JGI IMG/M metagenome (GOLD analysis project Ga0209048, IMG submission 187146) | Freshwater lake sediment microbial communities from the University of Notre Dame, USA, for methane emissions studies - CRP12 CR (SPAdes)... | ecosystem: Environmental > Aquatic >... | reverse complement strand
TGACCGTTATGTGCCCGACACTGCGACGACGATACGGCCGACCCCCGTGATCGCGGGGACCGTCAGCCGGGCGGGCACATAATCAGGCTGGGCACAGAACGTTGATTTTGTTCCGCGGAACAAAATCAACCAGGATCGCGTCCGGAACCCCGCGCGCCATCAGCCCTGAGCGCAGCGCAGCCTCGAGGCGGAACACGTCCTCGCCGGTGTCCCACCGCCAGTCGACCAGCAGTCGGGAGTGATCGTCGATGAACGCCAACAGCACCGCCCGCCGGACGGCGACGCCGGCCAGCATGGGGCCGTGCAACCCGTCCCCGGTCCACAACTCGTTGCGCACCGACGCCTCGAAGCGGCCATAGACCTTCCCCGGTGAGCGGCCGTCTACGCGGACGTTCAGCCCCTCACGCGCGAGATGCGTCTGCAACGTCCGCAGGCCCGGAGCGGGCCCGCCGGCGGCGAGCATGATCTCCCTGACCCGCGCCGCGGTCCGCTCCGGCCGCTCACGCTTCAAGGCGAACGCCAGCTCCAGCGTCTCGGGCGGTGTGCGCGGCGCCACAACCCGCGGCCGGGGAACGAGCGCTTCGAACCCGCCACGGCGGTAGTCGCGAACCCACCTGTCCAGCGTCGTGCGGCCGATCCGGACCGGTCGCCCGTCGGGCGCGACGTGCTCCTGCTCGGCAAGAGCGCGGACCAGCCGGCCGCGCTCCGCTTTCGGCAGGCCGGGATCGGCGGCGCAGCGCACGAGCGCATACCGCAACAGCCCGATCTCCCGGCGACGGTCTTCATTCATGCGGTCTCCCAGCGCTCGAGTTCACGAGCGCGGGACCGTCTCAGCTCACCGCACCGCCGGGAAGGGGGAACTCGTGTTGCTCAACAGCACGCCACCCGACAGCACGCTCGCGATCCGCCACGGATCACCCGGACCGAACCGCAGCACCCACGCCCTCACGGCGACCGCGATCGCTTCCAGCGCGTCCGCGATCCCACCACCGGCCGGCAGCACCGCCCCGATCTCTGGATCGAGCGCGACCGCCCACCGCGTGAAATGCGCCCTGATCTGACCAGCGCGCTCAGCGAACCGCCGCAGCCAGCCACGCACCGTGTCCGCCGGCACCCCCAACCGCCCGGCGATCGGCCGACGCCCCTCGCCGGCGACCTTCGCCTCGATCGCCTGACCAATCACCGCGACCTCATCCCGCCGGCGCGAAAGCACGAGATCCGGCAGCAACACGTGCGTGGCCTCGCACCCCCGACACCGCGCCCGCCGCGGCCGCAGCAACCGATCCCCCGTCGAGCAGCGCAGCACCCGCTCCCGGCCATGCCCCCACGGCCCCAACACCGCCCGACACGACGGACATCCCAGAAGCCCGCCGACCAACTCAGCCTCGACCCGCGCCTGCTCGACGCATACGATCAACATCGGGTGCCACCTCCGGCATCCAAGAGAGCCCTCCCGACGACCACCAAGCAGACGGGAGGGCTCTCGCGCGTTCAGGAACGCCACAAGCCTGCCAGCGCCACGGACACCATCACCACGATGAACGGCACGACCACCCCCGCCCGTGCCCAAACTCAACGGCGCTCAACACGTACATGGAGAAGGCTGAGCGGGAGGGGCGCTCGGGGGTGGTGATGCTCGGCGTCGCCCAGGAGAAGTGGGCCAAACGCCAAGCGATCAAGGCCGGGATCGACTTCGAGCCGCTGGACAACGGCTTTCGTGCCTGCGATCAGGCCGGGCGGCTCGCCGCGATCTGCGACGCGCTGTCTGAGCAAGACATCTTTCGGTTCTGCGACCGGTGGATGCGCCAGCTGCCCTCCCCGTTCACGCGCGCTGAGCGGGGCCGCTACGGCTACCGCTACTCCGTCCGGCAATTGGAGCTCTCAGACACCCGCGTGTTCGACCGTCCCGCCGCGGGCCGTGCGTGGTTTGAGCAGACGATCCGCGATCAGCTCGATCTCGGGCGCCCCGACAAGGTGCAGATCATCTTTGACCGCAAGATCACCAGCCGCACCCCCGGCCGGTTCCAAACGAAGGTCATCACCCGTGGGGTCGAGCCGGTGATCTAGGCGCACTACAAGCATTCCAAGGTCAAGCAGTACTTCAAAGAGGGCCGCGCGCTACGGACCGAGACGACCGTGAATGACCCCTACGACTTCGCTGTCAACCGCACCCTGAACGCCGACACCTGGCAGCAACTCAGAACGATCGGCGATGACGTCAACCAGCGGCTGCTTGACGCTCAACTTCAGGCGTGCTCCTGCGCGCCAGACCCCACGACGCTCCAGCGTCTGGTGTCGCCTTCCATACAGGACGGCCAACCCGCGCCCGCTCTGCACTTCGGTGACCCCAGAGTGATGGCGCTCCTCGCGTGCCTGTGCTCCTACCAGCACCTGTTCGCGGGCCTGACGAACCGCACTCTGCGCCCGCAGATCGCCGAGCTGATCGGCGGCTACACCACGGGCCAGATGACCTATGACCTGCGCCGACTCAGGCGCAAAGGCCCGATCCGCCGCATCCCACGCTCCCAGCGCTATGAGCTGACCGCGTTCGGCCGGCGGACCCCGTCTTCTTCACCAACACCCACGTCCGGATCGTCAACCCCTCACTCGCCGAACTCGACCCACAACTACCCGAGGAGATCGCACACCAACACCCCCTCGCGCGCCCCTGGCGCGCCTACGAGCACGCGCTCGACGACAAGATAAAACAGGCCGCCATCGCGGCCTGAAAAGATGACAGCCCCGTGAGGATTTCAACGACCAAGCGGAGCTACTCCGGTGTTCGGGGCTTCGCCCGAAACCGGTGGCCCCTTCGGGGCAGATCCAGTCGCGGCCCGGTTGAGCCTACAGTCGCGGGATGACCGACCTTTTCAGCGAGCGGTGCGGGGATCTGCTGACGGGCAGCTATGACTGCGTGGACCGGATCGTCCTCAACGCGTATTTCTCTCTGGGGCATTCGCCGGGCGGCTTCCGGGTGTGGTGGCGGCGTTGGCACGGCGACAGCGATGAGCAGCTGGACAACGCGCACCTGATGCGGCTCGCCGGCCGGTTCGCCCGGCGGGTCCAGGCGTCCGCGCAGGCACACGGGATTCCGGTGATCGACCGCACGGCCGCGGATCGAAAGCATCAGATCGCCGAGTATCTGGCCGAGCACCCGGTGCGCACGGGCGTGTTCCTGGTCTTGGTGGCCCGGGCGCCGGCAACGGTGTGGAAGGTCAGCCGGTCCGGGGCGGGAGTGATCCACCACCTGGAGAAGACGAGGCAGTTCGTCAACCACTACTCGTTTCACATCATGGATCCCACGTGGGGGCACGTGACGATCAAGATCAGCGGTCACCCGCCGTTCGGCGCACAGGTGATCCTCAACGGCCACGAGTACGTCGCCTGCGCCGGGGAGAAAGCCGCCCTCGGCTTCGCGAAGGAGGGGAACTGCTTCACTCGGGTCAGCGAGCCCGAGCGCCTGGCTCAGATCGCAGACACCTTGTCCGGACCCGGGACGATAGGGCGCCTGAGGCAGGTCATCGACCGGTGGATCTACACCGCGTGCTTGTGCTTCGGGCTCAACATCGACGAGCAGCAGCAAAGCCGCTTTGTCTATGACTACTCGATCTACCAGGTCGAGTACAGCCGGAACCTGCTGTTCGCCTCCGGCGCGGTGATGGATCGATTGTTCAACACCGTGGTGGACCGCACCCGATCCCGGCTCGACGTGCCCAAGGTGCGCACGCTGTTCGGCAGCAGAGGCCGTCCGCACCGCAAACCTGGTGCCGAGCTATCGCCCCGACAGGCAGTCGCGATCGAGCGACCTCGGTGGAACCTGACCATCTTCAAGGTCCACTTCGGACTGTTGACGCTGAAGGGGTACACCAAAGGCGAACGCGTCCTGCGCTTCGAGGCGATCGTGCACAACACAAAGCAGCTCGGCTGCGGCCGGACGCTGGACCGCTTCGGCCAGATCACCACCCGGCTGACCGCGATGGTCGACCGGTTCATGAGCATGCTCGACTGCGTCGACGTCGGCTTTCTGCCTGAGGGGATCCTCGACCAGCTGCCCGCACCCTCGCAGGTCGCCGGAACCCGGATCGGCGGCATCGACATGAACATACCCCGGGTCCGTGCCGCCCTCGCCGCGGCGCTCGCGTTGGCGGTCGCCCCGCAAGGGTTCACCGTCGCGCAGTTCACCGCCCAAGTGCGGGCGATGACCGGACAGACCCCTGACGACTACAGCACCCGCCAGGGCGCCTACGACCTGCGCAAACTGCGCGGCAAACAACTCGTCACCAAACCGGGCCGCACCCGCCGCTACCACGTGCCCGGCGATGCCGCGCGCATCATCACCGCGCTGCTCACCGTCCGCGACAAGGTCATCGCCCCCCTCATCAGCGGAATCCGCACACCACGACGCGGCCGGCCACCCAAGCACTGGACCCAGATCGACCGCGACTACGAAACCATCCGCCTCGACATGCAGACCCCGTTCAACGACCTCGGCATCTCACGCAAGCCGGCCGCCGCATAGACAACATCTTGTCGATCGCGTCCCGGCAAGCCTCTAGCCAAGCTCGCGGTCGCGATCGAACGACGACTTCACCTTCCCCAACCCAACCCCGTCACGCACCAGGAGGCCACAATCGCAGTCACTGTGTAACGATCACACCGGGATCGCCGCACCGAAGTTCCACGGCGACCGGGGCAACCTCGGCGCTCCGGCCGGGGCCGGTGCTCGTGCGACACGCGAGCATCGTCGACAACCTGCTTCCTTCGGTCCTCGTCGCTCGCGCCCACCACGTCCGCCTGCGCTACGTCCTGAAGCGCGAGCTCCTGCGCGATCCGTGCCCCGACGTAGCCAGCAAACGGCTTCCGACTACTTCGTGTGCCGCAATACCGGCGAGAAGCTGGAGCGAGAGAACGTTCGACGCCTTGCCGAGGGACTCTCGCCGCAGGACGGCGTGCTCCTGTACCCGGAGGGCACGCGCTTCACGACCGAGCGCCGCGAACGGGCGATCAAGCAGATCGCCGAGCGTGACCCGCGACGGGCCCGACGCGTGGAGCGAATCGAGCACCTGCTGCCCCCAAAGGTCGGAGGATTCCTTTCGGCGCTCGATGGCGCCCCCGGCGTGGACGTGGTCGTGATGGCCCACGCCGGCTTCGACGGGCTGCGACTGATCTCCGACATGTGGCGCGGTGCCCTTGTGGGCCGGACAATCCGCGTGCGCTTTGACCGTACAGCGCGCGCCAGCGATCCCGAAGGACACGCGTGGTCGCGTGGCGTGGCTCAACGACGCTTGGGTCGCCGCGATGAATGGGTAGACGCACAAGTCGCGCTCCCGCGGACCGACCGCGCGCGGCACCACGCCGGCAGCGACGTCGTTCCCAGCGTGCCCGGGTGAGCCTCGGCAGCATCCTGCTTCTCAACCTCGGCATCGTCCTCATGCTGACGACCGCGCTCTGGGGGGCGAGCGTGGCAATCCGAGACACGTCGATCGTCGACGTCTTCTGGGGCGCCGGTTTCGTCGTGATCGCCTGGGTGAGCCGTCTCGGACGGCTTAGCCGACCGTCGGCTTCTGCTCGCGGTGCTCACCACCGTGTGGGGGCCGCGCCTCACACTGCACCTCGCACGGCGCAACCTCGGCCACGGCGAGGACCCGCGTTACCGGCGATGCCGGAGCGCCACGGCGAGCGCTGGCCACGGCGCGCCCGAGCCCTGCCGCGTTCCTCTGCACGCGGGCCGCTCAGCGCCAGCAACTCGGCAGCCGTGACCGCTTCGGTCGCGAAGAGGTCCGCGTCGCTCCAGCGTCTCGTCCAGCGTGAGAGTGAGCGCAGGCGTAATCCGTGCGCCCGCCTGGTGGCGGAAGCAAGACCGAGCGCAGGTTCGAGTAGTCAGGGAGCGCGAGGACTGTCCGGGCAGAGACCGGATTGGAGCGGGCGGCCTGGTCCTCGTCCGAGTCCGACCGAGTTCGCCGACCTGGCTCAGCACGCAGGTTCAGCGTTCCCGCCCCTTTTGGCAGCGCCACGCGAGCCAACGTCAATCGTCTCGGGCGCCCGGGTCGCTGATGCGACCGTCCACGATCCGCGCGACCCGGTCGGCGTAATGCGTGATCCGGTCGTCGTGCGTCACGATGATCGCCGCGGTACCGCGGGACTTCATCTCGTGGCGGATCAGGTTCACCACCTGGTCGCCTAGCTGGGTGTCCAGCGCGGAGGTCGGCTCGTCGAACAGGACGAGGTCGGGTTCGTTCATCAGGGCCCTGCCGATCGCGACCCGCTGGCGCTCTCCCCCGGAGAGCTGCGCCGGCAGGTTGCTCGAGCGGTCGGTGAGTCCGAGCTCGCCGAGCAGCTGGTCCGCTCGATCCCTGGCCCTGCGGCCCGTGCGCGGGCCGATTTCGTCGACCACGAGCAGGTTCTCGCTGGCCGTGAGGAAGGGCACGAGGTTGACCGTCTGGAAGACGAAGCCGACCGACTCCCGCCGGAATCGCGTGAGCTGCTTGGCGCTGTATTGCGAGATGTCCTGTCCGCCGACGATGACCGAGCCGTCGGTCGGCGTGAGCAGGCCTCCTGCGATCGAGCATAGGGTGGTCTTGCCCGACCCCGACGGACCGACGAGGGCGATGATCTCGTCGGCGTCGACCGTCAGTTCGACGTGGTCGAGGGCGACGACCTGGGCGTCGCCGACGCTGTAGATCTTGGAGACGCGCTCCATCCGCAGCGCGAGGTCGGTGGCGATGGTCACGAGGCTCTCCAGAGTCGTCGGTGAGTGGTGATGGGTGGGCGTTGCATGGTGGTATGAGGAGCTACTGCTCCCCGCCGATCGCGGCGGCCGGGTCGACTTTCAGGACGCGGCGCAGCGAGAACGCGCAGCCGAGCAGCGCCGCGATCAGCAGGTACGCCGTGCTGGTGAGCAGCCGGCTTGGCGTCGCCACGAACGGGATCGACCCCGAGGGGATCGCTGCGGCGAGCGCGAGCGACGCTGCGACACCGATCGCCGACGCGATCAGCGTCACGACCAGGGCCTGCACCAGTACGCCGGCGAACAGGATCCCGGAGCTCGCGCCGACCGCCTTGAGCACTCCGTAGAGGCCGATGCGCTCCACGGTGATTAGCGCGAAGAACAGCCCGACCACGACCAGTGCGATGACGACGGTGATCCCGATGATCTGGTTGAACACCGTCTGCTGCTGCGAGACGCCGGGGAGCGCGTCGATCGCTTGCGCGATCGTCAGCGTCTTGGTCGCTCCGCTGGTGGCTCCATCGATCGCACCGGCCTGTCCGATCGCGTCCGCGCCGGCGACCCGCACGACCAGCGCCTGGTCCACTCCTTCCCCGGCACGCTCGCCGGGCCGGTTCGCGGCGAGCACCGAGCGCCATGTCGCGAGCGAGCCCCACAGGGTGCCCTGCCCGGAGTAGCGGCTGTCGTCGAGGAACCCGATCACCCGGACCGGTGTCCGGGCGGGGCCGAGGCGAATCGTGCCGCCCTTCTCGACGCCTTCGGCCTGCAGGGAATCGTCGGCGTAGACCTCGCCGTATGCGGGCACCGCGTCGGGCAGCCCCTTCGGCGCGAGCTCGTAGCCGAACAGCACCACCGGAACGAGGTCCCTCGGGCCGTGGCCATCGATGCGGGCTCCGAGCTGGACGCTCCCGATCCCCGCCACCTGGCTGACACCGGCGACCCCTTCCACCTCCTTGCGCACCGAGGGCGTGATGTGGCTGCGCACCAGTGATTCCTGTGAGGTTGAGGAGTACACGATCAGCTGCCCGCGCTGAGCGCGCAGCGCGCCGGTGCTCCCGGCGACCAGCCCGTCCAGCAGGCCGCCGAGAACCATCAGCAGCAGCGCGATGAGAGCCAGGATCGCAGTGGCGACCACGAACCGGCCGGGCCGGCGCCAGAGCTCGCGCAGAGCGAGCTTCACCGTGCGCCTCCCCCCGTCGTGGCCTGCACCGGGTCGATCGCCAGCACCCGTCGCGCCGCCACCAGCACGCTCAGGAGCCCCAGCGTGAGGAGCAGCACGGCCCAGAACAGGACGACGGCCGGGTCGAAGCTCAGGGAGAGCTTGCCGACCTTCGCCTGCGACAGAGGGAAGAACAGAAGGGTTCCGAGCGCGATCCCCCCTCCGATGATGATCAGCGCCTGCACCAGCAGCGAGCGCACGAGAACACCAGCGGGTGCCCCGATCGCACGCAGCAGCGTGAGGGCGCGCGCCTTCTGCAGCGTGATGATCAGGAAGAACAACCCGGTGACGAGCGGCACCACCAAGGCGAACAGCAGGAAGATCAGGCTGAACGAGTTGCGGACCGCCGCCACCCCCGGTGCTTTTTCGGCGGCCTGATCCCGGGTAAGGGCATCGGCATCCCCCGACGTCATATTGATCTTGGTGACGAACGCACCGGCGCTCACCCCCGGCACGGGACGGACTCCGATCACGCTCGGCGGGACCGTCTTGGCGTCCGGGTTGAAAGCCCGCGTGGCCGCAACGTAGTCGGGCCAGGCGACGAACAGCGTCGGGCTCACCTGTATCTGCGCGTTGTCGGTCAGCCCGACGACGCGCAGCTCAACGGGCTTGCCTGGGCCCACCACGCGGACGCGGTCGCCCAGCGAGAAGTCCCCGGCGCTCCCCACAGCCTCGCCCGGAGCAGCGGGCATTCGCCCGGCGCTCAGCCGATCGGGCCCGCCGAGCTGACTCTTTTCGTATCCGATCAGCGCCGCGTTCGACTGTGCGGCGTCTCCGACGACGACCGTGAAGGTCCCCTGCCCGATCCGCCCTGCTTCCGCCACGCCCGGTGCGCTTTCGATCGTCTTCTGCAGCGCAGGGGTGATAACGCTGCCCTGAAGCGTGCGCTGGCCGTCGACCGCGAACACGAGCACCGGGGCCGACTGCCGCTTGATCGCGCCGACGAAGGACGTGATCAGCCCGTTCTGGAGCGCCTGCTGCGTGAGGATCAGGAACACGAGGAGCGCGACCGCGGCGACGAGCAGCGCAAAGCGCGTCTTGGCTCGTCTTATCTCTCGGAGGGCTAGGAACATGTCGGGCGTGTGGTGCTGGGCGGGCGCGCCCAGCGACTCGAGCTGCGGCTGGCGCCGCGTTCCTCGCTGCTCGGGACGGCCTGAGGATCCGGGTGCTTCCGGCTGCGGGCTCCGGTCCGTTGCGTTTCGCCCGACCCTCTGAGAAACCGATCCTATCTGAGGAGGCGAATCGCACTCGATTAGCGTTCGGCAGTGGAACCCTTGAGCGGGCGCGGGCCCGGCCGGCCCAGCCGCATCCACAGGCCTTGCGCGTTCGCAACCATTGCGACCGCGCGCGATCCCCGGAAGCGCCTGACCGTGTAGCCGCAGGCCGCGATCGGCCCGTAGGGACACTCTCCAGCGGGGTTCATCAGACGGCTGCATCGGGCTACTTGCGGATCATCCACGGAGCCCCCTATTTGCGACAGTCTCGACCGACCGGACCGGCCGTCCAAACCTGCTGGTTTGGAACGCCACCAGCCACGCCGACCGACACGGCCACGGCTGCCCGTCCGCCCCGGCGATGCAGCACTGTGGCGGCGCCGACCACGGCCGCCCTCCACCGTTAGCCACGAACTCCTGAATAGCAAGCACAAGAGCAGCGGCCTCGCTGACATCGCCCGGACTGCTGCGTCCGGACAAGGGCGGCCACGGACGCGAAGGCCCCCTCAGATCCCCGCGCGGGCGCACAGGCAGGTCACGACCCGTCCGCCGTGACGCACTCGGTCCTCGCCAAACGCAAGGCTCCCGGGGCGAGCCGCGGAGCCGGCGACAACCTCGCCTCAGCCCCGCCTATGAGCGCATTGCGGAAGCGGACCTTGCCGGCTTTGCCGCCACCGCCACCGCCGGCGCACGGCTGCTTATGCAGCGGGCGTTACCTGCTGCCCGCTTAGGGTCTCGATTCGACGTCCCAGGGGCCACCGCTTTCAAGCCGAACTGCGAAGACCATCCGACTACCGTTACGCCCCGGGCGCGCGCTGCCCGATTCTGGAGGCTCGATTTGATCCAACGGTCTTTGGGTGGCGACGGCCGCCATTGAGACGGCCTTGATTCAAATTCAAGGCACCTCTGGTGCAAGGTCACCTCGTCGGGGTGGTCCGTCGGATTCCGGCTTGAGGTCGGGTCCGACGCTCATAATCGTCGGCCAGCGGATGGGGTCGGGCCGGTTGCTCGTGGGGTCCCGGCCATGCCACTGTCGGGGTGTGGCGTTACTACACGTAGAGAGCCCCCGCTGATGGGGGGCTCTCTGCCTCTGGGTGTTCAATGTGGGAGGCGCGCCCGTGGTTGGTCGCGCCTCCCACGATCACGGAGCGATCCGCGCCGGCCCCGGGGAGACACCCACACCTTGCCACAGCGTCCGTGGCGGGGTGTAGCCATAGGGGAGGCTAAAGGGCGCATGGAGCCACCGCAGATCGACGCCCCACGTCTCGTGGCCGTCGATCAGATAAGCCTGCTCGGTGGTGTTGTACAGCTCCGTGAAGGAGCCGCCATACCCCGACACGTTGGACTGGCCGGTCGCGACCTGCCACTCGAAGACGGGTGTCGCCGACCACACGAGATCGACGCCGAACGTCTCGTTCCCGTCGGCCAGGTACTGGTGGTTTGCGGTGTTGTAGAGGGCGACGCGTTGGGTCCCTGAAATCTGGTGGACCGGGCTGAATCCTTGCCTGACGAACCGCCACTGCGGGCCAGGGCCAGTCGGCGGATCGTTCAGGAGGTCCCCATATCTGGGGGTGTACCAGTTGAGATCAACCCCGAACGTCTGGTTCCCGTAGACCAGATCCTGGCCCGTATCCCCATAGCCCACCCCATTCGCGGCGTACGTGCGGACCACCCGATTCCAATCCGCCAGCGTGTAGCTGGAGGAAATCGTAGGCTGACCGGTGTCGCTAGAGCCCTGCAAGGTCCTCCACACCACCGGGTTAGTGGCAAGTGCGCTGGCCGGAAGGGCGAGCGCGGCGGCCGCGCCAAGCGCCACGATCGCGGTGCGTAGCTTGTTGCTGAACATCTTGGTTCTCCTTTTGGATGGATCGGTGTGCACCACCATCGTGCGGCCTTTCACGCCCCCCGCATAGCCACCCTAGGGGTGAGACCAGGCCACACCTCGGAACGCCCCGAGCTCCCATGGGCGCAGCGATCGCCCGCGCAAAGCTCCACGTTCGCTGAGTCCAACATTCACGAGCCGCCTCATGACGGAGCGAGCATCTGGCCGTCGCCAGCGACCCTGCATCACGCGGAAACCGGAAGGCTCCGGCGCGGCGTCCACCGCCAGTCGGCTCCGGCCCGGACCGCCCATGAGCTCCTAAGCCGTGCCGTGGTATGGATTCCTCACGCGGCGCCCGCGGCTCCATCGGCCGGGCTTGCGCCATCGCGTGAATGCGAGCGCAACGGTAGGCGCCGCTCGCCCCTCGGCCGGACGCTCGCAATCGCCCAGATCCAGCAGTTGGCCATGCTTCGTGCAAGCGCTGGTCGCATTCCAGACCAGCAGCGTTGGACGCGCAGCGCTTCGGCGCCGTTGCCGCGCGCGGTGAGGATCTCCATCAGCAGCGCGTGCCCGCGCTCTCGGTATGGCGCGAAAGCGACGAGCTCGCGCGCGACCCGTTCGCCTGGGGCGAGCTCTGAGCCGCCGACGCCGAGGGCGACGGCGCGTAGCACTCGAGTGGCCGGCACGCGGATTTCCTCCAGTCGCCGGCGATGCTCCTCCGCCCACGGGAGGTCCTCGCCGGGAAGAAAGCCGCGGCGGGCGGTGAAGAGCGCCACCAGCGATGGACCCCACCCGCGCGCCCAATCCTTCTGTGCGACGGCGGCCTCGGCGCGGTGGATCGCCTCCTCCGCGGCTTCGAGGTCGATCCAGGCGTTGTGCGGCAGCTCGAGGTGGATCTCGCCGCGACCGCAACACCTCGCTGCCGAGCACCGATCTCAGGCGGGAGAGCAGCGCGCTCAGGGCGGTGTCGGCGCCTGCGGGGGCGCGCCATGGCCACAGCGCCTCGATTAGCTCTTCCCGGCGGGACGAGAGCGCGCGGGTGACGGTCAGGTAGGTGAACAGCCCCCGCGCTTGCCCGGCCGGGAGCTTGGGCGTGAGCTCGCGGCCGGCGAGCTCGACGGCTAGCCGTCCGCAGAGCCCGATTCGGGTCGGGGGGTTGTCGGCCAATGTCGGTGCAAGGAGAATCGCAGAAGCCTGCAAACCGACGGCCGTAGGGTCGTGCTCACAAACAAAGAGGAGAAGGTCATGGCGAAGGTCATCCGGTGCCAGTGCGGATTCCTCGCACGCGGCGAGACCGTGGAGAAGGCGGCGACGGTGATCGAGGCGCACATGCGCTCAGATCATCCCGAGCTGGTCGGCAAGGTCACCCGTGAGGACCTGATCGCGATGGCCGAAGAGGCATAGGCCGCCACGCCCCGCGGGGCGGTGGCGCGCGGAAGGGAGCACGATGGAACCAACACCCCCCGAGCAAGTCCAGACACCTGACGGCCCGCTCGTCACCGGCGACTGGCTGCACGCCAACCTCAACGACCCGCGCGTGCGCGTGCTCGACGTGCGCGGCAGGCACCCAAGCTCGCTGCTGCCGCACGCCAAGCGCACCGAGCACGCGGTCGGACACATTCCCGGCGCGGTGTTCGTCGACTGGGAGCACGACTTCGTCGATGGCGACGATCCCGTGCCGGTACAGGTCGCCGATGCGGGCGCATTCGCCGCTCGCGCCGGCGAGCTCGGCGTCGGCGACGGCGACCTGGTCGTCACCTACGACGACTACTACGGGATCTTCGCGTCCCGAGTTGCGTGGGCGTTTCGTTACTACGGCGCCCAGGCGCGGGTGCTCGACGGCGGCTGGACGACCTGGGTGGAGGAAGGCCGCCCGGTCAGCGGCGCGAGCGTCGAGCTGCCGCACATGTGCTTCACGGCCGAACCCCGGCCGCGGCTGCGCCGCGTGCTCGCGGACGTGCAGGAAGCGCTCGCGCGCGGCGCGGCACTCGTCGACGCGCGCCCTCGCCACCTGTTCCTCGGCGAGCAGGGCGCGGCGAACACCGGCCACATCCCCGGGTCGCGCTGCCTTCCCTACCAGGAGCTGGTCGACGGCGCGACCGGACTCTGGGCGGCCCCCGCCGCCGTCGCCAGGCTCGCGCGAGACGCCGGGATCGATCCCGATCGGCCGCCCAGGGAGCTGATCGCGACCTGCGGCAGCGGGGTCTCCGCGACCGTCGCGCTGCTGGCGCTCGAGCGGATCGGGATCCACGCGGACGGGGTGTACGACGGCTCGTTCAACGAGTGGAGCGCGAACGAAGAACGGCGGATCGAGTACGGCCGCGCGGCCTGATCACCCGTCCGCGTTGGCCACGGGAACACGGATTCAAACCAGATTCAAACCACAACGGAGGTAAACGTCATGTCTGGACTCATTCGCAAAAGCCTCGACTCACCTGA
>Ga0209048_10004434_pt1 | contig 13422 bp, 13 predicted proteins | sample FrelakmetCRP12CR_FD_187146 | JGI IMG/M metagenome (GOLD analysis project Ga0209048, IMG submission 187146) | Freshwater lake sediment microbial communities from the University of Notre Dame, USA, for methane emissions studies - CRP12 CR (SPAdes)... | ecosystem: Environmental > Aquatic >... | reverse complement strand
GACGGGGTGCAATTGCAGACATTCGGTGGGGCAGATCGCGACACATTTGCCGCAACCGATGCAGGCATCCTGGATGACGGTGTGAATCTGCTTGGGGGCGCCGACAATGGCGTCGGTAGGGCAGAGCTTGCCGCAGTGCGCACAACCGATACAGATGGTCTCGTTGATCCGGGCCAGCTTGGGCTGGCTGTCTTCCACGGCGGCTAGATCCATGCTGATGCCCAGCTTTTCCGCCAGGGTCTTCACCAATGACCGGCCACCCGGTGGGCACAGGGTGAGGGCGGCTTGGCCAGCAGCCAGTGCATCGGCTGCCCCGGCACACCCAGCATAGCCGCACTGCCCGCAGTTCGCGCCGGGCAACAGGACCTTGATCTCCTCGGTTAGCGGGTTGCCCTCCACGCGCAGATAACGGGCGGCGAGACCTAACAAAAACCCCAGGCCAAGGCCTAGCGACGTAAGGCTTGCAATGGCAGCAATCACGTAATTCTCCTTAAGACTCGATAAGGCTCGGAAGGGAAGATGTTAGTGTGTCGGCAGGCCCACGAATCCCATGAAGGCCAGAGACAACAGCCCCGCCGCGATGAAGGCGATGGGCGCGCCACTGAATGCCGCCGGAACATTGGCCAGCGCCAGTCGTTCCCTCAGCCCGGCGAACATCACCAGCACCAGGGTGAACCCGAGCGCGGAGCCGAATCCGTATAGCATGGTCTGTAGAAACGTGTTTTTCTGCTGGACGTTGAGCAGGGCCATCCCAAGTACGGCACAGTTGGTGGTGATCAACGGCAGGTAAATACCCAGCACTTGATAAAGCAGCGGGCTGGTTTTGCGAATGACCATTTCCGTGAACTGCACGAGGGCGGCGATGGCGAGGATAAAGGAGATGATCCGCAGGAAACCGATGTCTAACGGGACCAGCACGTAGCGTTCCAACAACCAGCTCGCGATGACCGCAAGGGTGAGTACGAAGGTAGTAGCCAGCCCCATCCCCAGGGCTGAGTCCAGTTTATTGGAAACCCCCATGAACGGGCACAGGCCCAGAAATCTCACTAAGATTACGTTGTTGACTAGGGCTGTTCCCAGCAGGATGAATAGGTAATCGCTCATGAGTTTTCTCCGCATTCTGGATTCTCCACTAAGCAGCAATTGTACCAACTGCGATATGCTTGTTTTTATTTTTTAAAATCAATTACTTGGTTTTTTTAAGGAAATGGTGAAAGCACCCATGTTGGTTTTGCGACATTCCTTGAAAGCTTCCTGGAAGAGTTTGTCGGGAACATTTCAAGGGAAAAACCGTCTTTGTGCGCTATTTGTTGATGGGCGAAGATCAGGGTTATAGTGGTAAACACGCATACATACCGCGTAGTGAAAAACCCTGTTCTACAGCGTATGAGTGACCTCGATGAGCAATAACGATTTCAGAAGATCCTCCGAGCCCGTCGCCGAGTCTCTGGAAGACGCGTTACCAAACGCAGGCGCTGTTCTCCCGCTTTGGGTATTCTGCAAGGCCGTCGAGCAATTGACCATGGCCGCTTGCATCACGGACATCGGTGCCAAAATCCTCTATGCCAACGCTGCCTTTACGGACATTACCGGTTATGCCATCAGTGAGTTGATTGGCAGGAATGCCTCCCTGCTTTCTCATAAGTGCACGCCATCGCGTGTCTATGAGCAAATGTGGGATCGGCTAAGCCAGCAAAAATCCTGGACCGGTCTGATCGTCAACCGCCGCAAGCAGGGCAATGTCTACCTGGCTGAATTGACCGTTGCGCCCTTGTTGAATGAGCTGAGCGAGACGGCCTATTATCTGGGTATACATCGGGATGTGACCGCTCTGCATCGGCTGGAACAGCAGGTGCTCAATCAGAAGGCGCTCATAGAATCCATGGTCGATGCGGCGCCGGCGGTCATCGCGTTGCTGGATGAGAATGGCCGGGTGATTCTGGATAACCATGAGTACAAGAAGCTGGTCGGCGATATGCGGGGGCGGGAACCGGCGGCTGAATTTCTACGCGCCTTGCGGGAATCCATGGGCGAGTCGTTTCATCACGCTTACCGCGTGGGGCAGGGATTTCAGGACAGGGAAGTCAGTTTCGAACCCGGCGGCAGCGGTGAGACTCGCTGGTTTTCCTGTTCCGGCACCTGGTTTCGGGAACGTGACAGCAGCGCCGATGCCTTTTTCAAGCCTGTCAAGCAGACTTACCTGCTGCTCATGGCCAACGAGATCACCCATCTCAAGCGTCAGCATGAGGCCGTGGGCATGAACGCCATGCGGGCGCTGCTCGCGGAACAGGAACGAGTGCGCAGCATGCGTGATACCCTGGAGGCTGCCATCTTCCAGATGCAAGGCCCCGTGAACCTGATAACCGCCGCTAGTGAAATGCTGGAGCGGCGCGGTAATTCGTATAGCGACAACACGGCGCAGCGCAATGTATTGCGCCAGGCGGTAGCCGCCAGCCGCGAGGCGCTGGCCAAGCTGCAGGCATCCATGCCTGAAGTGCCGATGGAGGCGGTGGCGCCTGTTAATATCAATCAGTTGCTGCGCGAAGTGCTGACCCTGTCCACCCAGCGTCTGCTGGCCGGGGGCATGGTGGTGGATTGGAAGCCCGCCCCGATGTTGCCGGCCGTGCCTGCCCGCGCGGGACGGTTACGGGCCATGTTCAAACAACTCGTCGATAACGCCCTGGATGCCATGGAGAGCAACCGGCTGAAATCGCGGGAACTGCGTATCGTTACCGGTGCTCAAAGAGATGGGGTTTTGGTCACGATTGAGGACACCGGCCCCGGTGTGCCTAAACACCTGAGGCTTAAAATCTTCGAGCCGTTCTTCAGCAGCAAAAGCGCCACTAATCGGACCGGTATGGGGCTGCCTATGGTTCAGGACGTGGTTAACGAACACCGAGGCATGATCAGCATCGATCCCGATTACGCTGAAGGTTGCCGGTTCCGGGTATTGTTGCCCATTAAAGGATGATGATGGATGTGGCAGATGACCGTTGATCCAAGGATTCATTTCGGTAGCGCCGCCGTGCGACGTTCTGAACTCCTGGAGATCGAGCTGGAGGCCCTGTTTCAGGTGAGCCAGGTGCTGAGCCGGCCTTTCAAGCTCCAGGAGACTCTCAGGGAGCTGTTGCGGGTATTGCATGAACAGGCAGGTATGCAACGGGGCATGGTGTCGCTGGTAGACCCGGGAAACGGCGAGTTGCAGGTAAGCGCCGTGCATGGCCAGGACTCGACGCAGGGCAAGGATGTTCGCTACCTGCCTGGTGAGGGTGTGGTGGGAAGCGTGCTGGAACGCGGTGAGCGGATAATCTTGCGTCGGGTCGCCGATGAGCCGCGGTTTCTCGACCGCATGCACCTCTATGATTTGGAACTGCCCTTTATCGGGGTGCCTATCTGTGTCGGTCAGGGCGAGCGCACCGGTGTGTTGGCCGCCCAGCCGTCATGCTGCGATGAGTTGTTGTATGAGCGTGCCCGGTTCCTGGAGATGGTCGCCAACCTGATCGCCCGCAGTGTGCGGCTGTCCTGGGAGTTGGAGCGGGAGCGCCGGGCGCTGACCACCGAACGGGACAGTTTGCGCCGGGTGGTGCGGGGCAATTACGGGTTTGACAGCGTGGTTGGCCACAGCCGCCCGATGCAGCGCGTCTTTGAGCAGGTGCGACAGGTAGCCAAGTGGAATACCACGGTGTTGATACGGGGTGAATCAGGCACCGGCAAGGAACTGATCGCCAGCGCCATCCATTACAACTCGCCCCGCGCCAGCGGTCCGTTCATCAAGCTGAATTGCGCTGCCTTGCCGGACAACTTGCTGGAATCCGAACTCTTCGGTCACGAAAAAGGGGCGTTTACCGGCGCGTTCAGCCAGCGCAAGGGTCGCTTTGAACAGGCTCACAACGGCACTCTGTTCCTGGATGAGATCGGCGATGTCTCGCCGGTGTTCCAGGTCAAGCTATTGCGGGTATTGCAGGAGGGGGAGTTGGAGCGGGTGGGTAGCAGCCATACGCTGCGGGTGGACGTGCGTATCATCGCCGCCACCAACCGAGATCTGGAGACCGCGGTGGAAGCCGGCGATTTCCGCGAGGACCTCTACTATCGGCTCAATGTCATGCCTATTTTCATGCCATCTTTGCGGCAGCGTCCCGAAGACGTTCCCGATCTGGCCCGCTTCCTGGTGGAAAAAATCGCCAAGCAGCAGGGACGCCCGCTCTCGGTCACCGATAGCGCCATCCGTCTGTTGATGCGCCATGACTGGCCGGGCAATGTCCGCGAACTGGAGAATTGCCTGGAGCGGGGCGCGATCATGAGCGAAGGCGGGGTTATCGATCAGGACGTCATCGAACTCAGCGGTCTCGAGCAACAGGGCGGCATGAGCGCTATTCTGCACGATCAGGAAAGGATGGGCCTGCATGACCCCGACCTGGACGAGCGCGAGCGGGTCATCGCCGCCCTGGAGCAGGCGGGCTGGGTCCAGGCCAAGGCTGCCCGCCTGCTGGGCATGACGCCGCGCCAGATTGCCTATCGGATTCAGACCCTCAATATCAAGGTCCGGCGGTTATGAGTTGCAGTTGTAGACACCGATAGGGCTTCATCGTAGCGAGCCTGCCGGCCGTTTTGACTATTGTCTCTCGCCTATTACGCACCGCCGGTGCAGGCCCGGTCTTGTGGCATTGATGACAACCGCGCGGTCCTTTCCTGTGCCAATCCCGACATAACTTCACGCTTCAAAAAAATATCTATATAAAATAATTATTTATTTCTCTCTTTTGGTAGGCATGGTGTTTGCTTAGACGATCAGGCGAATTCAAAGGCCAGCCGCACTTGTGCGGATTCCGGGAGAGCGGTGATGGAACTAAAGGTAATAGGGCAGAATCCGATTGGCGCCACCAGGGTAGGGCCGGATTCCGGCCCCTGCCGGGGTAGCCAGGATCGAGCGAATAGCCTGTCCGAGCACATTCAACGCCGGATTCAGGATCACCCCTGTTACTCCGAAGAAGCCCATCATCACTTTGCGCGCATGCACGTGGCGGTGGCGCCAGCCTGCAACATCCAGTGCCATTACTGCAACCGCAAGTACGATTGTGCCAATGAATCGCGTCCCGGGGTGGTCTCGGCGCTGCTCACCCCGGAGCAGGCGGTGAAAAAGACTCTGGTCGTGGGCGCCGCCATTCCCCAACTGTCAGTGCTGGGGATCGCCGGCCCCGGCGATCCATTGGCGAATCCCGAGCGGACTTTCGCCACGTTCCGGGAGCTGGCCCGGAAAGCCCCGGATCTCAAGTTGTGCGTGTCCACCAATGGTCTTGCCCTGTCTCAGCATGTGGATGAATTGGTCAAGTACAACATCGGCCATGTCACTATTACCATCAACTGCGTAGACCCGAACATCGGCGCCAAGATCTACCCGTGGATCTTCTGGAACAATCGCCGCATTCGCGGCCGTAAAGCCGCTGAGATTCTCATCGAGCAGCAGCAGCGCGGTCTGGAGATGCTGGTGGAGCGGGGCGTGCTGGTCAAAATCAACTCGGTCATGATTCCGGGCGTCAATGACGAGCACCTCAAAGAGGTAAACCGCATCGTCAAGCAAAAAGGTGCTTTCCTCCACAACATCATGCCGCTGATCGCCCGTCCCGAGCATGGCACTTTTTACGGCATCATGGGGCAGCGCGAACCCTCTGCCGAAGAACTGCGGGCATTGCAGGAGACCTGCGCCGGCGATATGCGGGTCATGCGCCATTGCCACCAGTGCCGGTCCGATGCCGTAGGCCTGCTGGGTCAGGATCGGAGCGCCGAGTTTGGTATGAATACGGTGGACAGCCTGAAGGTCGATTATGAAGCTGCTGCGGCAAGACGCGCGGCCGTGCGGGTGGCCATCCGGCAGGAATTGGAAAAGCAGCATGCCGCCAAGTCAAACAGTACGCTCGTCTCGTTCACACCGTTGCGGCACCCCGGTGCTGTAGCCACCGCCCGGCCGCTCTTGGTGGCATTAGCCAGCAAGAGCGGCCGCCTGATCGATGAGCATTTTGGTCACGCCCGTGAGTTTTTGGTCTATGAGGTGTCGGCGGCGGGCGTGCATTTTTTCGGCCGCCGCGCGGCGGATCGATATTGCGCGGGGCTGGACAGCTGTGGCGAGACCGAGACAGTGCTTGGCAAAACCATCCGTGCTTTGCAGGGTTGTGAAGTTCTGCTCTGCGCCAAGATCGGTATCGAGCCTTGGGAAAAATTGGAATCCGCCGGTATTCAGCCCAACAGCGAACATGCCCTGGAGCCCATTGAGGATGCGGTAACCGCCGTATATCAGGAGTGGCTTGCCAGCGGCAGGCTGGCGCCGTTATCCGCCTCGGGCCAGACAAGGGCTTGACGCGAGGTGCTGGGCATGGCGGTCAAAATCATTGCATCCTGTGTCAATTGCTGGGCATGCCTACCGGTATGTCCGGCCCAGGCTATCTATGAGGCCAAGCCCCATTTCCTAGTCGATGCCAGCAAGTGCACGGAGTGCGTGGGCGAATACGCCGATCCGCAATGCGCCAGCATCTGTCCCGTTGAAGGAGCGATTCTGGACAGTCGGGGTGAATCCATCAACCCGCCGGGTTCACTCACCGGTATCGCGCTGGAAAAAATGGCCGAGGCGTTGGCTGAAATTCATGCCCGCTAACGGCATCACGCCCGACAATCTGGGACTAAAGCGCGGCTCGGACCGGCAATTCATTTGAAGGCAATTCTGTTTTTTTCAACTGCAGCAGAGGAGCTAAACTATGGCGAAGGCGCAGCTTACCTTCGATGATATCAATGTAACAGTCACTGTACCGGCCGGTACCCGGGTTATCGAGATATCGGATAAGGTTAATTCGGGCATCATCTATGGTTGTCGGGAAGGTGATTGCGGTACTTGCCTGATGAGGGTCGTCAAGGGTTGGGAAAACTTGACCGAACCCTCGGTATTGGAAGACAAAGTGTTAAGAGAGCATTTCGCGGGTCGGCATTTCCGCCTTGCCTGTCAGGCTCAAGTGCTGGGAGATATAGTGGTGCGACCCGCCTGAGGGGTGTCCTGGGTTTGTATGACGATGCTGGAGCAAAGCTATGCCGATGATTACGTTTTCGAGTCCCCAATACAAAGACAAAACCGTCTATGCGGTGGCCGGCAGCCATACCGAGACAGTCCTGAAAATCGCCAAGACCAACAAGATTCCCATTGCCTTTGAATGCCAGGATGGCGAATGCGGCACCTGCCTCGTTAAGGTCAGCGGCCTCAACAAGAAAGCGCGGATGAGCGGTCCGCCAACGGAAAAGGAGAGAAACTTGTTGAAGCAACTGGGCAAGATAACCGATGAGGATATCAAGCAGATACTGGTGGATGACTTTCCGCCGCCCTGGCGGTTGGCTTGCCAAATGATCGTGCGTGATGAAGATATTCTGGTGGAATACTAACATGGATTAAGCTCACGTGATTCCTGCCGCCACGAGATAAGACTGCCCCCCATGTATTCGGCTGTCACCGCCCATCGGTTTGAAGTATACAATCACCTCATGGCTTGCAGTCGTGGCATGCAAAACGATGGCGCCCTGGCTTACATGTTGGCCACCCGCTCCTGCGGGGGTGGTGCCCTGCCCGGCCACCTGGGGTTGCAGGCGCATGAGTTCGCGCGCCTGCTGAACCGGCATTTCCCCGGCGCTCAACTTCCCGACACGGAGTCCTCCGCGGTCACACCCCGAGATCCAAGACTGCTGGAAGAGCAGGGAGAACTAATCAAGTTGCTGTTGATGTACCGGGCGGGTATCGATGAATCCGAGAGCTGGATGGCCACTGTCGTGGCTACCGGTTGCATGGCCAGCGATCATCTCTGGCAGGACCTGGGACTGTGGTCACGCCGGGACTTGAGCGAGTTGATGGCGCGTAACTTCCCGCGCTTAGCCGCCCTGAACAACCGCGACATGAAGTGGAAGAAGTTCTTGTACAAGCAGCTCTGCATTCAAGAGGGTATTTACATCTGCCGTGCTCCCTCCTGCGAACTTTGCGCAGACTATAATAAATGCTTTGGCCCCGAATGAACCCGGCCGAACTGGAAAATCGCGCTGTGGGCGCCTATCTGGGGCTGGCGGTGGGCGACGCTCTGGGCGCGACTGTCGAATTCATGCTGCCTCGGGAAATCCGCGCCCAGTATGGCGTCCATGACCGTATCCGCGGCGGTGGCTGGTTGACGTTGCGACCTGGCCAGGTCACGGATGACACCACCATGGCGCTTGCCCTGGGCCGCTCCATCCTGGAGGCGGGCCGGGTCGATGCACACGCCGCCGCCACGGCATTTGATAACTGGATGCGCGCTAAACCAGTTGATATCGGCAATACCGTGCGGCGGGGTATCGTTCGCTTTCGCACCACTGGGGAACCCGTGGTTCCGGAAAATCCCTTCGATGGAGGTAACGGGGCCTGCATGCGCGCACTGCCCGTCGCCTTCGCCACTCTGGGGCAAAGTGCCGAAGCGGTGCAATTGGCTTGCTGGACGCAGGCGCGGATTACCCACCACAACGCCTTGTCCGACGCGGGTACCGAATGCGTCGTGCGCATGGTGCAGGGCGCGCTGATGGGCAATATCGCCGTGGATCTGCTTCATGGCCCGGTTCAGGCATTGCTGATGAAACATCCCGAGTTTCGATTCCGGGGGCAGCGCCGGGAAAACCCCAGCGGCTACATCGTGGAAACCCTTCAGTCAGTGTTTCAGGCGCTGTTTGACACGGATACCTTCATGGACTGTCTGGTGGATGTGGTTAACCGGGGAGGTGATGCCGATACGACCGGCGCCATCGCCGGCATGCTCGCCGGCGCGCTATATGGCTTAGGAGCGATTCCCTCCGCCTGGTTGCATGTCCTGGATGGCGCGGTGCGCCGGCAGTGCCAGCAACAGACGCTGGCCTTGTTGAAACTTGCCAGCGCTCGTGCAACTTCTCAACCGTTTAGCTCTTCTAATTGCACAGTTGGACAAATGTCGTGAATGAGTCTTTGACGGGCCCCGGTCTCTAGTATTGAGCTGGTTTGCCGCATTCAACAAGTGGTTTTCCCATTTCTGTAGAGGAACAATCTGGTGAGTGAAAAAACATTCGATAAAGCGGCTGTAGTAGCAACGCTTAACCGCATCCTGGAACTGGAAATGGCTGGCGTGGTGCGCTACACGCACTATTCCCTGATGATTTACGGTTACAGCCGTATTCCTATCGTTTCTTGGCTGCGCGCGCAGGCTTCCGAATCCCTGCTCCATGCCCAGGAAGCCGGTGAAATTATCACCTATTTGGATGAACATCCCTCCCTGGCTATCGGCCCACTGCTGGAGTCCCATAAACACGATATTGGCGATATTCTGCGCGAATCCCTTGGGCACGAGGGCGCTGCCCTGGCCGCCTACCGGGCGTTGCTGGAGTTGGTGGAAGGCCGGGCGGTTCTGCTGGAAGAGTATGCCCGGCGGCTAATTGCCGCGGAAGATATGCACGTTGGCGAGATCAATAAAATGTTGCGTGCGCCCGGTTAGCGGTACTTGCTGCTTGACAGCGCCGGGTGCTGGCTGGCCTGGCGCCACCCTTGGTAACTGAACCCACCAGCTGTCAGTTGATGGTGGTCAAGCTGGTTGTGGAAAACTAACCTGACGAATAAATGCCTTGGTCAATCGGTAGGTTCAAAAAGCCTTCTACCATAACCTACCGCAATGCCTCCGCCACTTGGCGGATCAGAGCCGGTCCTTTATAAATCAAGCCCGTATAGATCTGCACCAGACTGGCGCCGGCTGCCACTTTGGCTCCGGCGTCGGCGGCGCTGAGGATGCCGCCCACGGCGATGATGGGCAGGCGTCCCTGCAGGGTATCGTGCAAGCGCTGCACGACCTCGGTGGCGCGGGCAGCCAGCGGGTGGCCGCTGAGTCCGCCGGTTTCCTGCGCATGAGCCAGTCTTTCCACGCCCTGGCGCGAGAACGTGGTATTAGTGGCGATGACGGCGTCGATGCTGTGATCAACCAGAGCCTGTCCTACCACCGAGATGTCCTCGTCGCTGAGATCCGGGGCAATTTTGACGGCCAGTGGCACGTAGTGGCCATGCTCCACTGCGAGCCTGGCTTGCGCCTCCTTGAGGATTTCCAGCAACCGTTCCAGAGGCTCGCCGTATTGCAGATCGCGCAGCCCCGGCGTGTTGGGAGAGGAGATATTGACCGCAATATAGTGAGCATGGGGATAGACCTTGCGCAGACAGAGCAGGTAATCATCGGCAGCGCACTCCAGGGGCGTATCGAAGTTCTTGCCAATATTGATGCCCAATACACCCCGGAAACGGGCGCGCCGGACTTGCTCCACCAGGTAATCCACGCCTCTGTTATTGAATCCCAATCGGTTGATCAGCGCCTGAGCCTGGGGCAGGCGGAACAGGCGCGGGCAGGGGTTTCCCGGTTGAGGGCGGGGAGTAACGGTGCCCACTTCGATGAAACCGAAGCCCAGCCCGCCAAGGGCATTGAGGTAATCGGCGTTTTTGTCCAGCCCCGCTGCCAGTCCCACCGGGTTGGGGAATTGAATGCCCATGACCGTGCGTGGGGAAGCGGGTACCCGCGCAGCATAATAGCGAGCGACGGGACCTCGGCAGATCAGGCGCAGGGTATTTAGGGTGACAGCATGGGCGGTTTCTGGGTCGAGTTGGAATAGCAGACCGCGGACCAAATCGTACAGCATGGCTTTATCTCAAGAGGGTTTAGTGCCTGATGGTGGCGCGATCTGTTTGAGTAAAGTCCTTTAACCTATACTTCACCAAGATAGTTTTCGTTCCCAACAGATCCGGATAATTGTCGTTTGAATCCAGCCACATCAAAACATAAGTTCATGCACCAGTTATCAGGACTTGACGCCACCTTTCTCTACCTGGAGTCTCCCCAGGCCCCTATGCATGTGGGGGGTATTTACATCTTCGGCGACTCAAGCGGTACTGATTATCCCGATTTTCAGGCCTTTCGGGCGCACGTTGCCGCGCGCCTAGATGTTGCTCGGACATTTCGGCAACGCCTTGTTAGGGTACCGTTGAACCTGGACCATCCCTATTGGATTGAAGACCCGGATTTCGATCTGGATGCCCATCTATCTTATCAGGCGCTGGCGCAACCGGGTAATTGGGAGACCCTGATGATGTTGGCCGAGCAGTTCTTCAGGCGGCCGCTCGATCGAGAGCGACCGTTGTGGGAGATGACCTTTGTCGAAGGGTTAGACAGCCTCGAGGAGGGTATGGGAGCTTCTATTGCCTTGATCGTCAAGGTTCACCATGCGGCCGTGGATGGCTTCTCGGGCGAGGAGATGATCTGGGCTCTGCTCGACCCAAAGCCAGCGCCAAGCGAGCACCATAAAGCCAAGCCATGGCAACCCGCGCCGCGTCCATCCAGGCTGGAACTCCTGACTCGAACCGTAGTCAGGACGCTTGAGCAACCCCTTACCCTAGCCAAACTCGCCGGCCAGATGGCGGCTGGCACAGTCCGGCTGGTGAAGGAAACAATCCTGCACCACGTCCCCCTTCCAGTCTTACCGCTGACGGCGCCTACTACCCGGTTCAACGGTCTAGTGACGTCGAACCGGACCTTACGGGCTGTCGTGCTGCCACTCCATAAGATCCAGGCCATCAGGAAGATGACAGAGGGAGCTACCGTCAATGATGTGGTGCTGGCCATCTGTGCGGGCGCCCTGCGGTGCTACCTGGATGTACAGCGCGAACTGCCAGAAAAACCGCTCATAGCGGCGGTACCCATCTCTATACGTTCCCCGGACAACTGGCAGGACATGGGTAATCGGGTCATTTCCATGCTGGTGTCACTGGCTACCGATGAGCGCGATCCACGCAAACGATTCCAGCTCATTCATGATAGCGCACTGCGCTCCAAGGGCGACTTCCAGGCCCTCGGTTTGGACCGGATCAGCGATTTGATCCCATCCACGCTAACCCCGCTCATTGGCCGTATCTACACCGGCCTGGGTGTGGCGCGATGGTTGAGACCTGTCTTCAATCTGTTTATCACCAACGTGCCGGGTCCCCGGCAGCCTCTCTATCTGGGCAACGCACGCCTGCTATACCACCTGGGCATGGCTCCGATTTTCGATGGGCTAGGACTCATACTCGTGGCCACCAGTTATCTCGACACCCTCGTGATCAGCGCAACGTCCTGCCAGGAAATCATACCGGACCTGGACGCTTTCATCCATCATCTGCAAGAGTCGTTTGCAGAACTCGAGACACTGGCGGTGGCCTGAGATAGCCGATGGATCCGCATAAGGCATACTCGATCGTCTGCTCGGTAATGCTTCTCTCTGGCGAGATTGGTAACCGGTTCTACGCATTGGAAATCTGTGTAACTGCGCCCAACGAACAACGATAACAATCGCAGGAACGCTATGTCGCTATTTGATGGCATACTCCGGCCATCATCGAGAACCCTTATGATACTGGAAAGCCGGGCGTTGCTCGAGATTGCGGCTTATGGAGAATGTCAGCGTCCGCAGTGCCACCGGGGGCTTGGCCATAATTCGATGACCCTGTGCGTCATCGGCGACCGGCTTGCTCACCTGGAAGATGATTGGATCCGGTTCGAGCGGAAAGGCTTGAAGAAACTCCTGTACCCCGATCCAAAACCCTTGAGAAAAGCGGAAGGCGTAGCCTGGTAACGCGTACTGAGTTGAATCCGCTGAACTGGTTCACCGCTCCCGACGGGTCACCAATCCCCCGACCGCACGTCCCAGCCAGCGTGGCTGGTATTGCATCCACAGGGCAACGAGCTGATTGACACGTCCGCTGATATGCACGGTTTCGCCTTGCATACAGGCCTGGTAACCTTCCCGGGCGACCTGGGCTGCGTTGGCAATCAACAAGGACGGCACGGGCGTCGGATGGCCAGTGGTCGCCGATGCGATAGTCATCATCGCTGTGTCTGTGAAACCTGGGCACAGGGCGGTGACGGTAACCCCGGTGCCGGCCAGTTCCACGGCGAGCGCCTCGGTGAATGAGAGAACATACGCCTTGGATGCGGCATACACTCCCAAAGTCGGCACGGGCTGGAAGGCTCCCAGCGAAGCGACATTCAGGATACGCCCATGGCCGTGCTCCACCATGGGCCGCACATAAAGGTGGGTCAGCGCCGTCAATGCGACGATATTGAGCTGCAGTAGCTCAAGGTGGTCCTCCAGCGTGATATCTTTAAAATCACCATGAAAATTAATCCCGGCATTGTTGACCAAGACCTCGACGTGAATGCCTCGCTGCTGAACAGCCTGAAATAGGTTCTGGGCTGCCTGCGGCGCCGTTAGATCGCTGGTGATGGCGGTAACCTCGATCCCATGAGCGATCTGCAACGAATTGGCCAAGGTTTCAAGTTCATCCTGGCGGCGCGCCACTACCACGAGATCAAAGCCGTGCTCCGCAAACACCTT
>Ga0209048_10004433_pt1 | contig 13423 bp, 10 predicted proteins | sample FrelakmetCRP12CR_FD_187146 | JGI IMG/M metagenome (GOLD analysis project Ga0209048, IMG submission 187146) | Freshwater lake sediment microbial communities from the University of Notre Dame, USA, for methane emissions studies - CRP12 CR (SPAdes)... | ecosystem: Environmental > Aquatic >... | reverse complement strand
GGATATAACCCGTTTGGTTTTAGCATCGTAATTTTCTTATTCTCAGTGGGAACAATACCTTCTCCTTGCCAATATAGTTCTTCGTGAAGCTTTTCCCCTGGGCGCAATCCAATAAAAGCAATTTCAACATCTTTTCCGGGGTCTAGTCCGGAAAAATTGATCAATTTCGTTGCAATATCTAAAATTTTGATAGGCTCTCCCATATCCAACAGAAATATTTCTCCACCCGTTCCCATCGCCCCGGCAGTCATAACAAGCTGAACAGCCTCAGAAATCGACATAAAATAACGTGTTGCCTCTGCATGAGTAATCGTGATGGGTCCGCCTTCGATTATTTGATGTTGGAATATTGGAATGACGCTTCCATTGCTTCCGATGACATTTCCAAATCGAACCGCAATAAACTTCGTGCCACCGCCATTGCCAGAGAGCCCTTGGATAATCATTTCAGCCACTCGTTTGGTAGTCCCCATGATATTCGCCGGATTTACTGCCTTATCTGTGGAAATGAGCACAAACTTATCGACATGGTTCTCGACAGCCAGTCTGGCAACGTTCAATGTGCCAAAAACGTTATTACGGACGGCTCCGACGGGTTCTCTTTCCATCAACGGAACATGCTTGTAGGCCGCTGCATGATAAACAAGGTTGACCTTATTTTCACACAATATTTCGTTAACCCTTACAGAATCAAGTATATCCCCTACGACGCCCAAAATTGGCTGATTCGGAAATTTCCTTTTAAGATCTATCTCAAGTTCGTACAGAGTATTTTCGTACCGATCTAATAATATTAAGAGGCGCGGGTTGAAGTAGGCCACCTGTCTGCATAATTCTGAACCGATCGAACCTCCGGCACCCGTTACGAGTACTCCCTTGCCGTTGATTTCTTCGCTCATCAACTTGAGATCTGATTCTCGTTTAAATTTTATAGTCTGCCGTCCTAGTAAATCATCAAGGGAGACATCTTTAAGTTGCCCTACAAAGCCATCCTCCTGAATAAGCCTCCCCAAACTAGGTAATACTTTCGCCTTTACCCGGGCTCTATGAGCGATCGCTGAAACTCTTATAACATCCTTATAACCTGCGGATGGAATGGTTATGATGACTTCATCAACTCTATACTTCTCAACCAATTCAGGAATATCCTCTGTTTTTCCAAGCACAGGAACCCCTTGAATGTCTGTTCCCATCTTATTGGAGTTGTCATCGACGAACCCTATGACGTGAATTCCTAATTTTCTATTGGTTCTAATTTCATTCAGGACTAATACCCCTGCTTTCCCCGCTCCGGCGATAATAGCATATTTTAAGATCTTCGATGAGACTCCAAACTTGTATTCACGGAAGAACCGGACAGAAAACCGGATCCCGCTGGTCAGGGCAAAGTTAAAAATCGCCTCCATCACGAGAATGGAGCGCGGATAACCCTGGAGCCGATTAACGAAGACCATCGTAATCAAGAAAATAACCGATCCCCAAAATATCGATCTGGAGATATTCACTAAATCATGCATGCTCACAAATTGCCATCCGCCCGAGTAAAGCTTAAAATAGTAATAGGCAGCCAACCGAACAAGGATTAATATCGGGAGGGTATTCACCATAACCTGATAATCACCATCAGGAATTTGAAATTCAAAACGAATCAAGAAAGCAGCCACGTATCCCAGGACCGTTAGCAATAATTGAAGGATGGCAATTCCTAAACGGCGATATCGCGTTGCGATCAACCTAACAAGACTCCCATCTGATAACTTGCTGCTGTAAGGGCCAATAAAATCTAATAGCATTTGATTTGACTTCCTTCCAATTTGAGTCACTTCATGATATAAAAACCAAACGAGAATCGTTTCGGAGCTTCATTACATTCGTAGTAAATTAGTAAATAGTTCACAAATTATGCCAATAAGAGCAATTTGGGGGACGATAAATTGTTTCAATAATTTCAAGTACTTTCAATCTCGACTAGAAATCGAGAGTGGAAGAATGATGTAGAAGGGAAAACGAATTACCATTCTTTGGAAAATTGCTTCCTTAAAGTGGAAAAAGAATTCCTAATCTGGACAGCATGCCCCCTTCATACCTGCAGGACGACTTGATCGAAATTATCTCCAAGAATCTTTACGTTAAACCGAAAATTTCCGCTCTTCATTACAGAGATTGAACATAAATTGTTCTCAACTAAAAACGGACATCTGACAGGGAATAAGGTTGATTAATTCATTGTATAATTTTAGATAATTCTTACCCATTTCATCAGAAGAGAAATCCATACACACTCTATCGAAACCCTTTCTGGCTAAGAGGTTCATTCTCCCTGGGTCATTTAAAAGATTCATGATTGCGTCTCGTAACCCTTTAATATCTTTGGGTTCAACCAATACCCCTATGTCCCTATTCTCTATAACCTTTGGGATGGCTCCAACCCTTGTAGCGATAACCGGTCTCTTTGCTGCCATTGCTTCAAGCAAAGCTATTGGGAGCCCTTCCTTGATTGAAGGCAAGACGAAGATATCCATTGCCATCAGTAATTCTGGAATGTCTTTTCTTTGTCCCGTAAAGATGATGTGTTTCTTGATTCCTAATTCCTCCGATTTCTCCTCCAGTGGCTTCCTCAATCGTCCATCCCCTATAATAAGAAACTTTAAGTCTTTGACAACATCCAGGATTTGTTTTGCAGCCTCCAATAAATAGATATGTCCTTTTTCAGTTCCCAGGTTGCCTATGGTGCCAATAATCCTAATCTTTTCTTCAAAGCCAAGTTGGTTCTTCATACTCTTTGTTTCGACCAGTTTCTCGAATCTCTCTATGGCAATTCCATTATCAATCACTCTTATCTTTTTTCCAGGAATTTTATACCTCAACATATCCCTTTTTACTTCATTTGAAACAGCTACAATCCGATCGAAGAATCGAATCCATAGGCTGTCAAGAAGACAATAAGTTTTGAGCTTCCAATGTGCTGTCAACCAGTTGTGATTTGTCGTCACCGAGGGCACTTGACCTTTAGACGCTAACAGTCCGTAAAAATTTGATTTGTAACCATGACAGTGTATGATATCTACTCTATTCTTTTTTATGAACTCTCTAATGGAAAAAGCGAGTTTCAAATCCAATTGATTCCTACATGAGAAAACAGTATAGAGAATATCGTTACTCTTGGCTTCTTCCAAAATTTCCTCATGGGGGTTGTAAATGTTTCTTATGACACCCAGAATAGGCTCACAATGATATGTTCTCTTTAGACTTTTAGACAGCTCGATAGCTACTCTTTCCGCGCCAAATAAACCCACACTGCTGATTAAGTGTAAAATACGCATTGATCGCACCAACCTTTTAAAAGTTCCAAAACTTGTCAGTTTTCATTAGAGGGATCTTGGACTCTTTTCTGGCTACATGCATCACCGGAAATAGCATGAGGGTAAAAGATTTTATGGATGGTGTTTAAAACCAGTTTTAAGTCATATAAAAAAGAGGAATTTTCTATGTATTCCTTTGAGAGTCTAATTTTTTCAGGTAAGAGTATTTCTTTGTAATACCCTTCAGGGTCAATCTGATTTTTAAGGACGGCCTCTTCCTCTCGAAAGATAATTGAAGAGACATCAGTGATCCCTGGTCTGCTCTTAAGTATCTCCATATAATCCTCTTTATATAATTTTACATACTCCTCCACCTCAGGCCTTGGACCGACTAAACTCATATCGCCTTTTAATACATTAATAAGCTGGGGCAGCTCATCGATCTTTAATTTTCTCAAAATTCTCCCTGCTCTTGTCACTCTATGATCCCCACCAGACGTAATCCGTAACCCATTTTTTTCAGCATCCACGACCATTGTTCTGAACTTATAAATAATAAATCGTCTAAAGTTCCTGCCTATCCTCTCTTGTCTAAAAAAGACAGGGCCTCTGCTATCAACTTTTATGAGGATTGCCACTGCAATAAAGAACGGTTGCAATAGCAAAATACCGGTGAATGAGAACAAGATGTCAAACAGGCGTTTCATGTTTCATTTCCTGTTACTTTTTACAGTATCCGTTACAGCCTCGATCACACGCTCCACATCAATATCCGTCATTTTTGGATATATCGGAAGCGATATGATTCTCTTAAAGGTTTCATAAGCCACTGGAAAGTCATCGGATTCATATCCATAGGTCTCACGATAGTAAGGATGCATATGGAGGGGGATAAAGTGAACAGAGGTGCCTATCCCCTTACGCTTGAGCTCCTCAATAAATCTATTTCGGTCTATTTGCAGCCGCTGAAGGTTTAATCGAATGACATAGAGGTGCCAGCTATGCCTCATCTGCTCCTCATCTTCACCCCCCAAGGGCCCATCAAGTTCGGGCAACCTTTTGAACGCCCCGTTGTACATATCGGCAATTTGCGTCCTCCTTTTCCACAAGGCATCAATTTTCTTAAGCTGGGCTATACCCAGAGCAGCAGCGATGTCCGTCAGATTGTATTTGTACCCAGGAGCTATAATCTCGTAGTACCAGTTCCCTTCCGCGGTGTATCTTTTCCATGCATCTTTACTGATCCCGTGAAGGCTCATAATTCTCATTCTTTCCGCCCACTCGTCGTTATCTGTGGCGATCATACCGCCTTCCGCCGTCGTAATATTTTTCGTGGCATAAAAACTGAAACAGGTTAGATCCCCCATTGTCCCTACAAGCTTTCCCTTATAAAACGAGGGCAAGGCGTGCGCAGCATCTTCTATAACCCTTAGGTTGTACCTCTCAGCTATTTGAAAGATTCTATCCATATCGCAGGGGTACCCTGCATAGTGGACCGGGATGATCGCTTTCGGCAGTGAGGAGTGAGAGTTCATGCATGAGGAAAGATAGTCTTCTATTTTTTCAGGGTCAATATTCATTGTTGTTGAGTCTATGTCTACAAATACAGGTTTCGCGTTGAAGTAGCGGATCACCTCTGCTGTCGCAGCGAAAGTCATGGGCGACGTAATAACCTCATCTCTCTCCCTTAAGCCTATGGCTTCCAATGCTAAATGGAGTGCAGCGGTGCAGGAATTAACGGCAATCACATGCTTGCAACCTATATACTTTCGAAACTCTTCCTCAAACTTCTTCGTTTTTGGCCCTGTCGTGATCCAGCCCGACCTGAGTGTTTCCACCACTTCTTCTATTTCATCATTTTCGATGAGCGGGAGGGAAAAGGGAAGGAAATGATTGTTTGACATAATCTTATCGCCTCACTCTTTATCTACTCAAGCTTTCGAAAAACCTAGGTTTTAAGTTAATTAACCTACAGATTAGGTTCGCCACAAAACCAATTCCGAAACCGATATGGATGAGAAAAATAGCGATGAAAACGCCAGGCCAAAGTGATAGGGAGTCCCTATGTGAGATTCTGAAAGACTCGAAACTGATTGGCAAAAAGTAGCTTGCGCCATAGGCCAATAATCCGCTCAGGGCATACGGTTGTAAAAGTGCCAACACGATTAGCAATGCAAAGCCTAAAACAAGCGATGCGGGGAGAAAATGCCTAAGGGATGCTTGTTGAGGATGCTTTTTGATCACAGTGACCTTCCAATAGCCATATTGCATGAATTGTTTGAATAGATGCCAAAAGGAGTTTCTGGGATAGTATTGAATTTTTATTCTGCCGTCTTGGATAATTCTTCCCCCCATTTCACGCAGCCGGAAAGATAATTCATCATCTTGATTCCTCACCATTGCTTCATCATACATCCCAACCGCTAAAAGACGCCTTCGTTTAAAACACCCTCCATACACAGTATCTGTTTCACCAACGAAATCACCACGATCGCGCAACGCCCCACCCATTGCGATACGACTTTTATAAGCTAAGCCAATGGCATTCTGTATATACGTATTACCAAATTCAGGAACCAGTACACCACCCACATTGTCTGCTCCCGTCCTTTCACTCAGTTCAATTAAATCGCGCAAGTAAGTCTTAGGGTGAATGCATCTCACGTCTGCTCTGACAATATATTCTCCTTTTGCATGCTGAATCCCCAAGTTCATCGCACGAGGGACGGTTTTGCCCGGATTATCAATCACAACAAGATCAGAGAATTGACCCTCGAGATGGGACAGAATCTCACGCGTTCCATCGGTACTCATCCCGTCAATGACGATGATTTCAAACCCCCCATCGGGTTCATAAAAACTATATACATTATTGATACAGCCCTCTATATACCGAACTTCATTTCGACACGGGATCAATACGGACACCTTTGTTTCTTTTTCCATAAAATATTTATACAAACACCTGTCGAATATTACATACCTCTTCTAAACGGATGAAAATAGGTTCGCCTACGGCGATAAGAAATGGGATAAGTTGGGCGTGTGCAGAACAAAAAACAAATTAGGCGGTCTAGAATCCCGCGTATCATATAGTATAATAGTATAATTCCCAAATATCGGAAGACGATGTTGAGGGCAAATTAGCAGACCGGCTTAAGGTGACCTTTTAGTAAATATCTGAAAGGTAGAAGTCTCAAATAGTTTTTGAAGTCAATCCTTTGATCAATCTCCTTTCAAAATACCTGTCGTAGAATTTCTGCAGATAATAGGAAACAAATATTGTCAGGGGAATCCCGAGAAGTGCCAAATAGAGGGCTTTGATTTCCACGTTTGCCGGGTCGTAGATATCTACCATGAGCCACCACACCGGCCTGTGGAAAAGATACATACTGTAGGAAGCATATGCTATTTTTTGAAGAAAAACGTAACGCTCAGTACGAATGATCACCCTGGCAAGGGCAAAAACAAACAAAACCAGCCACAGGATGATCAAATTCTTAACAATAAGATCACTCATACCAATAAAAGAAAGAAAACTCCGAATTTCTTTAGCGTGAATAAAGGCAACATAGATGTAAACAAGAATTACAAACAGTGGTGAAGTAAGGGTGACATGGCTGAATTTCATTTTTTCAATCAATTTATACTTTCCTCCCAGCATGCCAGCAACAAATATTCCGAAAAAAAACAGAAATCTTTGATCCATCAAGCCTATTATTTTCCTCAAAAGCACGCCAAATAATAAGATTGCAAAAACTAAGGTGATGAATCGGATGACACCGCGACCGAATTTTGTAAGAATAATGAACAAATAATAGTACGATAGAATTAACCCAACAAACCACAATGTCAATAAGGGGGAACAGTATTTTGAAGCAAAGATGATCTGAAGGCCAAGAAGGTTTAAAAGAAATGTACAGATATTTAACGAAGACCGAATATCGCCACTTAAGGCAATAAACAAAACCAGGGCGATGATATATAGAGGGAATATACGTATGTACCTTTTCAGGATGAATTGTTTTATGTCCCTCCATCTTTTAAAAGAAGGATTCGCCTTGGTTAATAAGTATCCAGATATAAATACAAAGACTCCGAGACCGAAGTAGGACTCCCACCAATATATGAAGGTTAGATCTAAAAGATGTCCTTTAAGATGAAAGACGTGAAAATCGAAGCTATGTTGGGTAAGATGATGAAAGAGTATGAGAAAAATGGCTAAGGCTCTAACGATATCAAACTCAATAACCCGATCCTCCATTCCTATTGAATCATCCTTTATCAATGACGATCAGGGCGAATCCTTTCGTCGTCATGTGGACTCCTTGATCCATAGAATGCCCGTTTTCCACCCGGTCCATGCTCAATGGCAGGCACGATTTTAATATTGATTTTCACTCCCGGCATGTCATGCCTTAAATTCCTGAGGATTGGCCCGCCGTCTAGTGAGCTGTACCCTTTGGTAGGAACAACACACCTTGAAAGCATGAAATTTTAAAAGTGCTGCACTTCTGTAATAGAATTCGATGATGATCGTTTCATCCTGCACCAAAAATCGAAGGCCATGATGTAGTTTTATACTGTCGTGGCATCGTTAACTGGCCGTCCATGATCCACCTCCAAATTTGCCAGTAAAAAAGCAATGCGTGGGCACTACGAATAACTGGATCAGAAGCAGAGAATTCACTTTGAAGCATCCGGATGCCATCGGCATTAAGATCTGAATGCCCCGGATTGACGAGCGCTATGGTCTGCCTAACAAGGGAGTTCTCTTTGCCAATCCGCGGCTGCTTGCCCAATTTTCGCGCGACCGACTCAGCAAGGGGATATTTTTTTATGGATTCTAATAGCCCGAGTTTTGTGATATACATGTACAATTTGTGAATTGGATTTATTTTGCCATTTGGCTTAATCAACATGCCCATAGAGCACCAGGGGACTTTCATCGCTTCTGGAAAATGATCTCTGAAAATCTTAAAATAAAGGGCGTAGTTGTGTTTCACATGCCTGGGGATATTAATGGCATAATTTTGGAAATCTTTGCTCAGGCCAGGAGTGAAAGGCAAAACAATATTCGCATAGACCTTGAATGGATTCGCAGCTAGACGGTTTCGAACGCGGCTCAACATCAGGAAATACCGTAATCCATATTCGTCGTCGGGATATTTCAAGCCTTCCTGATCCAGACATTCCTTAACTCCCTTATACATTTGCTCCACGAGTGAAGGTGCAAAAACACTAGCGGCTGCCCGCCAAATGATGCTGTCAGGCTTAGGGAATGTAAATTGAAAATGATTCTTAAATCCGCCAGGCATTTGATTATCTGAGTACAGACTATTACCGGGACCTACGCCTTCCCATATCGCCTGCATCTCCGGCTTAAAATGTGCCGCCAATCGGGCTATAAAAAGGTTGAGACTGGGCGTTGTGACTTCGTTCATGATCAGATAATTTACATAATCATCCGATGAATAAAAGGATTCCTCAGGCCTCACTAGTTCTGCCCCTAATTTGAATTGTCGAGCTACTTGTAGGGCATATCGCCCATCTGCATTTTGGCCTTCATCCGGGTGTTCACAAATCGCGATTTTGGGCTCTATTCCCGCACGAAGAAGAACACAAAGGATCAGGCGTGAATCGAGACCTCCGCTCAATAAAAGTGTGCTCTGTTTATTGTGTTCAAGACTTACTTTTACATGCTGATCAAGCTGGTCGATGAGTCGCCCAGTATCCACATCCTCCAGTTTAATATCACGTCTTGGTTCATCCCACATCCAATAGCTTTGGATCGACGTTGTTTTCTTTGTTGGATCGTAAATGGTGATGCTCCCCGGTTCGATAATTTCAACCCCTCTTAGAGCCGTACGATTGCCCACATAATAACCCAACGAAAGGAAAGCTCCCCAGCCAGTGGGATCAATTTCAAGATCGAGCAGGCCGCTTGAGGTTATCCCTTTAAGATCGGTTGCCCAAAGGACTGATTCATTGTCAGTAAATTTGTACAAGGGTTGGCTTCCCAAAAAATCCGTCACGATGACAAGTTTATGGTCAACATTATCCCAAAACACCGCAGCAAATGCCCCATCCAAACCAGAAAGAGATTTTGCTGCCTTCTGATAATCCTGGGAAGCAATGGAAAGCAAGGTTTGCCTTAACGAGCCCTGCATATCCAAAGGGACCCCGCTTATCGCAAGGATGTTGCCTTGAGGAGTCTGATGAAAATGTGGAATCGAAGACAATTGATCGGAAGTGCGGATATAACCCATTGCGCCATTATTAAGATCAAGTACTTGGTAAGAATGACTTGAGTGCAAGCTTTGCGCGCGGCACATTTTTTCAACTACCTCGCGGCACCCTATTCCATCGCGATTAAAATATAAAGCAAGTTTCATGAGTTCACCTCTTCCCCTAAATGACAGAATCGGGGAAGTAAAAGAAATATTGAGTTCTTATGCCCTCACGCCTCCACATTTTTTACACAGCGATATATTCTTCTATCTTTGCTCACACCCATTCCTTTTTTTATTGTTCTTTTAATAATCCTTATCTGTCGGTTATGCCTTTAAATTCGAAATAAAATATCTTAATTTACCCGACCTTTCAGCTTCGATGTGGGGCACATAATCAAAAATAATTCTCACCTGCTCTCCAAGAGCGTTAGATAATGTCTTTTTGTAATTCATGAGCATCTCATCAGTCACCTTTTTATCTCTGACGATTTTGATGATGAGCTCGCCCTTTTCATTTTGAATTCCTTGAAACTGTTTTATTCCATCCTTAAAAGTGTAAGAGAGAATGGCAGAAAAGATATATTGATTCATCGGCGTGACAATAAAGTTGCCTTCCCTACCAGTCAGATTCTTCAAAATAGGGAATCCGATCCCGCACTGGCATGAATCTTCTGAAATGCTTCCGAGATCACCCAGCTGATACCGAATCAGTGGATTATAAAAATTATTCAACTCAGTAACAACTAATGAACCCGTGTCGGCAAACTCTTCTGACTTGATACTTTCCAAATAAACATGATCGCTGTTAATGTGAAGATTTCCATCTTGGCACTCAAAAGCAATGATCCCAGTCTCGGTTGTACCATATTCATTCACGACTTTGCACTGAAAGGTACTTTCTATTCCTTTCCTTTGAAAATCATATAGTACTTCTCCGGTGCAAATGATAGTGGATAAGTTCAAGTCATTCATCGTAATTTGGTTATCCGAAAGCCATTGAGAAAATTTGTACAACAAAGAAGGATAACCATAGAAGTACTTCGGCTTGAATTTTCGTAATTTATTGACAAACTGCTTGAAAGCATCATCACTGATGTTAAATGCCGATAATCTGACCCGATTTGCACAAAAATCCTTCAGAGACTCTCTTAAATGTAACTTGGGTGCTGAGGGAATTCCCCAAAATCTGGCTTGTTTATCTCCAACGTCGATATTGTACCATCCGTAGTTCCTGTACATCACAGCTCGAATGAAAGCACTTTTATGTCTGTCAATCGGGATGACCAATGGTTTCCCTACAGTTCCGCTGGTCGTCTCCTCGCTCACGCGTCCATTATGATTTGTATTAATAAAGAGAGACAAATCCTGCTTAAAAATTTCTTTGGTCAATACTGGGATATCTGAAATATCCTCAGGCAGGCTTAATTTTTCAACTAGGATACCGCAGTTATTGAATAATTTACGATAGTAAGGTATATTTGTATTAGCATTCTTTAATACTCTAACTAATTTTACCTTTTGAACCCCCCGAATCTCAGCCTGCGAATTTCGAGGAATGTCACGGATATTCGACAGGTATTTTAGGACGTTTTCACGTCGGATGGATTGTATCGAACGATAGATAATATTTTTTGCGAACCACTCATTCATATATTAAAAAATCAATTTTCATTAAGAGAATAAACGTTCAGAGGAAGACATTGTGAATTTTCCAGATCGCTCCGGTCACATATCAAATTCTGCGGGTTGAACCGGTCATCCCCAAATCTTATCGGATTATCTCGAAGCTGGCTTTTTTCAAGAATGGGTAGCTTTTGAAGGTCTGAAACAATCTTGATATCCTCCGAGGACAAACCGAACTGGCTGAATCGTTCTTTATAGTATAGAATGCGTTTGACGGCATGACCGATCAAATGATGGAGTTGTTTGTTTTTATATTCCTAAATGTGTTCCTTCGACCACGTGTTTCTTTTAAGAATTTCAAATACGGCTTGATGATATAAACAGCCATAGCGGTGGCGATGGAGCTTCCAGCTGTAGAATGGTGCTGCTATGTTACCCAATGCGGGGACTGACCATACAATACGTTCTCCCAACTGTACGATCATTCTCATCTGAATGAATATATATTAAGTGATTGAACCTTTTAAATTCCTCGTTGCCTATCGGTCCCTCAGGATGGCAACCCTTGAAAATCGTTTATCTCAGGTCATGGACAATATCGGATGGATGGTTGTTAAGCCAATGGATGGATCAGGGGGGGGATTAAGGATGGCCACCAATCCATTCAAATCCTCCATCCTTACCGAAACGCATTTTGTAACTGCCTATATTGACGAGAAACCCATCGCCTTCTACAACAACCGTCGCATCATTTGCTATCACCTGTTTGGCACCCTTATTTGAATCAACCGCTTGCATGACATGGAGAAAAAAAGCCTGCGCGGCCTTTTGGGTTGGGATGACTGCAATCTGGCTGGCAGATAAATCGACAGCGGCGCTGAGTGGAAGAAATCTTTTGATCCACAGTGCTCCATCGCCATTTGTAATTTTAAGGACGTTGTTGCCCAGGTCAGTAGGCGCGGCAGCAGGAACAATAACCCACTTTTTTTCAATATCAGGGTTGGTGGTGATGACATTATCAAAGATAACAAAGATGTTTGGCTTCAAATAAACCAATTGCCTTGTAAACTTGCTCAGTTTCGCACGATCATAGGCATTCGTTGCATTTCCTACCATATAATCATAAACGTTATTACTTACAAAGGTCTGGATACCTGGTCCGACGTCAAATATGGAACCAGGAGAGTAAGCCGTAACACCCTGTGCCACTGTTGGATAACCACTAATGGATCGCTCGTATTGCCCGTCTATGTAAATCGTATTATTGTTTCCTTTGATTAACCATCCCCTACGCATAATATGGAAAGAATTCTGAGCATAAGGATTCAGGTCGCTCCAGTGATAACGCTGGCAAATGAAAAGCGCTGCCAAATCATTTACAGACGTGAAACCTGAACGCATTGCCACCCACCCCAGCTTGGCAAAATGACGGGTACCGCATCCCAATTGCTCTGGTGTTTTTGGACTTGGATATTTTTCTGAAAACATGAGCTGATCGAACATGTCGTATGAGCCTGCATTAACAAAAGCACTCGGAGCCTTCTCATTCCTTACCCAACCGATCAGCTCCCCTACCCATTTATCGTAATTGTCCGATGAAAATCTTCTACGGGCATGGGAAAAAAGAGGGCCGATCCAGGTATATCTGCCATCCTCGCTCCTTTGAGGTCCAATAGGAACATAGTGACCGTCGGGATAAATCATATAATTCCAAAACTCCCCCGCATATTTTAAGAAACCTGTATCATAGACTGAATCTGCAAAGCTTTGTCCGGTAGCGGTATAGTGAGCATAGAGAAGGGGTGCCACCCTATAAGGAAGTGTATCTTTCTGGGTTGCTGAACCATAATAACCCCATGCTGGATACTCTCCGTAAATAGAACAAAGCCCGCCGTGCCAGCCTCCTGTCCCCCCCTGTTCGTTCATTGCAGGAAGTATCTTGCCGACCCAGTAAAAATCAAAATCATTCAGATATTCCTTAGCCTTGGAATTATTTTCAAGACTTATCCCTTTTCCATCGGGCTCATAAAGTGCCATTCCTATAATGGGATAAAAATACTTGTAGATCGCATCGGCCTTTCCAAGCAACTGTCCCTGTCCTTTACAATCCGCTTTCATCTTTTCCGCAAGAGTGATAAGTCTGTTCTGTATATTAACTCTGTCGATGTCCGAAAGAACCGGGGTCGTACCGTCTGAATATTTCCTGCCTACAAACCAGTCGTATCCTGCCGCCCCATGTAAGGCAGCATGTGCTCCAACATACCC
>Ga0209048_10004432_pt1 | contig 13425 bp, 5 predicted proteins | sample FrelakmetCRP12CR_FD_187146 | JGI IMG/M metagenome (GOLD analysis project Ga0209048, IMG submission 187146) | Freshwater lake sediment microbial communities from the University of Notre Dame, USA, for methane emissions studies - CRP12 CR (SPAdes)... | ecosystem: Environmental > Aquatic >... | reverse complement strand
CAGGCAGTGATAGACGACTTCGTGCACGAGGGTGCTCTTGCCCGCCCCCGACACGCCGGTGACACTCGTCAGCGCGCCCAGAGGAATGCGAACGTCGATTCCTTTCAGGTTTCTCGCCCTGGCGCCAAGGACCTCCAGCCATCCCGACTGCCCGAGCTGCCTCGTTCCGGGAACCTCCAGTGCCCGGTCAAAAGGTGTCCCAAACCATTTTCCGGTAAGTGTTTCCGGTTTACCGCACAAGGTCTTGAAACGGCCCTGGGCGATCAGTCTCCCCCCATCACTGCCGGCTCCCGGCCCCAGCTCGATCAGGGTGTCGGCCTGCCGCATCGTTTCCGCATCGTGCTCCATGATGATAATGGTGTTGCCTTTGCGCTTGAGCTCCTTGAGACTGGACAGCAGCCGTTCGTTGTCTACGGGATGGAGACCGATGGTGGGCTCATCCAGGATGTAGCATACGCCGCGAAGGTTCGATCCCAGTTGGGCGGCCAGGCGGATGCGCTGGGTTTCACCACCGGAAAGAGTATCCCCGGAACGGTCCAAAGCGAGATAGTCCAGACCAACTTTGCGCAGAAACAATGCCCGTGCGTTGATCTCCCTGGAAATGGGCCCGGCGATGGGTTGCTCCTGAGGTCCAAAACGAAATGTCCGCCACTGCTTCTGAAAAGCGGTAATGTTCAAATGGGCGAGATCGGCAATGTTCAACCCCTTGAAAAACACCGCCCGAGCCTGGCTGTTCAGGCGCTGCCCATGGCATTCAGGACAGGGATGATCGTCGTAAAGGGCATCCAGAAAGCTGGTTGCTTCTGTTTCCGCCATTTGCTCAAGGAGGGGAAGCAGGCCGATGGATGCCCCTGACCTGCCCCGGAGCATAACGTCACGAGTGTCCTGTTGCAACTCATCGAAGCAGAGCTCCGGCTTCACTCTTAGAGATTCAAGCCAGTAGCGCTGCAGACGTCTCACCGACATTTTGACCCCTTCCGGCCATTGCCTGGACTGCAGGAATCGCAAAAGACCATCCTTCAGAGGTACTTTTGGAGGTCCAACAACGCTTTCGACGTTCAAGCGCCTGACAGCGCCAAGCCCTGTACAGGAAGGACAGGCTCCGTGGCGACTGTTAAACGAAAAGAGGCGGGGATCGAGGGGCGCAAGGCCCTGCCGGCAGTGGTCGCAATAGAGGCGTTCGCTGTAGATTTTGCGCTCGGCTGCATCCACGTGAAGCGATCCTCCGCCCAGGGCGAGGGCCCGTCGCACCACTTCCGGCAAATCGCCCGGCAAGACTCCGGATTTCCCGAAACGCGAAACCAGGACCTCGATATCGTGCTCGCGATGCCGCGCAATCGTGGGAACCGGTTCAAGAGGCAGCCATTCACCGTCCACCAGGACCGTCTCAAAACCCAGCTTTCTCAGGCGCATGAAAAGGTCCCGATAGATGCCTTTGCGGCTCCGCACCAGAGGAGCGAGCAGCTTTGCCTCTCCTCTCCTAACGTCCTGCTCTACCATGGAAAGAATCTGGTCGAAAGTCAGCGCTACCAGTTCCCGGCCGCAGCTCGGGCAGTGCTGTCTACCTAGCTTGGCGTAAAGCAGTCTGAGGAAGTGATAGATTTCGGTTATGGTCCCCACCGTGGATTTGCGACTCAACTGACTACTGCGCTGCTCGATGGCCACCGTTGGCGGAAGCCCGAGGACCTGATCGACATTGGGCTTTTCAAGGATTTTGAAGTATTGGCGAACGTAGGTGGCAAGGCATTCCAAATAGCGGCGCTGCCCTTCAGCGAAGATTACATCAAAGGCCAAAGTGGACTTGCCCGAACCGCTAAGCCCGGTCAATACGATCATCTTGTTGCGCGGGAAGTGCACTTCCTGGATTTGGAGATTGTGCTCATGCGCTCCCCGGACGATGATTTCCCGATGGGTTTGCTTAGCAGGTCTGGCTGTTTCAAAAGAGACTGTTTTCCCGGAGGATGACTCCCCAGTTTGCAAATCCCCCCAGCCCCCCTTTAGAAAAGGGGGGGCAAGATGCAGCCTATCATGTATCGCGACTAATGCCTCAGTGCCATGATTGCCGTCTAATCGATATTTGAGAAACCTTCCGGTGTGGCTCTTTGGATGGGCTGCTACGACCTCGGGCGGTCCTTCGACTACAATTTCTCCACCCCCATCCCCGCCTTCGGGTCCCAGGTCGATGATCCAGTCGGTCACTTTGAGAAGATCCAAATTGTGTTCCACTACAGCCACGGTATTCCCCAGATCCACCAGTTTCTGAAGAACGCTCACCAGTTTCTGCAGGTCATGAGGATGTAGACCCGTGGTGGGTTCATCCAGGAGGAATATGGTGTGCGCCTGGTTTTGCGGGTACCCCCTGCCCTCCTGACCCACGCCCGGCTTGAGATACCGCAGCAGCTTCAGGCGCTGCGCTTCGCCTCCGGAAAGGGTGCTCAAGGGCTGGCCCAACCGAAGGTAATCCAGGCCGATCTCCACAATGGGCTTCAGCGTATCCACCAGGGGCTTATGGTCGGCAAGGCGTTCCAACAGCTCCTGGGCGGTGCATTCGAGCATATCCGCTATGGAGAGACCACGCACCCGGACGTCCAGGATTTCATCCTTGAAGCGACGGCCCTCACATTGGGAGCAGCGGATGTAGACGTCGGCCAGAAACTGCATCTCCACGCGCTCAAATCCTTCGCCTCGGCAAAACTCGCAGCGACCTCCCGGCTGGTTGAAGGAAAAGTGCCTGGTCGAGTAACCCCTCGCGACTGCTTCCGGGGTTTTAGCCAGAAGGCTACGCAGAGGATCCAGGGCACGGGTGTAGGTCAGGAGATTGGCGCGTGGAGTGCGCCCGATGGGCTGTTGATCGACCAGCACAATATCGGCAACCCGCTCCGTCCCGTCCAATCCATCGCACAGCCCTGGAGCATCGGTGGCTCTCCCCTGATGCCTCAGCCAGTTGGCATAAAGCGTCTTCTTGACGAGCGTACTCTTGCCGGAACCCGAAACCCCGCTGATCCCAATCAGCAGCCCAAGGGGAAGGCGCACGGTGACGTTTTTCAGGTTGTTTTCGCGGGCGCCGCTCACCGCAAGCACTCGGTTCCAGTCAGGCCGGCGGCGGCTTTCAGGAATGGCCACCGCCCGGTCTTCCCTAAAGTAAGCCCCCGTCAGACTGCGTTCACAGTCAAGCAAGCCGGCAGGTGGTCCCTGGTAGACCACTTCCCCTCCCCTTTCGCCGCCACCCGGCCCCAGCTCGATCACATCATCGCAAAACCGGATCATGTCCGGGTCGTGCTCCACCACGGCGACCGTATTTCCCAGCTCCACGAGCCGCCGCAGTTGAGTCATAAGGCGTTTCTGGTCGCGGGGGTGCAGGCCGACACTTGGTTCATCCAGTACGTAAAGGACGTTCACCAGGGCCGATCCCAGGGCCCTGGTCAGATGCACCCGCTGCACTTCACCCCCAGAGAGGGTCCGAGATTGGCGGTCAAGAGTGAGGTATTCCAATCCCACTTTGTGCAAAAACTGCAGCCGACTCCGGATTTCACCGGACAGAAGCGCCGCCGCAGGGTCCCGATCCAGTTCCGGCCAGGGACCGTCAAAGAAGGCGAGACATTTCCCTATGCTGAAGGAATTCAACTCACCGATGGTCAGCCCACGGAGGCTGTACAAAAGGGTCGCAGGCTGGTAGCGGGTCCCTCTGCAGGCTTTGCAGGGGGTGTAAGCCCGGTAGCGGGAAAGGAAGACCCGCACATGCATCTTGTAAGTCTTGCTTTCCAGCCATTCGAAGAAACCCTTTACACCGTAGAACCCGTCCGAGCCTTCAACGATTTTCCGCTTTGCGTCTTCGCTCAACTGCTCAAAGGGCACATCGGCGGGGACCCCTTCGCGCCGGCAAAAATCCATCAAATCAAAATACTCGGCGCGGTCGATACTCCACGGCTTGATCGCCCCCTCGCTCAAGGAAAGACGGGGATTGGGAATAACGAGATCCGGGTCGACCCCAATGGTCCTTCCAAAACCCCTGCACTCAGGGCATGCTCCCAAAGGGCTGTTAAAGGAAAAAAGGTTCGAGGTTGGCGGAGGAATGGCTTCCCCGTTATGACAAGTGGCGCAGCTCAACTCTGCACTGAACCATCTCGTGGATGATTGAGGAGTGAGGAGTGAGGAGTGAGGAGTGGCAGGTGCTGAGTCCTGGGTGCTGAGTCCTGAGTGCAGAGTAGGAGCAGGGGCGCCACTGGTTTCATTCGAGCTACTTGTAGGTGCGGACCCGGTATGATAGTCTGGGAAAATGATCACTGCCAGACGATTATTCCCCATTTTGAAGGCGGTGGATAGAGAATCCCTTACCCGCTCGGCAGGCGCCTTCCCCCAGGAGATGCGATCGACGACTACCAGAATTTCTTTTTCTGTCAAGGATTCCAGATCTTCACGGCCGAGACTTTCCAAATCAAAGGTTCTGCCATTGCTGTAAACCCGGAGGAACCCATTGGAAATCAGGTGCTGTCTCCATTGCTGGCCGTCCTTGGATGGAGAGCCGGCACGCGCCGGGCCCTGGTCGGACTCGATGGCAACCGACCCCGGAACGTAGGGAAAGGCGATCAGGAGACGACTGGCTGCTGGAAGGTCCTGGAGCTTTTGATAGACACTTTCAGGATTGTCTTGAGAGATGGGCTGCCGGCATTTGGGGCAATACGGCACGGCCAATCGGGCATAGAGTAGTTTCAGGTAGTCATTGATTTCCGTAATGGTCCCCACTGTGGAGCGCGAACTGCGAACGGCTGTTCCCGATTCGATTGCAATGCTTGGGGGAATACCATCAATTAGGTCGGCGTCGGGAGGATCCATCCGCTCGAGAAACTGGCGGGCATACGGCGAAAAGGTCTCCACATATCGCCGCTGCCCCTCCGCATAAAGGGTATGCAAAGCCAGACTGGACTTCCCCGAACCACTGATGCCGCTTATGGCAATCAGCCTGAACAGCGGAATATCCAGATCAAGGTTCTTCAGATTATGCTGGCGCACACCGCGGAGGCGGATCACTTCCTTTTCGGCCAAACGATTATCTCCTAAAAGAGCGGTTAGCTTTGGGCTGTTGGCTCATTCTTTATTGGTCAAGTCTCGGCCCCTGGTTGTTGGTCCCTCAGGGTGAGCCCCTTGTAACATAACCATTGGGAAGAGGGTATTGGTGCCTTCACCCTCAACCTTTTATCCTTCACCCTTCACTGCCGTTGAAATTCAACCCTGACAAAATCCAATTTTCAAGGTAATTATCTTGTCGGGGAAGCACCATCAAAACAAGAAAACGGCACAGCGCCGTCAGGGTCCTCACTCAGCACTCAGGACTCAGGACCCGGCACTCAGGACTCATCACCCAGGACTCAAACCTAATGTACAAAACGACCCCCATGATGCAGCAGTATTTGGAAATCAAGGCCCAGTATCCCGACGCCCTGCTTCTTTATCGCATGGGGGATTTTTATGAATTGTTCATGGATGATGCTGTTGTAGCCGCCCGCATTCTTGAAATCGCTCTCACCTCTCGCGACAAGCAGGCCGACAACCCGATTCCCATGTGTGGGGTGCCCTACCACGCTGTCGAAGGCTACGTTGCAAAGCTCGTGGCGGCTGGGAAAAAGGTGGCAGTTTGCGACCAGGTGGAGGACCCCAGACAAGCCAAAGGCCTGGTCCGCCGCGAAGTGACTCGAGTCATCACGCCGGGTCTCATTCTGGAAAGTCAGAACCTCTTATCCAACCAGCCCAATTATCTCGCAGCGGTCGCGCGAGGAACTCGTGACCACACCTTCGGGCTGGCGTATCTCGACATTTCCACCGCCGAATTCCGGCTGGTGGAGCTGGATTCCATTGAGACCCTGAAGGAAGAGCTATTAACGGTTGCCCCGAAAGAGATACTCCTTTCCCAGGATGAAGAACATTCCTGGAGTGATGGGATTCGACAGTGTCTCGACTGCACCTTGACTTATCTGAATCCCGATGACTTTGACAAACGCCATAATGAAGAGCGCCTCATCAAGCATTTCGAAGTTCACTCCCTGGAAGGCTTTGGCATTCACGGGATGGATTCCGGCATCAGGGCGGCCGGAGCCATTTTGGCATATTTACAGGCGAATCTCCTTGGCTCCTGCAGCCACCTGAAAAGACTGCTCCCGTACAGCCGTTCTGATTATATGGTCCTCGATGAAGCCACGGTGCGCAACCTGGAGATCTTTCAGTCCACCAGTTTCCAGGGGCGCAAGGGCTCCCTGCTGGCCATTGTGGACCAAACCCATACAGCCATGGGAGGGCGAAAGCTCCAACAGTGGCTCCGGTATCCTTTGATCGATCTGGGCGGCATCCTCAGCCGACAGCAGGCAGTTGCGGAACTGGTGGAACGAGCAGGCTTCAGGGCTGAAATTCGAAGCAGCCTCGAAAGGGTGAACGATATCGAGAGACTCAACGGGCGGAACAGTGCCGGTGTATCCACCCCTCGCGATCTGGTCGCCTTGAAGAAGTCGCTTCAGGTCCTGCCGCATATAAGTGGGACCCTGAATGGTTCTAAGGCTAAAAGACTCCTGGAATTGGGGGATTCCTGGGATAATTTGGTCGATATAGGGAATCTTCTGGAAGTCACCCTGGCCGATCCTCCTCCGCTCTCTTTCAACTTCGGCGGCGTTATCTGCCCCGTAGTCAACTCTGAATTGGATCATTATGTCAGTCTGAGCCGGGATGCACGGACCTGGATGGCAAATTACGAAGCCCGGGAACGTCAGAGGACCGGGATTTCTTCCCTCAAGGTTCGCTACAACAAAGTCTTCGGCTATTACATCGAAATCTCCAAAGCCAACCTGGGAGCGGCTCCCCCGGATTATTTCCGGAAACAGACCCTGGTCAATGCCGAGCGATTCTTCACAGAAGAGCTCAAGACCTTCGAAACGCAAGTGCTGGAAGCGGATGAAAAACGGCTGGAAATAGAGCAGCGCCTGTTTGAAGAGCTCCGCCGGACAGTCAGCATCCACAGCAATCGCATTCAAACCATGGCCGAACTAGTTGCCGAACTGGATTGCCTTGCCTCGCTGGCCGATGTTGCGGCTCGGAACGACTATTGTCAACCGCTCATCAACCAGGGTGATGCCATCGTTATTCGCGATGGCAGACACCCGGTGATAGAACATTTCCTGCCGGGTGGCTCCTTTGTTCCCAATGACCTGGAATTAAACCAGGAAGACCAGCAGGTGCTGATCGTCACCGGGCCGAATATGGCTGGAAAGTCGACGATCTTGCGGCAGGCGGCCCTGATTGTGCTCATGGCCCAGATCGGCAGCTTTGTACCCGCCTCCGAGGCTCATCTCGGGCTGGTGGACCGGATCTTTACCAGGATTGGGGCGGCAGACGACCTCGCGCGCGGCCGCTCAACCTTCCTCGTGGAAATGCAGGAAAGTGCCAACATCCTCCACCAGGCCACGCCCAAAAGCATGATCATCCTGGATGAGATTGGCAGAGGCACCAGCACCTTTGATGGGCTCAGCATCGCCTGGGCAGTGGCTGAATACCTGCACGATTTCCATGACGTCGGGGTGAAGACGCTCTTTGCGACACATTATCATGAACTGACGGACCTGGCTCGCACTCGAAGCCGCGTGAAGAATTTCAATGTCGCTATCAAAGAATGGCAAAATGAGATACTCTTTTTCCACAAACTGATTCCGGGCGGAACCAACAGAAGCTATGGCATTCAGGTGGCAAAACTGGCGGGATTGCCCCAGGAGGTCATAGAGAGGGCAAGGGAGATTCTGGTCCAGTTGGAAAAAGGCGAAACCACCTTTCTCTCTCAAGCGACGGTGGCAAAAAAACGGGTTCGCCCATCAAAAGACAAGGAACCGGGAGTCCAGCTCAGCCTTTTCAGACCATCCTCGGAATGGCTGCAAGACCGCATTCTGGCGCTCGATATCGATCGCCTGACGCCGCTGGCAGCGCTGCAGATGCTCCATGCGCTGAAAGAGCAAATCCAGCGTGGCGGGAAGGATACACCAGGAACGACGAAAGGAAAGCTTCTTTGACAAAATTGTCCACCTCCTTTCTCTGCCTGTTTCTCTTGGCGATATGTATCTGCACGAACCCTTCTACTATTAGTCCATCTATTGCATTCGACCGGATTCCTGATCAACAGATAGCATCCAAGGCTGCTGCGCCGGCTCACCTGGACCAGGTTGCAGCGCTTCCCAGCCTGGCAAGACAGTTTGCCCTGGGCGTGAAGCGCATCGTTATTGATCCCGGACACGGCGGCAAAGACTGTGGTGCCATCAGTTGCCATCACATCGCTGAAAAGGACATCACGCTAGCCATTGCCAAGGTTTTGAAGGAGAATCTTGAAAAGGAAATCGGCTGTAAGGTCATCCTCACACGCACGCGAGATCAGTTTCTTACGCTGGAGGAGCGCGCGAGGATTGCCAATGAAGCCAAGGCGGATCTTTTCATTTCGATCCATGCGAATGCCCACGTGGACACTACCCTTAGCGGCATCGAGACCTACTATTTGAATTTTGCCAAAGACCAGGAATCCGCCCGTGTAGCTGCTCTTGAGAACCGGCCGTCAAACAAGTCAATGAGCGACCTCAAGGCCCTGCTCCACAAGCTTTTGTTTACCACGAAAGTCAATGAATCGGCCGCGCTGGCGCGACAGATTCAGCGCAACGTCATTGCCAAACTCAAGGCAAAAGGCGATAAAGTTCGCGATCTGGGGGTGAAACAGGCTCCATTTCGGGTGTTGTTGGGAACAGAAATGCCCGGCGTGCTCATCGAGACTGCTTTCATCACCAATCGAACCGACGAAAGCCGCCTGAACAGCAGGCAATTTCAGCAGAACCTGGCAAAAGGCATCACCGCTGGGATAGAATCGTATATCACGGAGGTAAAAAGAGTGGCAAAGGCAGGGGAGCGATCATGAGCCAGGAGGGACCTCAGGGAATTTTGCCCGGGACTGTGCTCGAGTTTTTTGAAGCCAAAGAGATCAACTGCGGTGTCTGCCTGGCCATCAAGAACCTCAGGCTGAACGTGCTCACGCAGCACAATCGTGAGATCAATCTCGCGGAAAGCCGCCTGATTCATGTCGGCAGCCAACCTCTCAACGTCCACATGACCAGAGACGACTTGGTGCAAAAACTGAACAGTATTGCCACCCTGCGCAAAGGTCTCATGGAAGCGGTCAATGTTGAGGAGCTCTGGTCTCTTGTCGAGGGAGAACAAGAGGGTTTCGGCGTGCGCGATTTGGCCGAGTTCGTCTTTGCCGATGCCATCACCGACCACCATGTTGCAGCGATGCAGCGGGTGCTGCTGCAGGAACGCCTTTTCTTTCAGTTTAAAGACGGCGCCTTCCGTGCCAACTCCCTGGAAAAGGTCGAACTGCGTCGCCTTGAGATTGAAAAGGAGAAAGAACGAGAAGTTCAGCTCGAACAGGGTTCCCAGTGGCTGCAGGCTATCTGGAACCGCAAAACCCGCCCTTTACTTTCCGGCCTTGAGGAGAAGCTAATTGACGGTCTCAAGAGTTTTTGCCTGTTCGGTCAGGAATCACCCGTTCAAGCTTTTGTGAAAGAACTCCTGAAAAGGGCTGACATTCCTCAACAGACCCAGTCCGCTTTTCGTTTGCTGGTGCGGCTGGGGATCTGGCAGGAGAACGAGAACCTTTATCTTCACGAACAGGGCATCTCACCGGATTTCCCCGAAAGTGTTGCGGCCATGGCCGATCGCCTGGCGGCATCAGACGCCCTTTCTTCCTGGGACCGGAGCCTGCGCAAAGATTTAAGAGAGCTCCATACGTTCACCATAGACAGTGCCCTGAGCCGGGATTTCGATGACGCCCTCAGTGTGAGGACCCTGGGAAACGGACTCCACGAGGTCGGAGTTCACATTGCTGATGTTGCTGAATTCGTCTCCAGGAACGACGATCTGGATAGCGAGGCTGAGGTCAGGGCGAGTTCCATCTATCTTCCCGATGGACGGATTCCCATGTTGCCCCCCTTGCTTTCCGAAGGTCTCTTTAGTTTGCACGCCGGCGAAGACCGATTCTCCCTGAGCTTTATCATGCATATGGATGAGGAGGGCGTTATCCATCATCATGAGATCCTCCCCAGCGTGGTCAAGGTGCGCAAGCAGATGACGTACCGGGAAGTCAACGAGCGGCATCAGGGGGAGGAAGGGCTGAGAATTCTCCATACCCTGGCCCTGCAACTGCGTGCTCAGAGGCTGGCTCGCGGGGCCGTCATCCTGCCCCTCCCGGAAATCCAGGTCTATGTCAACTCAGCGGGGATGATTCAGGTTTCCCGCTATGAAAAGGAAACCCCGAGTCAGATCATGGTTTCCGAATGGATGATCGCGGCCAATGGATTGGCTGCTTCCTATCTGGCGCGCCAGCGGATTCCCGCGATTTTTCGGGCCCAAGCCGAGTGCAAGCAGGAGACCGATTTCACTCAGAGCGAACATGAGCTCTTTCGCATCTACCGGCAGCGGCGGCTTTTTGCCCGCGCAGAACTGGAAACAACCCCCCAACCCCACTGCAGTCTTGCAATGCCTGAATACACCACCATTACCTCGCCGATCCGCCGCTATGCGGACCTTGTGGTGCAGCGCCAACTGAAACATGCTCTCACCACCGGGACCGGCCTATATAGCGAAGATGACCTGCAGCATTTGATAACCGGCCTTGGCGTGATGCAGGGCAAGATCTCTTTGGTGCAGCGCAAATGGACCCGATACTGGATCCTCAAGTACTTTGAACAGGAAGACATCCAATCCCTCGATGCCCTGGTCCTGACGCAAAACAGCCGCTTCTCGCATCTGCTCATTGCTGATTATCTCTTGGAAGCCAACGCGCCCCTTTCGGAAAAAAACCAGGTGAAGCCGGGCGAAATGGTGCGGGTCAAGATCGAACGCTTGAATCCACGCGAAGATGTGTTGCGTGTGCAACTGCCGGAGTTTCCTAAACAGTCTTAGCAAGGTGGGGTTGGGTTTTTTCCGGGTGCTTGATTTTCCATAAGAGTTCACCGCAGAGACGCAGAGAGCGCGGAGAAAACAATGAGGTAGAGCGATGGAGGGCAAAGTGATGATCGGCATTCTTTACCAGGAGGGAGTAAAGCAATATGACTTCGGATGGGGTCATCCCTTTCGCGGAGACCGGTTCGAAGTGTTTGTGCCTTTTCTCAAAGAGCACCTGCTTGAGGGCGAGCGGTATCGGATGATTGCCGCTGAACCGGCAACGGATGACGATCTGCTTTTGATTTGCACGAAGGACTACATCGACTTTACCAGCGCCTACTACCGGGCTGCCCATCTGGGTTTGGGTTATTCCGGCCCATTGTATAGATACCACAGCGGGGACAATGTTCCTTCCTCGGAACCGGGTAAGCTGGAGGAGGCTGCCAGGCTGATCGTCGGCCAGGCCAAGGCAGCCGGTGACTTGGTCCAGACGGGCCAATTTGCCAAAGTGGTCTCGTTGGGCGGCGGATTGCACCACGCCAAACCGTCCTTTGGAGAAGGATTCTGCATCTACAACGACGTCGCTTTCTGTGCCCGATACCTGATCGAGAAGCACGGCTTGGAAAGGGTCCTGGTGCTGGATACCGACGCTCACGCAGGCAATGGGACCTGCGAGTTTTTTTACGACGATCCCAGGGTTTTGTTCATCGATCTCCACCAGAACCCTCGTACCGTGTATCCAGGCACCGGTTTTGCCCACCAAATCGGCCATGGCAAGGGAGAGGGATTTACCGTGAACATCCCGATGCCGGTCGGGGCCGGCGATCAATCCTATAAGTTGGCCTTCGAAGCCATCGTCGAACCCATAACCGACGAATTCAAACCACAGATCATCATCCGCAACGGAGGATCGGACCCTCATTTTCTCGACCATCTGACCAACCTGGGAGTAACCGTTGCCGGTTTCAGATTGATCGGCGAGCGCGTCAGAAAGATGGCGATGGTTTGTGATGGAAAGGTAATCGACCTGCTGACCTCGGGCTACAATCTTGACGTTTTGCCGTATGCCTGGCTGGCTTTGATTTGTGGGCTGGCCGATTGGGAGATCCCCATCAAAGAACCTCACCCCAGGACCGCGCGCCACATGGAAGAGACGGCCGTGACCGCGACCGAAACCGTCATCGCTGAAGTAAAGGGCCACCTCAGCCCTTATTGGACCTGCTTGAGATAGCTGTGTTGGGTTTCTTGCTCTAAGTTATTGTTTTCTCAGCGATCTCTGCGTCTCTGCGGTGGATCTTTTTGGGGTGCGGCCTTTGGCTGTGCTGTGTTCTAACCGGTGAAAATTCATCAGAAACCCATCAAAAGCTTTTCGCGCACCATGAGCGGTTCATAGCCGAAGATGGCATTCAGGTGATGCAAAAAGGCGTGTTGCCCTTCCTCCTTCCACATCTGCTCGATGGATGCATTGACCTGCTCGTAAAATCGAAGCTGTGCCTCAACAGTCGCAGGAGTCTTGCCCCAGGAAGTCTGGCTTGCGACTTCCCTAATCAGGTTGAGCCACATTTCGCTAACACCCATGATATAAAACGGCCATGACTTCTTTATGGGTGGAGACCAGTTGCCATCGCTGGTGTCCTCGATGTTCGCCCGGGCGATCGCGCTGGTATCATCATAGGCATCGTGAACAATCACTCCGCGACCCTTCAACGCCCTCAAGACGGCATCTGATTGAAGAGCTGCAAAGATTTCCCGTGCCGTCTCCGGAGTTGAATAAAAGATAAAGCTGAATTGATGTCCCGCCTGATCTCGTGCCGCCCTCCGGTGGAAGCGATAGAGCACGATCTCATTCCCGTGCCGGGAGAGGACTGGGGAAATAACCAGATGCGCCAGGAGTGGGTCGACGCTCCAGAATGGCTCCTTTCCCTCCGGCCATCGGACAGTAAAACGAGCGTACCACCAACCGTTTTGGGGCATTTCTACCACCTCTTTCGCTGGGACGGCAGCCGGCGGTAAACCGGGACCTGCCGAAGCACACCCCATGAGGGCCAGGAGCATCAAAGCCAACAGCGCAATGGCAGGAATAGCTCTCGGCTCTTGGTGCTTCGCTCTTGGCTGTTGGCTGTTGGCGCTTAGCTCTTGACTGTTGGCTGAAGATGCATAAATGTTGATTGCCATGGCATAGTTTTTTATTCTGGAACCTCTTGTTTTTTTAGAAGATGAAACAATTTCTTGCTGCAAGGGAAAGCCCAGGCAATGGAACGATGCAAACGCACCCCGACGATTTCCTCGAACGGGTGTTCTGCCAAAGACATCCGAGGTGCGCACATTTCGGCTTCCAGCCCTGCCGGTCTTTGCGGCTCCTGTAGAACAGTCCGGAATAAGGAAAACCGCACTGGCCATTACTATGTCGATCGCTATGGGCTGGATGAAGTTCTGATATTCGTCCTCATCCTGATGTGTTCAGTTGCCGAT
>Ga0209048_10004431_pt1 | contig 13425 bp, 18 predicted proteins | sample FrelakmetCRP12CR_FD_187146 | JGI IMG/M metagenome (GOLD analysis project Ga0209048, IMG submission 187146) | Freshwater lake sediment microbial communities from the University of Notre Dame, USA, for methane emissions studies - CRP12 CR (SPAdes)... | ecosystem: Environmental > Aquatic >... | reverse complement strand
GAGTGCGGAGATTGGGGAGACAGAGCTTATAAAGATGATGAAGGAGGTTGATGCGGAGAAGAGAGACGTTTAAAACTGAAAACGTTTATTTTATGACACACGTGTCATAAAAACATCATAATTTAAAATGAACAAGAAATTTATCCTGATCTTAACGATTGTGTTCACGATTCTAAGTATAATTTTTATAATGTTTGACTGGGATAGAACGATAAAACTCTATTTCAACTCTTACGACAATTTGATTAATGATTATAAATTAAAACCAAAAGCTCCAAAACGTGTGGTAGCAGTTTTGGAGTTACAGGAAGGTGAGAGTCCAAGCCCTCAAACAATTAAATCTCTTTTGGATCAGAATTTGCGGGTGCACGACATTGCGATTCAGTCTAAGAATCTGTCAGATTTGTCAAAAGATCATACATTCCAAAAAATCGCTACTTTCCATAAACCTCATACTGAATGGTTGAGAGAAACAGAAAATGACACAGTTGTGATACATCTTCAGAATGGGAAAGAGTACTCATATGGGTTTATTGACGATAGATTACAAAATAACTAAATTTAAATAGTCATATGAAAATGAACAATAACATGAACGTTTGTACCGCTATTCCACATATCCGCATTAAACAAAACGATGATACGGGATATGTCAGACTAAATAACCTTGACGCATGGGATTTAGACTTTGTTAAGATACCCAGTGCCTGTGACAAACAAATATGTAATCCCAATGTTTACATCAGTGGCGACCCACGTCTTAAAAGCATGGCACACTGTGATGGTACTATGGCATTGGACAATCTTCCCAGAAACGGGAAAGTCCAAATTGGAGATGCTGAGAGACTACCAAGGAATCAGGGTAGAAGTGTTCACGACTCGTATAATACGATTCATAATGGTGATGTCACATATTATTATGGAAAAGACCTTTCTGTACCATTTATATCAACATTGTTCATCCAACCGGGTCTTGTTGTTAGAGATGAGTATGTCGACCCAATGGGAACGTTGAAACCACATTTTTATCGAGCGTCTCTTGATAATAAGAATTGTCTTTCATGGATTAGAGACAGTCAGTTTCACAGAGAAGATTTGATGGCTAGACAGATCTGGAAAAGGAACCAGTCTAAGTATTCAGTGACGACTAATAATCGATAATTCTCGCCTCCCTTTCGCCTACGCGCCATTATTCTAATAGGAATATGTATTTCAAAGTTGACTTAAAAAGAAATGCCTATTCTAAAAAGATGGTATTGGAAATAAACGCACAATTTCATTCATTAAATAAATTCATCGTTGCATTTCTCAATGAGAGCAAAGCTGCACCCGAATTAAAAAATATTAACACTGAAGAGCTTTTTGATAAATTGATTGCATCATGGAAAAGTAAAAGCACCAAATTTAAAAATCTTATTCGTAAAACTGATGACCCTTGTCAAAATCCTCCACGCCCGAAAAGTAAATATATTTTCTTTTGCGATACAGTTCGACAACAAATAAAAAAAGAACATCCTGAAATGAACATCAGGGAAATTACATGTGAACTTGGCCGACGTTGGCAAAGATTTAAGGCTTTCCCAGATCCAGAGGTTGAAGCAGAACTGACAAAATTGTTTCTAGTAGATAAAGAGCGATACCACAGTGATAAGAAAGTTCGTCAACCACTCTTAAAAAATAACTTTCGTTCAGAGTATTTATTTTTCTGTGAACAAGAGCGAAAAAAAGAAACAAAACTTACGATGCAAGAACTAGGATTTAGATGGAGCAATATGAAAAACGATGTTGCTGTATATGAAAAATTTTCAGCAATTTTTGAAGCTAAAAAGAAACAGTTTGAACAGAACTTAAATACTTAATTTTTTAATTTCATAATTAAATTAAAATGTTTTCACACAAGGTAAAATGGACAACGTGTTAAAACAAGTCAAAAAACGCGGTGGGAATAAACCTCGAGGTGCTAAGGCGGTAGCAGCAAAAAAACGCGCAGCCTCAAAAGCAAAAAAAACAATTCTTCCAGAAGTTGATTCGAGACACCCTTTTAAAGTTTTTGCAATGTATAGAATGGAAGATATGTCTGATCAAATCGATTCATATGTCGAAAAATTGACCGATCAAAAAGATTTAATCAAGATGTTTCACATGATTAAGGCACAGACTCCATGGTCTTTGGTAAAGCCTTTTTTTAGAGAATTTGATGACAGTGGAAGAGCAAATATCGTCAAGTTCTTTGATGAATTTTATAATCGTCCTGATACACAAGATAAAGTTTCACAAATGTATAAATTGATTAAACAACGAGAATTCATTTACAGACTAGCAGCGAAGCTGCCCGCCGAGCGGGATTTAAATACTATTGTAGATCGAATCGTAAAAAAATCTCGCGAGCCTGTACGTAAAGTTCAAATGTTTGGGCCAGCAGCAAATGATAATGATAGTAGACGAAGAATAGTTCCAATGTTTGGGCCAGGAGAGGTTATGTCAAAATGTGAACGAGAATATCGACGAGCACCATGGATGTATCGATTCACAAAAGAGCCTGTGCGAGGGTTTGTCATAAAACAGCACATAGATCTAATGAAATATATCACATCAAAACGTACTGACAACTGGTTTAATGTTAGCACATCGTGGTATAAAGACGCATGTGATGGAAAGCGAAAATATGTTGAAAATGCTGTTGGTTATGTGACGGTTTCGGGTAAGATAATAATTGAAACACGTGACATGTTTCAATCGTCAGTCGATGCGTGGAAAGATATCAGCGATGTCGAATTTGAGAATGTTTCAGCGAATAGTTTTAATGCAGCGCAAAACATGTTAGAACGAAATGAGATCCTACCAAAAGATGCTGTTCAAGGCGTTTTGGCTTCTTTTAACGCTTCAACGAACCAAGATATGGCTCGAGGGTTGTCTAAAGTTCTAGTATACCTCCAACAGTTAATCAAAGGTCCACAGGTACACCATTTCCGAGTGCGCAATTCGTACTACAATCCGTCTGATATAATAAATTTAGATCGATACACTGTTTTGCCAGAAATATATAAAAACCCAGACGCTGATCACAACGAGGCTGAACTAATAATCAAACGACAGCGGCGCGCTATTGAAAACGATTTCTACGATATGCTTCGCAATCCACACGATCCTTTCATAAGACGTGGTATAATTGCGAAACAGAATGTGTTTAAATATCTTCAGACAACTGCAAACGACTCTTGTCCTTCTGGTATAGAAGATGTGATCTACTATAGGGAAGATGATAAGATTTACTGTTTTGACCGACTCACAATTGGTCAGAGCAAAACAAATCCATTTACCGGAAAACCGTTTAGACCAGATTTCTTCAAAGAGTTGTCTCAAATTGAACCTACCGCTTCGCGGCATGGCGCCGAACGAGGTACCGAGTCACAAGGCGCTACCGAGTCACAAGGCGCTCACGAAAAAACACCAGAACCAGGGTTTATGATTGATGTGAAGAAGCGAGGGGTAAGAGGGTTGGAACTCGCACCAGGTCTTTTCCAAAAATTAAGGATGTTCATTTCTACGTTACGATGTAATCAATGCGAGAAAGAAATTTATGCTCCAAAATATAAAAGCTTTCATGGAAACGAAAAAGTATATTTTTGTAGTCGCGATTGTTTTGACGACTTTAAATTTTAAAATTCTTTCATAAAAGTTATGTCAGCAAACACGGACATTTTAAGACAAAGTATCATTGCGAAACTCCAAGACAGTCCTTTCAGGTATAGCCAAACAAATGTAATGACACAGGAAGGTAGAGCTTTTTTCCCATATCCAGATTGGTGGAGAGGAGAATATATGTCAGACTTACCAATCGTTGTCGAACGTGAAGCAGGGTTTCGTCCAAGACTTGAACGAGAATTTTGGAAGTCTTCGACAGGTCATGCATACCCTCAGCATTGTTTTAGGCCTGGTGTTCGGACAAAGTATCCTTGTTATCCAGAATGTACTGAGACATATAAGAAATATGATCCTACATTACAACGATATGGTAAAATTTTTCTTTTCAGGTAATTTCCATCAGGCGTTATCTTTTCTATTGTTTTATGACGTAACAGTCATAAAATTAACAATTAATTGGATCATTGTTTTGCTCTCTCACTTCAGTAATCGTGTTGAAACAACCATTTATAAAAAATAGCTTTGTTTTTTATGAAATTCAAATCAATATTTTGGTCTTTACCGTCCAACAATTTAATGCTTTCAATAATTGGATCCCCCTCAATAAATTCGTGATTTGTACGCAGTTTAAAACAGATTGAACAAGTTTGATTGTCCATTACATCTTTTGATTCCAAAATAAATTCCTCTTTTCGTCCACCCAGTTTAACTCGATATCTATGAGAACATGGATAATGTTCTGCAAAAACGTTACTGAGTCTGTATTTAGAATGAATATCTGACTCGAGCATTTTTAACTCATTTAAACAATAAGGTCTGTTCATTTTAATTACAAATAATAATTTACTAAAAAAATCCAGTGAATCCATTGAAGAACGAGAGTAAAAATTGACTTTTTAAATTGTGTACTTTATAAATGGCGTCGTTAAATAATATTTGTTACAAACAAATCAAAGACAATTTTTATTATGCATATTTGGAGAGTTTCAGCAACTGAAGAACTAAATGATATGGTCCTCAAAAAGCTCGACGCGACAAGGGAGCTAAAGAGGCAGTTGGGGATCCAGATCTGAATTAATCGTTTTTTAAAACATTCTAATAAAAACAATGAGTTTTCTGATACGCCCTATTGAGACACATGATGTTCTCAAGAACTATAAATCATACTCTGTTGACTGGTTCATCTCATATTTCTTGAGTTACAACGATGATGAAGACTGTAGATTCATTCAAGAACACTTACCGCAAGAATTTAAAGACCAAATAGATTTGGAGGTCCAGAGACGACGTGCAGACATCCAAAAGCAACGTGCAGACATCCAAAAGCAACGTGCAGACATCCAAAAGCAACGTGACGTCATTCATGTAGAAATCAGAGCTGCTGAAGAATTAAATGATATGGTCCTCAGAAAGCTCGACGCGACAAGGGAGCTAAAGAGGCAGTTGGGGATCCAGAATTGAGTTAAAGAAGAATCATTAAGTTAAAATGTCAGAACTCCAAAGACTTCAACAAGACAATCAGAAGCTTCAACAAGACAATCAGAAGCTTCAACAAGACAATCAGAAGCTTCAACAAGACAATCAGAAGCTTGTGTCGACAGTTCAAACGTTAAAATCTAATATATCACAATTTGATCGTGAGAACCGATCGTATATGTCCGAAATTGGACGACTCCAGAATGATAATCACCGATTGACACAACAAGCGTCCAGAACGGTGTGTCAACGCTGTACCATGCGCTGTTAATTATTATATTTTTTTTGATGTGTCTAGGAAATTGATGATTATTTGAAAAGCCGCCGTCTTTTACGTTTTATGACGTATTTGTCATAAAACTAATAAAAACCAATGATAACGCTTCGATAACTACTATAAAGATGTATTAAGATGATTGTTGATAATTCAAATTTGAAATGTACAGATATATATTTATTTTTTATATATTATTTTCAGGATGCTCTGGAATTAAATTCTTCATCCAACAAAAGTCTCCAGCAATTAGAAATGAACTAGAGATTTTAAATTTTCTTTCTGAAAATTCTTATTTAGACCGTGAAACTATATCCAAATGGTGTGATTTAAAAGATTTACAAATTCTTGTTGAAACAGAATTTAATTCTCTCGTTTCTGTAAACTCTGAAATCAATAAAAGCATTAGAAAGTTTCAAAAATCGTTAGGTTTGGAAGAGACTGGAATCTTTGGCGAAGAAATGAATGTAACACGAAGAGTCAAACGGACCGTTGAAAAAGAAGTTCTGAGGAGAGATAATGAAATGGAGAGTTTTACTTCAATCGATGGACTTCTACCACATATATCTAATTTGACATGGATATATATAAATCATACAAATAGTTTCCCAGAAAGAGACATGGTAAGGCGTGCCATACATCAATCGTTGACAGAATGGAAACGAGCATTTGGTAGAACACTAGGAACGATTGAGATGTACTTCACTGAAATAATAAGTCCAGATGCTGATATTAAAATATCATTTCATTCTGGTGACCATTTTGACGGATATGCATTTGATGGGAGAGGCCGAGTTCTTGCTCACGCGTTTTATCCGATCACTTCAAGGAGGGGACAAGTTCACTTGGATTTAGATGAAGATTGGGATGCTGATTTATTGTATGATGTGCTTTTACATGAACTTGGACACACATTTGGATTAGGACACTCATCTGTAAACACATCTGTAATGTTTGCGTGGTATTCTAAGAAAGGATCGTTGGATCAGGATGATAAAAACGGTATTTTTAGTAAATACCAAGACAAAAGTATAAAAGTTTTCGGACCAATTACCCCATATTCTACAACACTTCGTCCATCGACACTTCGTCCATCGACACTTCGTCCTATTCCTTTTATTCCTTCTATTCCTAAACGTAAAATTGTAAATCGTCCTGTTATTATAAACAGGAACGGGAAAGCTGGAGGTTCACAAAACACGCTTTATATTTACAACAGCACTGTGTATATTCAATAATTTAAAGATTTTAATAAAGAAAATGAACACGTTATATCTAGCGCATGTTGGTTATCAAAATTCTAATGCGGCAATTTCAGCATTTTTTTCAGATAGCACAGCAAAATTTATTCAAGCTAAGGTCACTGAGTTATTGAGAGTTTTCTATCCTCCAGGGATAATAGTCCCGTGTGAACGAATTGTAGAAGTAATGAACGATATCTATCGAGCGTTTCGACCTTCTACGGGAGATCCTATGACTAGGTATAGTATTCCATCACTTGAAAATCCTAACTATGTTGATGCTTTGATAAATCAAGTGATTCAAGTAATTACAAGTGATGTGAAAAATAATCTTTTAACGGAGCAAAGAAACAGCAAACTGACAGTTTGGTCAACTCTTTTGGGAGACTTTAACGAGTATGGCCTCAGACAACATTCTCCAATAAAAATTCGAGAGAAAAGACCCACTCCGATGTTGTTTAATATGAATTATTAAATTATTGTATTTAAATGTCAAAAGTTTATATTGAGTTATTGAAATATTTTGTAAAAAGTTGCCTGGAGAATTCTCCAGGACTTTTACGAAGTGAGGGAAAGTAAAAATGATAAAATTAGTAAACAATTCACCGGCCAATACGTCCAAAAAGAACTCATCCTGGACATTGCATCTTGGATCTCTCCTGAGTTCTATTTCAAGTGCAACGAGATAGTTATGAACTACTTTGTCAGCGAATATAAAAATATTTACGACCAACGTGGTCGTAAAATTTCGTTATAATCAATTTAAGATAGATTGATTCTAAAGTAAATGACAACTGTGAAGAACTATAAATATAATGAAGATGAGACACTAGATATATTGAAAGTATATATTGACTCTACTTATAGTTCACATTATTCCAAAAATAAATCTCAAGCAACAGAATTTATTATTGATTGTGGTTATGGTGAAGGGTTTTGTATTGGGAATATTATCAAATACGCTCAACGATTTGGGAAAAAAAGTGGAAGAAACAAACGAGATATAATGAAATTGATTCATTATGCTATAATTCTTCTCTCTATTGAAGATACTAATGTTGGGAATCCAGCCAGTCAACTACATTCTCAAACAAATCCATCTTCACCCAATATACCAACACGCACACTAGAACACATGCGCAGAAGTTAACTACTTACAAAACACTCTACTTGAATAAAATATTGTAGGGAAAAAATGTATAAGTTATTGGTAATAATTATCTGCTGTTTCATTGTTTGGTATATTTGGAGGATTCGACAAATTACTGTTTTTGTAGATGAACATCAAAACTGTCTTAATGAACTTAAGACAGTCGTTAAAAGTTATAAACAATTATTTAAGATTTTGAATGGTCGCGAGATTACAGACGAAGAGTGGAATGATCTCAAAAATTCATTGGGCGTCAAACAAATTCTTAATGATTTAAATATTCAAGGTAAATAGTACCATAATTTGATTTAAAGGATCAAATCAATAAAATAAACAATATGTTCAAATACATAGATCGTTCAAATACTACAACATATAAAAAAATAAATAAAAGCACGTCGTCAAGCAATACAAACTACTCAACTTATAATTATTATTCCAAGATGAGTGATCCAAAAATGTGTGTTTATTGTACAGTATGCAAACAAACAGTAGATGAAATGTCAAAGTGTTATGTGGATGGTATCTGTTTTCCAAAGAATTCAAAGGTTGTATCAGTTTCTAAGAATATTTGTTCCAAATGCAGAAGTGCTATTGGGAGGTAATTTGTAATTTTTATGACAATTATTTGTCATAAAATAATTGTCAAGATGTTTTTAGTTTTATGATCAAATAGATCATAAAATGTTTTATTTTTATTTTTATTTTTTGGGTTTCTTAACTTTAACTTTTTTCTCAAGTTGTGTTTCATCAATAGCGGGTTTAATAAGATGAATCCCAATGTATTTCTGAATATGTGGATATGTAATTTCGTCTGATGTATATGCTAACAGATTTTTCAAATTGGTGTCAAGCAGAATAATTCGTCTGTTTTCAGGTTTTTGAAGATTATTTGATTTAATGTAGGTGCAAATAATTTTAGTAACTTCAACACGTGAATGTAACTCTGTGGGAACCCATCCAGCAAATTTAGCCATTTGTTCACTTATATTAACTGGTTTCTGGAGACCCGAGTTCTGATTCAATCCACGTGTTTTATTTACACGCTTAGGTTTACAACACTTTCGAATGATCCCAACCTGTTTAAGCAAACCTCTCTTGGCTTTCTGAGTTAGATCAATTTCATTGATCATAGTTTCAAGATTTGCGAACTCTGTATCGATATCTCTCTTCATTTTATCTTGGTATTGCTTCTCTTTAACTCACTTAGAACTATGTAAAAAACCAGAAACGCACGAACGAGGCGACGGCGTTAATCAAAAGATAAAACTATTCTATTTCCATTTCCATGTCCATTTTAGTAACTTGTTTCAAAATTAGTTCTGCAAACAAGTTTCGTCGAGCAGCTGTTTTATCTGCTATATTTCCTCCGCGATATTTTTTAGGGACATTAGCAATAAAAGGGAAGAATTTTGAATGATGGTTTAATTCGGCTGTAAGATTATTTTTTCCGAAAGGCTGACTTGCAAGCACGTCAGCGATTGAAACAATGATTAGAGAATAAAAGAATATAAACGGTCTGTGTATACCAATATGGTTAATAAATTCTTTAATCGTGCCCATATCTCCAACACCTTTCCATTTTTGCAAATAATGCCCAAATTCCCAATGAAGATCAACAATACTTGCCAGTGAAGGTATATCTTGTTTTCCGAATCCAAATGCTGCTAAAAGAGCTGGAACATCAAACACTCCAATCTGGTTCATGTTTTCATCAACTAATGGAAGGCTTTTCGTACCTCGTATGTAATCTCCACCAATTTTAGGATGATCTTTGATGTCATAATAAATAAAATCATGAGATCTTTTATGTTGGCCTGTTGGATACATCTTCCCAATATCATGTAAAAATGCTGCCGCTGCTATTTGACGTTGAGTTTCTAAATTGGGGGTACCAATTGGTGTAGCGGTTAGATTTGTCATTAACTGTTCCGCAAACAAAAGTGACCAGATTGAATGCTCAAGTAAATTTCCTGCATGAAAATTTACATTTGCAGATTTATAATAAGATAGTTGCTCCATAAAAAGTCTGATAATATCACTTGCGGATTCTAATATATTGTTATGTTGCCAGTCAATTTTATTTTCTAACGTTCGTTTCAACCATTTCATTGGGTTGCAAAAAGCAAATTCTAAATGAAAATAAGGTTGCGCGTTTTGTACAGAAACATTTGCTGCATATCCCGCATATTCCTTTGGCAAGTAACCACACAACCACTTCATAAAGGGTAAATCTATTTCACGATAAGATCTTCTTTTTTTTCCAGGGATAGTTATTTCCCCAAAATTTTGATTATCTAATCTTGCTTTTAAAACATCAGACGGAGATAAACTATACATGTACAGTAATTGTTCTTTCACAGTTCGGGGAACTGACATGTCACTTATTATTTTCCAAATATTGAAATTGTCGTGAAGAATTATAAACGTTGTGTCTTTTGTTAACTCATAAGAACTTACGCATTTATCACCACATCGATCAGTAAAGGTTTTATTTTGAAGAGAATACGTTTTTGCAACTCGAGGACTAGCAAACCATCCTGCAGCTACAGGTAAATATTTTGTAAGTTCGTGTTCAACGGATTCATTACTGTTTTCTAAATCTTTCATCAATTTTCGGTTGTCTACAGTCGGTGATTCTGTAGAATAAAAGTCAACACCAACAGGGAACTCAACATTTGCATTTGCTAAAGCACCAGATCCGTGATATAGCTGCATTCCTTTTGGGAATTTTACAACTTGAAATATTCCATCAAAAAAATAAACTCCGCAAGAAAAATAATTCATTGGAATCTCTAGAGATCCAAGTCTGACCTTTCTTGATTCTCCAGATTTCCAGTCCCATTCTGATTTTGAGATTCGTTCACATGCCATTTTTATTATACATTTTCTAAAATCAGAAAGTTGGAGTGAACTTCCATCCTAATTTATTGAATAAATTTTTACAAATCTCATCATGAAATAATTTTCTATCAACAGTTTTCAAGATTGTGAAGTCTTCAATTTTACATGGATGACTGTGACGACGAAGCAATTGAAAAAGAAGATATTGAACGTTCATGAAATTTTTACGATCAAGCTCTTGAGGTTTATCTTTTCCATGTGTCTCATCATATAATGCGACTAAGTCTTTAAAGTCTTCTACAAGCTGTTCTTCAAGATGTGAAATATCATCAACTCGTTTATTTGTCAGAGTAAAATAAATCAAGTTAACATTCTCATAATGTTTCGTATGTTTCAATTCTTTCAAAAATAATTTAATATGGTTTCTGGTAATTTTTGAGTATTTTATATGATTGTTTGTGACATCCTCTAGAAGAAGACGATGAGCTCTAAATTTGTTATCAAGATCCGCATATACTTCGTCCGGAATTTTACAATTTTGTTTGCCCTGATATTGTTTGATGCAATCCTGGAAATGTAATACTCTATTGTAAATAAACTTTCCCACTATGTTTATTCTAGTGTAATCTTTGTGTGTTATTCCCGTTTCAATCGATGTTTGCTGCGTACAACAAAGCATACAGATTCGTTGGTTATATTCATTCAGGTCAAAAGAATTCTCGTCGCTGTTTTCACACACGGCACACGAGATATTGTCTGATATATTATTCTGCTGGACAGTGATATCGCACCAGTTTTTTTCCCTTACCAGATCTTTCACCAATCCAACGAAGTCACCTGATAATTCTGCTTTACGTTTTAAAATAGGCAAACTTACCTCATTGTCTCTAGAGATTGGAACTTTAAGGATATTTTTATATTCATCTATAATCATGCACGATTTTGCCATAAAAAGATCTTTTGTGATATCTTGGCAAATTGTCTCACGTAAACTCTTTAACTCTCCTAATGTTTTCTCATCACTACATTGCTTAATGAGAGCATTTATGGTTTCCAATGTTTCTTTATTTAGTTCCTCTTCTCGTTCAATACGAGATAGAATGTTTGCATTCAAAGATAATATATCTGACATTTTTCAAACTGTCCCTGCTCTTAACTCTTTGTTGATCGAAAATAACAAAGAATTTTCTTGTGATTATAAAATATGAGTAATAATCTAAACTTTACGGTTGACATCACTCAACCTCAAAACGCATTACTGATCAATGGAATACCTGTTTCTGGAGTTGCTCCAACAGATGGCCAGGCATTAGTTTACAATGTCGCAAAAAAACAATGGGAACCTCAAAATCAAGCAGGCCCTACAGGCCCTACAGGCCCTACAGGCCCTACAGGTCCTACAGGTCCTACAGGTCCTACAGCTTAGAAAAGATCCAATAGTGGTGCAGTTGGTAACTGTGGGTAATGATGAAACTGCTGGTATGATGGGATTTTTGTTAAAATGCGTTCACGAATGTGACGACTTATTCCACCTCCATAAACCAATTCAAAGAGTGTCTGTCCATTAAATGTTTTAAACCAGTTTACACTTATTTCCCCACCATCATTTTTATCAAGAATAAAAGACGCCAATTCAAAATTGTGTAGATTGTCTGCAAGCACTTGAGAAAAATCACAGAATTCAAACATTGCTTGTGTTAACAGAGTATTATGATCTACAGCATAAACGAACAATTGTTTGATATTTATAACGCACGAAGGCGACGAGTCAGTGCGTCCGGCGCCGATGGCGGTATTCTGAGTTTGTTCCACCAATAGTTTTTTCATGGTGTGTTTGTCCTTTGATCTTAACAAATATTTCTCTACATCATTAAAAATGTATGTGTTACATAGAGGACAATTGGGGAGATATATTTTTTCAATACATTTTTTATGAAAAATGTGACCGCATATTAATTTGCGAGATTGAAACGGGATTGGGATTACATCATCTAAACATATCGCACATGTTTCAAAAACTTTCGAAAAAATCTGTCGTATCATTTTATATATTTTTATGTTAATAAGATAAAATGACTTATGTTGGACCATATTCACAAGCCACGTTAATGTTTGAACCAAATGAAGAATTAAACAATCTCAGTGTCGAAGTTGCAACACCTGGAACACTTTTGGATTATATTTCAAGAACTGCTCCACATTTTCTTACAATTATCAGAAAAGCAAACATGCTCAATTTTTATAACGATTCAAGCATCAATAATTATACCGTGTTTGTACCACGACTCAGACAATCGTTAATGTTTGATGCAAATACATCCAGACGTATTTGCCGAAATTCGACAGTTCCCGGAATTATAACAGCAGATATGCTCATGTCATCTCCACATCTCATTCTTTATACACTGATGAATGATGGAGGATGTTCAAATCAAATAACTGTGTCTTCCGACAAACAATCTATTTTGCTCAATAACAACCAAAATGTATTATACGGTGACATCAAATGTTCAAATGGTATCGTTCACGTTATTGATAGACTGTTGTTGTAAACGCACTTCATGCTCCGGCGCCGAAGTAAATAAAATTTTTATGACAACTCTGTCATAAAACAAAACCCTTTTGAAATTACATACTAACGTCTCTGCCTTGACCTAGAACGACGTCTTGTTGATCTCGAACGAGACCTGCGTCTGTGTGTGGAGATTGCCCTTGCAATCTGTGCTTCACGGAGTGTCAGATGAATATTTTTGCACCCCCTTGGACTTCTACGTCGGTAGACACGTCTGACGCTG
>Ga0209048_10004430_pt1 | contig 13426 bp, 10 predicted proteins | sample FrelakmetCRP12CR_FD_187146 | JGI IMG/M metagenome (GOLD analysis project Ga0209048, IMG submission 187146) | Freshwater lake sediment microbial communities from the University of Notre Dame, USA, for methane emissions studies - CRP12 CR (SPAdes)... | ecosystem: Environmental > Aquatic >... | reverse complement strand
CCGCGATGCAGGCCGAGGCGGGCTTCGCCTGCCCCATCACCATGACCTTCGCCGTCGTGCCCACGCTGCGGGCCCAGCCCGAGCTGACCGCCGAGTGGGAGCCGCTCGTGACGGCCACGACCTACGATCCGCGGCTCATCCCGGCGAGCGAGAAGGGCTCGGCGATCGCGGGCATGGCGATGACCGAGAAGCAGGGCGGCTCGGACGTGCGCGCCAACACGACCGTCGCGCGGGCGTTGAACGGAGGGGGGGCCGGAGCCGAGTATGAGCTCAGCGGACACAAGTGGTTCTGCTCGGCGCCCATGTCGGACATGTTCCTCGTGCTCGCCCAGGCCGACGAGGGCCTGTCGTGCTTCCTGTTGCCGCGCATCCTGCCCGATGGCTCGCGCAACGCGTTCCACATCCAGCGCCTGAAGGACAAGCTCGGCAACCACTCCAACGCCTCCTCGGAGATCGAGCTGCACGGAGCCTGGGCGCGCATGCTGGGCGAGCCGGGGCGTGGCGTGCCGACGATCATCGAGATGGTCGGCCACACGCGCCTGGACTGCGTGATCGGATCGGCCGCCGGCATGCGCGCAGGGGTCGTCGGCGCCATCCACCACGCCGCGCACCGCCAGGCATTCGGCAGGACGCTGATCGACCAGCCGCTGATGCGCAATGTGCTGGCCGACCTGTGCGTCGAGTCCGAGGCCACCACCATGCTGGCGATGCGCCTGGCGCGCGCCTACGACGAGGCGCACGCCGACGCGCAGGCGGGCGAGAACTCAAGCGACGCGCAGCTGTTCAAGCGGCTGGCGACCGCGGTGGGCAAGTACTGGACGTGCAAGCGGGCTCCCAACCATGCCTGCGAGGCGCTCGAGTGCCTCGGCGGAAACGGCTACGTCGAGGAGTCGGGGATGCCCCGCCTGTATCGCGAGGCGCCGCTCGCCTCGATCTGGGAGGGCTCGGGCAACGTGATGAGCCTCGACGTCCTTCGTGCTCTCACGCGCGACCCGCGGTCGCTCGAGGTGTTCCTCGACGAGGTGCAGCTCGCGCAGGGCGCCGACGCCCGCCTGGACGCCCGGGTGGGGGACCTCAAGAGCCAGTTCTCCGACCCGCCGACGCTCGAGATCCGCGCACGGCGCGTGGTCGAAGGGATGGCGCTGTGCCTCCAGGGCTCCCTGCTCGTGCGGCACGCGCCTGCCGCGGTGGCCGACGCGTTCTGCGCCTCGCGGCTGGCCGGTGACGGAGGCCTCGAGTACGGCACGCTGCCCGCGGGCAGCGACTTCGACGGCATCATCGCGCGCGGCCGGCCCCAGCAGTAGCCGCGCCGGCCCGGGCAACAGCCGCGGCTACAGGGCCGTGTCGCCCTACCATTTGGGTATGAGGCCGCACACGAACATCCAGCTCGCCCGCATCTTCGGCATCAGGATCGGGGTGGGCATCAGCTGGTTCGTGGTGCTGTTCTTCTTCATCTTCGTCGTCACGCCCTATTTCCACGAAGTGCTCGGAGGCTCGCGCACGACGGCCTACCTGGTAGCGGTGGCTTCGGTGATGTCCTTCTTCGCGTCGTTGATCCTGCACGAGCTCGGCCACGCTCTGGTCGCGCGCCGAAACGGCCTGACCGTCGCCGGGATCGACCTCTGGGCGCTGGGCGGCATCACGCGGGTGAGCGAGGCCGAGAGCCCTGGGATGGAGTTCCGCGTGGCCGCCGCCGGCCCGCTGGTCACCCTGGCAGTGATCTTCGCGTGCGCGTTCGCGGGGCGGCTGGCGACCGGCAGCAGGCACTTCTTCGACGTCGCCGTGGGCAGCGGCGGGGTGCACGCGACGCCGGCGCTCGTGTGGCTGAGCTGGGTTGCGACGATCAACGCGTTCGTGCTGGTGTTCAACCTGATCCCGGCCTTCCCGCTCGACGGCGGGCGGATCGCCCACGCCGCGATCTGGTGGCGAACGGGCGATCGCAACCGCGCCACGCACACGACCGGCCGCGCCGGACAGGGGTTTGCCCTGGTGCTGGGCCTGCTCGGGCTGTGGTGGCTGGCAAACGGGCAATCGGGCGGCCTGCTCACGACGGTGCTCGCCTTCTTCCTCTACAACGCGGCCGGTGCGGCCGTCGCGCAGGGCTCGCTGGGCCGGCGCATCGAGAACATCACCGTCGCCGACATCATGGATCGGGAGCCCGTAACGATCCCCGCCGCCCTCACCCTGCTCGACGCCCAGGAGCAGTTCTTCCTGCGATACCGCTGGCCCTGGTTCGCCGTGGTCGACCCGGCGCGCCACTTCCTGGGCGTCGTGCGCGGGCAGCGCGTCGATGCGGAGATCTCCGCCGGACGCCCCGCGCTGCCGGTCGCCGAGGTGCTCGAGGAGGACATGCCGATCCGCATCGACGAACGGGCACCGCTGGAGTCGCTGCTCGGCGCGGAAGGCCTCGGTCGCCTCGGGGCGATGGTGGCGGTGGACAAGGACGGCGTGCTGACCGGCGTGGTCACGCTGGCCCAGGTGCACAAGGCCCTGCGGCCCGCGACGTAGGCCGTGCAGCCGGCGCGCGGGCACCGGCGGCGAGCACCGCGCCGAGCCGAGCCGGGCTCGCGTTATAGAGTCCTCCCGGCAACGCCTCGTCCTTCACATCGACCTCAGGAACCAATGCCAGCACACGACGTCTTGATCATCGGGGCCGGTCTCGCGGGCCAGCGCGCCGCGCTGGCGGCCGCGCAGGAGGGGGCGAGCGTGGCGATCATGAGCAAGGTGCATCCGGTGCGATCGCACTCGGTGGCCGCCGCCGGAGGGATCAACGCGGCGATCAGCGTCGATGACGACTGGCACTCCCACGCCTATGACACGGTCAAGGGCTCGGACTTCCTGGGCGACCAGGACGCGATCGAGATCATGTGCTCGCAGGCGCCCGCCGAGGTGATGCACCTCGAGCACATCGGCGTCACCTTCCACCGAAACGACCAGGGCGAGCTGGATCTGCGGGCCTTCGGCGGAGCCTCCATCAAGCGGACGGCCTACGTCGCCGACATCACCGGCCAGGCGATCCTGCACGTCCTCTACGAGCAGCTGATGCGCTATCACGAGACGGTCGAGCGCTTCGAGGAGTGGTTCACGACCTCGCTGGTCCAGGACCAGGATGGGCGCTGCTGCGGGGTGGTCGCGCGCGATGTGCGCAGCGGGCGGATGGAGACGTTTCACGCCAAGAACGTGATCCTCGCGTGCGGCGGCGCCGGGCAGGTCTACCGCCCCACGACCAACGCGCTGATCGTGACGGGCGACGGCATCGCGCAGGCGTACCGCATCGGTGCGCCGTTGATGGACATGGAGATGGTCCAGTACCACCCCACTACGCTCGTCGAGAACGGCCTCTTGATCACCGAGGGCGCGCGGGGAGAGGGCGCCGTGCTCCTGAACTCCGAGGGCGAGCGGTTCATGGAGAAATACGCCCCCAACAAGATGGAGCTCGCCTCGCGCGACGTGGTCTCGCGCGCCGAGCAGACGGAGATCCTCGAGGGCCGCGGCGTGGGCGCGGACGGGGCCGGCATCTACCTGGACATCACCATGGTGCCTCGCAAGCGCACGCTCGAGGCGCTGCGCGAGATCGTGAACATCGGCAAAGACTTCGCCGGGGTGGACATCACCCGCGAGCCGATCATGATCCGCCCCGGCCAGCACTACATAATGGGCGGCGTGAAAACCGACGTCGACGGGGCGACCTCGATCGACGGGCTCTACGCGGCCGGCGAGGTGGCGTGCGTTTCGGTGCACGGCGGCAACCGCCTCGGCGCGAACTCGCTGCTCGACACGCTCATCTTCGGCCGCCGCTCAGGGGAACACGCGGCTCGGCGGGCGGCGTCGATGCCGATGCCCAGCCCCTCCGACGCCCAGCTTCATGAGGATGTCGCGATGATCGACGAGATCATCGCGCGCGAGCGCACGGGCCGGCGGGTGTCGGAGATCAAGGAGGAGCTCGGCGACACGATGAACCGGCTCGTCGCCGTCTACCGCGACGAGGAGGGCCTGCAGGAGGCCCACGAGATCGTCGGCCGCCTGAAGCAGGAGGCTCAGAGCGCCTACATCGACGACCGCGGGACGGTGTTCAACCAGGACGTGCTCGGCGCCATCGAGCTCGGATACATGCTCGACTGCGCCGAGGCGATCGTCGTCGCCGCGATCGAGCGCAAGGAGTCCCGCGGGGCGCAGTTCCGAACCGACTTTCCCGAGCGCAACGACGCGGAGTGGCTCAAGCACATCGACATCTCGCCGAACGGCGACGGTCCCCAGGTGAGCTACTCGCCCGTGACCTTCACCCAATGGCAGCCTGAGGAGAGGAAGTACTGATGGCTGACACGTTCAAGCCGCCCGAGGACTTCACCATCAGGCTGCGCCGCTACGACCCCGAGTCCGGCGAGGCCCCCTACTGGGACGAGCACACGATCACGCTCGAGCCCCACCGCTCGGTGCTCGAGGGAATCCTGCAGGCCAGGGCGCGCTTCGACGGCTCGATCGGCATTCGCTGCTCCTGCCGTGCGGCGATCTGCGGCTCATGCGGCGTGCGCATCAACGGCGAACCTGGCCTCGCCTGCCACACCCACCTCGACGAGGCCCGCGCGTCCGGCGCGAACGGGGCCATCGAGGTCGAGCCGATGGGCAACATGCCCGTGATCAAGGACCTCATCGTGGACATGGACGCGGTGCACTGGAAGAAGGTCCAGCGGGTGACCCCGTGGCTGATCGCCAAGCAGCCGGTGCCCGAGCGGGAGTACCTGGCCTCGCACGACAGCATGGTCGACGTCACCCAGACGATGGCCTGCATCCAGTGCGGCGCCTGCGTCTCTGACTGCCTGGCGATGGAGGTGGACCCGGGCTTCATCGGCCCGGCGGCGCTCGCCAAGGCCTACCGCTTCGTCGGCGATCCGCGCGACGACGCGCACGACATCCGCCTGCGCGACCTCGCCGAAGACCCGCAGGGCATCTACGACTGCACGCACTGCTTCAAGTGCGTGGAGGCCTGTCCGAAGGACGTCAACCCGATGGGCCAGATCATGCGGCTGCGGCGGATCGCCGGCAGCGACTTCGGGATCGTCGACAAGAACAACGGCGAGCGCCACGAGGCGGCCTTCACAACGCTCGTGAAGGACAACGGGCTGCTCTGGGAGGCCGAGCTGCTGCCGCGCTCCTATGGCGGGAACTCGTGGTTCGGCAAACTCCACCCCTCCGCGGCCAAGGAGCTCCTGAGCTCTCTTCCGGCGATCCTCAAGGCGCTCATGCGCGGGAAGGTCACCCCGATGGGGGCGCTGCGCCCGCACAAGATCCCCAAGAGCGACCTCGACAGGGTGAGGGCGATCTACGACAGGATCGAGGGCCGCGAGGAGCGCTACGAGCTGAACCTCTACGTCAGCGGCTATGACGAGGAGGAGCCTCCCGCCGCGGCGCCGGCGGGAGCGGTCGCGCAGGAGGCGGCCCCCTCCGCGCCCGACGGCGCAGGGACGGGCGTGGAGCCATGAAGGTCGCCTACTGGCCCGGCTGCGTGAGCCGCGGCTTCACCCCCGAGCTGCATGGCTCGATGGCGCGGATCGCGCCCCTGCTGGACATCGAGCTCGTCGAGCTCGACCGGGCCTGCTGCACCGGCGCCGGGGTGATCGCCGAGCACAATCAGGAGCTCGCCGACACCCTGAACGCGCGCACGTTCGCCCTTGCCCAGCAGGTGCAGGGCGCGGAGATGATGATGAACATCTGCTCCACCTGCCAGGGCGCGCAGAGCGAGTGCCAGCAGCGACTCGACGCGAACGCGGAGTACCGCGCCCATGTCAACACCACGCTCGCCGGCGAGGGGCTGACCTACGAGAAGGGCCTCACCAACAAGAACTTCCTGTGGCTGCTGGTCGAGGAGATGGGCCTTCAGGAGCTGCGCTCGCGGGTCAAGCGCCCGCTCACCAATCTGAAGGTCGGTCCCTTCTACGGGTGCTACATAGTCCGCCCGCGCGAGCGCCTGGGCATCGACGAGGAGCGTCCACGCGACCACTACCTTCACAGCGTGATCGAGGCGCTCGGCGGAACGGTGATCGAGTACGCCGGCATGCGCAAGTGCTGCGGCTTTCCGATCATCACGATGAACAAGGAGGCCTCTCTGAAGCAGGCAGGACGCCATCTGGGAGACGCCGTGGACGCGGATGCCGACTGCCTTGTCACCCCCTGCCCGCTATGCCACCTGAACCTCGACCTGCAGCAGCCGCTCGCCGAGCGCGCGGTGGGCAGGCAGCTCGAGATGCCCGTGCTGCACCTGCCACAGCTCGTCGGTCTGGCTCTGGGCCTCGATCCCAAGGAGCTCGGGCTGAGCCGCCACGTGGTGCGCCCGACGTCGGTGATCGACTGGTCGACGTCGGTGGTGGGCGCAGCCGCGTAGGCTGCGCTCGTGAAGATCCTCACAGTCGTCGGCAACCGGCCGCAGTTCATCAAGGCCGCGGCCGTATCGGGTCTGCTGCGCGAGCACCATGATGAGGTCCTCGTGCACACCGGCCAGCATCACGACGACTCACTCTCGCGGGTGTTCTTTACCGAACTCGGTCTCGCCCGCCCCGATCGCGAGCTGGGAATCGCCGGGGGGACCAACACGTCGCAGACCGCGCGCATGCTCGCTGCACTCGAGCCGCTGCTCGGCGAGGTGGAGCCCGACGCGGCGCTCGTGTACGGCGACACCAACTCGACCCTCGCCGGGGCGCTGGCCGCAGCGGGCTCGGCAATCCCGGTCGTGCACATCGAGGCAGGTATGCGCTCGTTCGACAGGACGATGCCCGAGGAGCTCAACCGGGTGCTGACCGACCACATGTGCGATCTGCTGCTGTGCGCATCGGACACGGCGGCCGCCAACCTGCGAGCCGAGTCGGTCCCGGGCAGGGTGGAGGTCGTGGGGGATGTGATGACCGACGTGGCCCTGCGCCGGCAGCCGGCCGCACGCGCGGACGTCGAGACCCTGAGCGCTCATGGGCTGACGGCCGGCTCCTACCTGGTGCTGACCGCCCACCGGGCGGGCAACGTGGACGCACGCGACCGTCTGGTCGCGCTGGTCGCGCTTGTTCGGAGGCTGCCCCCGCCGATCCTCTTCCCGCTACACCCCCGCACTCGCGCGCGCCTCGAGGATGCCGGGTTGCTTGGCGAGCTGGCCGGGGTGCAGGGCCTAAGGATGACCGGGCCACTGGGCTATGCCGAGTTCAGCGCCCTGCTCTGCCAGGCCCGCGCGGTTCTGACCGACTCCGGGGGCGTCCAGAAGGAGGCGTACCTTGCCGGGGTGCCCTGCGTGACGCTTCGCGCGAACACCGAGTGGGTCGAGACGGTGAAGGCCGGGTGGAACTCGCTGGTGGATCTCGACGCCGACGCGGCGCTCGCGGCGCTCGAGCGCCCCCGGCCCAGCGAGCGCCCGGGTCTCTACGGCGACGGCCACGCAGCCGAGCGTTGCGTGCAGGCGATCGGCACCCTGTGAGCGCCCAGCAGGGGGCGACCGTTCGGGTCGGCGTCGTGGGGCTCGGCTACTGGGGGCCGAACCTGGCCCGCAACCTCGCAGGGATCCCCGGCTGTGAGCTCGCGTGGCTGTGCGACTCCTCCCCGGCGGCGCGCGAGGGGCTCGCGCGGACCTTCCCCGACGCGCGCGCGACGGGCGAGCTCGAGGAGCTCCTCGCCGACCCCGCGCTGGACGCCGTGGTGCTCGCCACCCCGGTTCCCACGCACGCCGAGCTGGCGGTCCGCGTGGCGGAGTCCGGCAAGCACTGCTTCGTCGAGAAGCCGCTCGCGACCAACGCCGCCGACGCCGAGCTTGCCGTGACCGCGGCCGAGCGGGCGGGGAGGGTGCTGATGGTCGGGCATCTGCTCGAGTACCACCCGGCGGTCGGGCGGCTCAAGGAGATGATCGCCGCCGACGAGCTCGGCAGGCTGTACTACATCTACACGAACAGGCTGAACCTGGGCCAGCTGCGGGCCGACGAGAACGCGTTGTGGAGCCTCGGCGCGCACGATGTCTCGGTCGCCCTTCACCTGATCGGCGAGGAGCCCGAGGAGTGCCTGGCCCACGGCGCATCCTACGTGCGCGCGGGGGTGCAGGACGTGGTCTTCTGCTATCTGCGCTTTCCCTCCGGGATCGTCGTCCACCTCCATCTGTCCTGGCTTGACCCCCACAAGGCCCGTAGGGTCACCGTGGTGGGCGCGCGTCGAATGGCCACCTTCGACGACATGCTGATCGAGGGCAAGCTGACGGTCTACGACAAGGGCTTCGACGAGGACACGCGCTCCTGGGGCGAGTACATCGCCCGCTCCGGCGACATCTTCTCGCCGAGGATCGCGAGCACCGAGCCCCTGCGGATCGAGTGCGAGCACTTCATCGAATGCATCCGCACGGGCACCACGCCCCGCTCGGACGGCCACAGCGGACTGCGCGTCGTGCGTGTGCTCGAGCGGCTGCAGAGCTCGCTGGACGGCTGACGGCCGGCGGGCCGTCGGGTCGGCGCGCGGCCGGACCGACGCTAGAGCGTCTGGCGCTCCTTGAACGGCTCCTCTTCTCCGACCGTGCCCGGCCCGGACAGCTCGAACGCGCTGTGCAGGACCTGCACCGCGCGCTCCACCCGCTCGCGCGCGATCACGCAGGAGATCTTGATCGGCGAGGTGGAGATCATGTCGATGTTGACGCCCTCCTCGGCCAGCACGCTGAACACCTTCGCCGCGACGCCGGGGTGCGAGCGCATGCCGGCTCCCACGATCGACACCTTGCCCATGTCCTCATGGGCGTGCAGCTCGACATAGGCGCTGCCGGCGAGCGCCTCCAGCGCATCGCGCGACAGGTGCAGGTCCTCGCGGGGCACCGTGAACGAGATCTCCGCGCGCCCGCCCGCGGAGGCCGGTTCGTTCTGCACGATCATGTCCACGTTCACGTTCGCCTCGGCGAGCGCGTGGAAGATGCGCGCGGCTGCCCCCGGCTCGTCGGGCACCCCCACGAGCGTCACGCGCGCCTCGGAGGTCGAATGGGTGACAGCTGTGATGAGGGGTTGCTCCATGGTCTCTCCTTCTCCGAGCACAACGGTACCGGGCGACTCCTTGAACGAGGAGCGGCAGTGGATGCGCACTCCGTGGTTGCGCGCGTACTCGACCGAGCGCAGCTGGAGCACCCCTGCTCCCGAGGCAGCCATCTCGAGCATCTCCTCGAAGGAGACCGTCGCGAGCTTGCGCGCGTCCGGGACGATCCGCGGGTCGGCCGAGAAGACGCCTTCCACGTCGGTATAGATCTCGCACACCTCCGCGCCCAGCGCGGCCGCGACCGCCACCGCGGTCGTGTCCGAGCCGCCGCGGCCCAGCGTGGTCACGTTCCTGGCCGTGCCTGAGACTCCCTGAAAGCCCGCCACCAGGGCGATACTGTCCTCGGCAAGAGCCGCCTGGATGCGGTCGGCGCGCACGTCGATGATCCGCGCCCTGGTGTGGGACTCGTCCGTGACGATTCCCGCCTGCGAGCCGGTCAGCGAGATCGCGTGAAAGCCGAGGTCGTGGATCGCCATCGCGCACAGCGCGCAGGAGATCCGCTCGCCGGAGGAGAGCAGCATGTCCATCTCGCGCGGATCCGGCGCCTGGGAGATCTCCTCGGCCATCGCGATGAGCTCGTCCGTGGTCTTGCCTCGCGCCGAGAGCACCGCGACCACGCGATAGCCCTGTTCGCGCTTGTCCACAATTCGCCGCGCGGCGTGCTTGATCCGCTCCGCGTCGGCGACCGAGGTGCCGCCGAACTTCATCACCACGAGGCCTGGCATACGCCGAGGATTACACAGCCCGACGTCCGGCGAGGGCCTTGCCGAGGGTGATCTCGTCGGCGTACTCCAGATCCGAGCCCACCGGCAGGCCGCTGGCCAGGCGCGTCACCGTGAGCGTGGGAGCGCGTGCCCGCAGCTCCTCGGCGATGTGCAGCGCGGTGGCTTCCCCGGTGGTGGTGGGGTTGGTCGCGAGTATCACCTCGCGAACCGCCGCGTCGGGGGCGCTGATGCGCGCGATCAGCTCGGCGATCTTCAGGTCCTCCGGGTCGATTCCTTCGATCGGCGAGAGCGCCCCCCCTAGCACGTGATAGACGCCGTGGTACTCGTGGGTCCGCTCCATCGGGATCACGTCGCTGGGCTCCTCCACCACGCAGATGAGCCCGTGGTCGCGCCGGGCGTCCTTGCAGATCGCGCAGCGGGGTTCGTCGGTGAGGTTGAAGCACACCTCGCACAGGCCGATCTTCTCCTTGACCTCCCGTATCGCCTCGGCCAGCGCGTCGGCGTTGGGAGCGGAGGCCCGCAGGATGTGGAACGCGAGCCGCTGGGCTGTGCGGTCGCCGATCCCGGGCAGCTTCGACAGCTCGCTCACGAGCCTCTGCACGGGAGGAGCGTAGGAGATGCTCACAAGCCCGGAAGGCCGAGCCCGCCGAGACCGCCCAGGTCGAGGCCTCCGGTCGCGCCGCCCATCTTGCGCTCCGCGAGCTCCCGCGCCATGCGTAGCCCCTCGTTCACCGCGGCCAGCACCATGTCGGCGAGTATCTCTACGTCCTCGGGGTCGATCGCGGACGGATCGATCCTCACCGAGCGGACCTCGAGGTCGCCGGACACCGTCACCGTCACCATGCCGCCACCCGCGGAGGCCTCGACCGTCTCGTTCTTCAGCTCGTTCTGAGCCGCCTCCAGGTCCTGCTGCATCTTCTGAACCTGCTGGAGCATCTGCTGCATGTTCGGCATCCGCGGCTGCTTGGGCATCTCAGGCGCCCTTCTCCCGGCCGCTCATCGGACCGGTGCTCTCCCCGCCATGGGCCACCGACTCCGCGCCCGGCGAGCGCCCCCACTCGCCGGTGAGCTCCTCGGCGTCGAACTCCTCCATGAAGCGTCTCACCCATTCCTCCTCGCTGTGCTCGGCGCGATCGGGACTCCCCTGCGCGTCCAGCTCGTCGCGTAGCTCGTAGGACACGCGCCAACGCCGGCCCGTGACATCGCGCAGCGCCTGGGTCACGGTCACCCGATGCGCCCGGTCTTCGGCCTTCTTCTTGAGGAACTGGGCGGTCGGCGCGAAGCCGACCGTGAGGTCCTCGCCGGCCACCGCCACCGGATGGGCCTCGGCGACCAGTGCCCCCAAAAGGCCGTTCTCGACGCGCACGAGCTCCACCACTGCGGGCCACAGCGAGCGCAATGACTCAAGGCCCTCGGGCGGCGGCTCGGCGACCGCGGGGACCCGCTCCATGGCCTCAGGTGCCGACTCGACCGCCTCAGGTGCCGGCTCGACCGCCTCAGGGGCCGGCTTCACACCCTCACGCGCCGGCTCAACGGCCTGAGGGACCCGCTCCACGGGCTCGGGGGCCGGCTCGACGGTCGCCGCGGTCGGCCGGACGCTCGCTGCCGGGGCGGCCACGGGCGGCCCCTCACCCCTGCCTTTGCTCGCCGCGGCGCCCTCCAACCGCTCGATCCGCGCCAGCAGGGCCCGGGTCGAGGGATCCAGCTCGGGCCGGGCGGCCTTCACGAGCGCCAGCTCGAGCCGGGTGCGCGGGTCCGCGCCGGCGCGCACGCCCTCCATGGTGGCGCCGAGCAGTTCCAGCAGGCGCACGACAGCGGCGTGGTCGACCCGCTCGGCCTGCGCCTGCAGCGCGGCGTCGGCCTCCGGCGTGAGCGACAGCTCCGCAGGCACTTCGCCAAGGGTCTGAACGACCAGCAGCTCGCGGGCGCGCACCTCGAGATCCGAGGCGAACGAGCCGGCGTCGCGCCCCTGCTCTACGCATGTGCCGAGCAGCTGCAGGGTACGCCGCGCGTCCCCCGCGGCCACAGCATCCACCGTCTCTTCCAGCAGCCCGGCATCCGCCATGCCCAGCACGGCGAGCACATCGTCGAGCTCGATCTTCGCTCCGCTGTATGTGACGAGCTGCTCCAGGGTGCCGAGCGCGTCGCGGAAGCTGCCGGTCGCCGAGCGCGCGAGCGCGGCAACCGCAGCGGGGGGGATGTCTATCGCCTCCGCCTGTGCAGTGCGGCGCACGACGCTCGCGATCTGCTCGACGGTCGGTCGGTGGAAGTCGAAGCGATGGCAGCGGTCCACGACCGTCGCGGGGACCTTCTGCGCCTCGGTTGTCGCGAGCACGAAAACCGTGTTCGGCGGCGGCTCCTCGAGCGTCTTCAGGAAGGCGTTCCAGGCGGCCGTCGAGAGCATGTGGGCCTCATCGAGGATGTACACCTTCCGCCTGCCGCTCACCGGCGCGTATGCGACCCCTTCGCGCAACTCGCGGATGTCGTCCACCGAGTTGTTCGAAGCCGCATCCATCTCGATCACATCGAGGGAGGTCGCGCTCGCGATCGACCTGCACGACTCGCATTCCCCGCATGGCTCTGTCGTCGGACCGCGCTCGCAGTTCAGGCAGGCCGCGAGGATTTTTGCCACCGAGGTCTTGCCGGTGCCGCGCGAGCCCACGAACAGGTAGGCGTGGTGGACCTTCCCGCGCTCGACCGCGTTGCGCAGCGTCCGTACGACGGGCTCCTGGCCGACCACCTCGGCGAACGTGCTCGGGCGATGCCTTCGGTAGAGGGACCGCTGCTGCTCCTGTGGCTCTTGCTGTGCCGGCATCCGTCGGCTGAGTCTACCCACGCCCGCATCCGTCCCGAGTGGATAGCGTGCCCGCTCGTGACGGCCTCGATCAAGCGCGCCCGGATGCGCCTGGGCGCGCCGCTTGCAATCGCAGCGGGGGCCGTGCTGCTCCGTGCGCTGAGCGGCGTGGGGTTCGCCAACTACGACACCCTCTACGCGCTGGCCTGGGGCGGACAGCTCTCGCGCGGACAGACGCCGGCATATGGCGTGCCCATCGCACCCACGCCCCATCCACTCGTGGAGGCGCTCGGGCTCCTGCTGTCGCCGCTCGGACCGCGGGCCGCCGAGAACGCAACGGTGGCGCTCGGGTTCCTGGCGCTGTCTTGGTGCGCGTGGGTGGTGTACGAGCTCGGAGCCGAATGGTTCGGGCGGGCCGCAGGAGCGCTGGCCGCCGTGATCCTCCTCACGCGCGTTCCCATCCTCTCCTACGGCGTGCGCGCGTACGTGGACATTCCCTACCTGCTGCTCGTGCTGAGCGCCCTGCTCGTCGAGACCCGTCACCGGCGCGCGGGCGCGCCCGTGCTGGCGCTGCTCGCCCTGGCGGGCCTGCTGCGCCCGGAGGCTTGGGTGTTCTCCGGCATCTACTGGCTGTACATGATGAATTGGATCCCTTGGCGGGCGCGCTCGCGCGAGGACGAGCCTCGGTCGACCCTCGGCCTGACCCTGCTCGCCGCGGCAGCGCCGCTGGTGTGGATGGCGGGCGACCTCGCCGTCACCGGCCACCCGCTGTGGTCGCTAACGAACACGCGCCACACCGCCCGGACGCTCAATCGGATCACCGGGATCGGCAACGTCCCCGAGTACATTCCGCGGCGGCTCGGCGAGATCCTTC
>Ga0209048_10004429_pt1 | contig 13426 bp, 11 predicted proteins | sample FrelakmetCRP12CR_FD_187146 | JGI IMG/M metagenome (GOLD analysis project Ga0209048, IMG submission 187146) | Freshwater lake sediment microbial communities from the University of Notre Dame, USA, for methane emissions studies - CRP12 CR (SPAdes)... | ecosystem: Environmental > Aquatic >... | reverse complement strand
GGCGCCGCGGAGGAGCCTCCGGCCCGTCGATTTGCCGACAGCATCATTTGCTTGACTTGTTGCGAGACATATACATACTATGCTTCCGATTCTTGAGTCGGCGTCTATTTTTCGACGCCCAGGAACCGATGAATTGAGGGACTTTGTAATTCACCACACTGGAGGTGCTTGATGAGCGGTGAATTTAAGCCCTATGTTCCCGACAAAACGGACCTGAGGGAATTCACCCTGGTGCCGCTGCTCCTCGGGCTCGTCATGGCGGTGGTGCTCGGCGCGGCGAACGCCTACCTCGGGCTTCGCGCCGGAATGACCATCGCGGCGACGTATCCGGCGGCCGTCATAAGCATGGCCGTCCTGCGCCTGTTCCGCGGCTCCATCCTCGAAGAGAACTTCTGCCGAACCGTGGGATCTATCGGAGAATCGGTGGCGGCGGGAGCGATCTTCACGATCCCCGCGTTCGTCATCCTCGGTCTTTGGGATTTCAGCACCTTCCATATCACGACCTATTTCAAGGCTACGGCACTGATGGCGGTCGGCGGAACGCTCGGCATTCTCTTCGTCACCGTTCTTCGCCGCGTTCTCGTCGAGGACCGGGATCTCAGATTCCCCGAATCGGTCGCGGCGGCCGAGATTCACAAGGCAGGCCAGCGCGGAGGAGCAGCGGCCAAACAGCTCTTCCAGGCGATGGGAATCGGCGCCTTCATTCAGATTCTTGGGGGAGCGGGATTCTTCCACGCGTCGAACGACTTCATTCTCAAGGTCGGCGAAATCGGAAAGAGCATCGTCCGTTTGGGCGCGAAGCCCGACTCCCCCGTCATAAGCGCCGGGGGCATCTCGACGATATCCGCGCCGGCTGTGTCTCCCGCCTACTTCGGCGTCGGCTACATCATCGGCCCGGAGCTCGGCGCCCTGAACTTCGCGGGCGGACTGCTCGCGTGGGGGCTCCTCGTTCCGCTCTTGATCTTCCTCGTCGGACCCAAGATCGTCGCCGACTTCGCCGCGTCGAACCAGCTCGATCCGACGGCCACGGCCACCTGGGTCGCACTCGCGACGAGCATCTGGAGATTCATCATCCGGCCGATCGCCGTCGGCGGAATGATCGTCAGCGCCTGCTACACCCTCTACAAGATGCGTAAGAACCTCTGGGCAGGCATTAAGCGTTCGTTCACGGACGTCAAGAAATCGGCGGGCGCGCAAGTTGCGACGGACCGCAGGGACAAGGACCTCAACTTCAAGCTCGTGCTCCTCGGCATCGCGATTGTGTTTGTGCTCATGATTGCCATTTACTTCAAGTTCTGCGGCGTGTTCGCCGGCGCGCTCGTGGCGGCCCTCGTCATGCTTGTCATCGGCTTCCTCTTCGCGGCGGTCTCGGGGAACCTCGTCGGAATGATCGGCTCCTCGAACAACCCGATCTCGGGACTGACACTTTCGACCTTGATCATCGCGGCGCTCCTCATCGTCGTGATCGGCGTCAAGGGGAACGCGGGGGTTGCCGCAGTGCTCGGCGTCGCGAGCGTCGTATGCGTCTCATCGGCCGTGGCCGGCGAGATGCTCCAGGACCTCAAGGTGGGGCATATCCTCGGCGGTACTCCGTGGAAGATGCAGGTCGGTGACTTTATCGGCGTATGGATCTCGAGCGCAGTGATGTTCTTCCCGCTCTACATCCTGAATGCCTCCAATATCAAGATGGGAGGAATCGGATTCGGCGACAAGGCGCTCTCGGCCCCGCAGGCGGGGCTCATGGCAATGCTCGCGAAGGGCATCGTCGGCAAGGAAATGGCGTGGCCGCTCGTCATCGTCGGTCTCGTCATGGGGCTCGCGATGATTCTCATCAAGGTCAGAAGCCCGATGCTGTTCTCTGTCGGTATGTACCTCCCGCTTGAGACTACGGCCGCCATCTTCGTCGGCGGCATCATCCGGGGTATCACGGACATGGCCGCGAAGAAGCGAAACTTCAACGAGGCGCAGAGGATTCGGGTCGACAACGCCGGGATTCTGGGTGCGGCGGGGCTGATCGCCGGAGAGGCGCTTATGGGGCTGGTGATTGCCGCCTTTGTCTTCTTCCAGAACAAGGCGTTCTGGCAGCAGTCGTGGTACACGCCGCAGGGTATCATCGCGGTCCTTGTTGCGATATTCCTGGCCCTCTACCTCATCGTGAGACCGATCAGGAACGCGGGGAAAGCGGATGAGCCGCCGCCTCCGTCGGCGGTGATGTAGACCGGCTTGCGTCGTTTCGGTTTGAACGGGAAAAGAGGGTGACTGCGGTCACCCTCTTTTCTCTCATGGACGGGTTGCACGATGGGTAAGAGCGGAAAAGCACAAGTCAATCTCCTCGAGCTCGTCCCCCGGAGGACCGCCGAGCACGAGACCGATGACGAAGGACTCATCACGGTCCTCATGCCCCGGTTCAGAAACCGCCTCATGAAGCGCCTGTTCGAGCCGCGCCACAAAAGCCCGTTTATCAAGATAAAACTCGACGACGTCGGGAGCGAGGTCTGGCTTCTCTGCGACGGCGCCCGGAACGTCGGGGAAATCGCAAATTTATTGAAAGCGAAATTCGGAGAGAGGATCGAGCCGTGCTACGACAGGCTCGGGAAGTTCTTCCGGCAACTCGAAGGAGCGCACTTCATCGCATACGTGAACCTCGAGGAACGCATCAAGGCGTGCGGTTCATAGCGCCCGGCGGCGCCAGAATGCCATAGCTTTCGACGGTCATGCCGGATGCCGCATCTGCTTTGGGCTCCGGAACCGAAACTGTGGGCCCACTCACCCACACCTTGTAGCCGACGAAGTTCCGGAGCGTTTCCGCGAGAGATCCGCCAAGATGGTACTGATGCCCGGAGCCCGCCTGGACGAGAACAAGCCCGCCGCGTGACTCGAGCGTTCCGATGATCGGCTGGTGCCCCTTCACCGGCATCATCTCGTAGCTCTCGACGAGAAACTCGGGACCGTTCGCCGTCTTTCCGAGAAGCCTCCCCGTTACCCGTACTCCCTGCCCCGCGAGGCTTCTGAGCTCGTACTCGAGCGAGGGGCTCGTCAACGTGCAGACGCGTCCGCCCGCGTCGGCGAGCACGATCGTCGTCTCGAGGGGACTCGCGCTCGCGGGCGCCACCACTCCCTGGAGCGTGACGAGCGGCTCCTGAACGGAGACAACCTTCGGATGGGCGCAGGAGACGAGCGCGACGAGCGCGGCGGAGACAGAGAGCCTAGCGAACACGGACAACGACCGCATTCATCCTCCCCGAAGTCTCCGCTCCGATCGTGAAATCGACGGTTCCTCCGGCCGGGACCGTGTACAGTATGTACTCGGGGGCCATCGACTTGATGGAGCCCCCGGTCGCCAGGCCCGAGACGTTTCCCGTGATAGTGTAGAGCGGCTTGAAATCTCCCTGAAGATTGATCGAAGAGTAGTTGAAGCGCCCATCAGCCGTGATGCCTCTCCCGCTGAGATAGCAGGCCGCGTCCCAGTCGGCGAAGAGCTCGTTGAACAAGGCGCCGGTCGCGGCCTCGACGTTCGCCACACCCGTGTGTTTCGACTGCACGAGTCTCTTGTAGACGCTCGTCCCGAAGCGGTCTCCGAGCAGGCGCAGGAACAGAAACGAGGCGCCCCGCTCTTCGAGAGCGTCCCCGCCGTAGATCAGGGTCACGTCCCCTGGATCCCCGAGGAAGAGATTGGCCCGCGCGATGTTGCTCGATTTGTAGCCGTTGAGATCCTCGGCGATGTGCGCGAGCCCTTCGTCGAGCCAAAGCTTCTCCATGTAGTCGGCGAGATAACCGTGGCCGTAGATGAGCACGCGGTAGTTGAAGAGGATCATGTGGAGAAACTCGTGCGAGAGCACGCCCTCGATGACGGGGAGCGTCTTGTCCTTCGGAAACAGGTTGCCGTACAGACTGGATGGATCGGGGACCATCGTGTAGAAAATCTCCATTCCATTCGTGAGCCGGCTGTCGAGAAGTTCGGGCAGGAGATCATTCGCCAGGAAATACCCCGCGATGAAACCCTGCGACCCGGCCGCTCCGGGCGGCGTCATGCGGTTGATAGCCGGGCTCATGAGAATCGCGACCTTGCCGTCGTGATTGATGTCCGATTCGTTACCGAAATAGTCTCGATCGGTTCCATAGATGCTCGCGTCGAACTTCTGACCGAGATTTTGGGCCTCGGCGTCGGTGAGGAATTCGGGGGGCGTCTCCGCATCGACGTAGAGCAGGGTATGATCGCCGGTGAACTTGAGATTCGCCTGGACCGTCGCGAAGTTGGCGGTATCGAGGACGCTCTGATTCGGATCGATGAGCACCTTGAATTGCACCGCCTGTGGCGTTGCGCCGGGGCCCGAGATGGACGAGCGAAACGTGCGGACTCCGGGGGACGCCCCGTGCGCGCCTCCGGATTTTGCGAGGAGGCCCGCGATCTCCTCGTTCACGTGTCGTTTGAATTCCCGCTGCCCGAGTCCCAGGTCGTTCGAGGCCGCGGCTCCACGCGCGCGGGGGCGCCCCCCGGCGCTTGCGCCACGCGGCGAGCCCGACGCGGCAGCGGACGATCCGCCCGCGAGCGCCGTCGCGGTCTGCGCGGTGACGTCATAGAGATACGTCCACGTGTTGTCGGGAGCCGCCGCGCTGCTGAAGAGAACGACCAGATAATCCTCGCTCGACGCTCCCGCGGTGAGCGAGAAGACGTAGCTCGATCCCGAGAAGAACGATTTGCCGACATTTCCGGCGACAAGCCGGGCGTTGAACGGCAGCACGTTCGAGACTGTCGCCGGCGGCCGAACGCCGAACGCGAACGCGCCCCCGAATGGATCCGCTTGCTCGACGCGGACGCTTCCCGCAAAGGCGCCGTCGGGAACGATCGCGCGAAGCGTCGTCCGCGACCCTCCGAAGGGGACGACGACTCGCCGCGCGGCCGGATCCGAGAACCTGCCGGGAGAGATGACGATGCGGGTCGCGGATGGATCCGCGCCGAAGCCGGAGCCCGTGACGACGATCGTATCGCCGTATGCCGCCGCGGCCGGCGAGAGCGTCGAGAGGCCCGGCGGCCTCATGATAATCGTGCTCGTGTCGTTGCCGCAGCCGGCGAGCGCGGCGAGAAGCCCGACAAGGAATATGCACGTGCGGAAATGGGCCTTGTTCATGTTTCAGACGACCTTTGCAAGAGGGCACGTCGAAGCCGAATCGCGTGAACGTTTCAAAGATACCAGATTACGCGGCTTCTTTCAATTGCTCACGCGCGGGGCATGCATCTTGCTCAATTTTCAGAGGATAGCCAGAAACGTGAAGGCAAGCACCTGGCCGGAATGCAGGGAATCAAGCGATGTCCAACCTCTATGTGAGCATCATCGAAGCGGATGCCGATTCGCGCGGCGTCCTCGCGAAGCTGTGCGAGGGGCGCGGATGGAACGTAAAGGCATTCGCGTCGACCGTCGATTTCACCGGGGCGAAGCATAAACGAGAGTACCAGCTCCTTCTCGTTTCGATGCTCGACGGCGCCAACGCCGGTGACGCCGATCCGGAGCTCGCGGCACTCCGTGCCTGGCGCGCGAGTCACCCGCAGACGCAGCTCGTTCTTCTCGTGCCCGAAACGCTCTCGACGGCGGATCGGCTCGCGCTGATTCTCGGCGCGCGGCACATTCTCCACAAACCCTACCGGGACGAGGACCTCACGCAGATTCTCGCCGCGGTCGCGCAGGGAATCGGCAGACGCGCGCGCCGGACGGCGCTCGAAACGCGCCAGATGCAGCGCGAGGGCTTCGAGGAGATTATCGGCGTGAGTGCGCGGATGCTCGAGGTGATCGAGCTCGCGCGGAAGGTCGCCGTGAGCGATACGACCTCCATCATGATCACGGGAGAATGCGGGACGGGCAAGGGCGCGATCGCCAAGGCGATGCACCTCGCGAGCCCCCGCGGCGGCGGGCCGTTCATCGAGGTCAACTGCGCCGCGATCCCGAGAAACCTTCTCGAGAGCGAGTTCTTCGGGCACGAGCCGGGCGCGTTCACCGATGCCAAAGAGGAGAAGATGGGGCTCTTCGAGTGCGCGAACGGCGGCACCATCTTCCTCGACGAGGTCGGCGAGATCGACTATTCCCTCCAGGCAAAGCTCCTCAAGTTCCTCGACTCGAGAATGATATGGCGTCTGGGAGGCACGCGATTTCTCCCGGTCGACGTGAGAGTTATTTCGGCGACGAACCGGGATCTGCGCGAGGCCGTCAGCGAACGGCGGTTCAGGGAGGACCTCTTCTACCGCCTGAACGTCGTGGAGATTCGCATACCGCCCTTGAGGGAGCGGGTCGCCGATATTCGGCCCATTGCGCTTGTATACTCCGCGAAATTCGCCTCGCGGATGAACAAGAAAGAGGTGCAATTGAGCGAGGAGGCAATGGAGGCCCTCGAACGCTACGCCTGGCCGGGGAACATTCGCGAGCTGATCAACGTCATCGAGCGGGCGGTTCTCCTCAATGCCTCGGGAACCATAGAGCCGAGGGAGTTTCCTTTCTCGAAGGAAGAACGGGAAATCATCGTGCCCCTCAAGGAAGAAGGGGAACGTATCGTCATCGATCTTCCACCGCAAGGAGTGGACCTCGAGGCCGTCGAGAAGGCTCTCATAGTCGCTGCACTGACCCGGGCGCAGGGCAATATCTCGAAGGCGGCCGGGCTTCTTCGGGTAGGACGAGGAACTTTGAGATACAAGATGAAGAAATACGGAATCGACGCCGCGGCTTCGAAGAAAAACCTCCAGAGTGGACCATTTGAGCCAGTGCCCGTAACAGATTGATATCGCAGAGAATAGCCGCCATCGCTCATCGAACCCCCCGGAAAGACCCCCAAGAACCTGGGAAAATCCTGCAGGGGAGCCGTGCGCTTTGAGCCCCGTGCCGAACATTCTGGGGAATTCGAAGCCCATGGATCCCGCGAGGCGATCAATTCCGATACTCTCGTAATGGATTATTCGAAAATAGGTTGCGCTGGTCGGCTATGCGTCGGCTGGCTCGCGCCGCGCTCCTGAATCCCCGTATCGGCCCCCCTCTCGCCCCACCTCAACGGTTCGTGGCCTCTGCATTGCCTTATCCCCTAGGCGAGCAGCAAGAAGTTTCCAACCACCAAGGAGGTGGGTAGAATGTGTGGAAAAAAGAAAGCCCTCAGGATTCTGCGAGTGATAACCTTCCTCAGCGTACTGGCTGCCCTAGGGTGTGGGACCTACTCTCCTGTCGCCCCCTCAAACTCCCCAACCATGCCCGGCGTAGAGAACCCCGAGTTCGCCACACTTCTATCCGCCTCCAAGGTGTCTGATTCCGCGATGAAAAGCGCCGTCGCTTCGGCGATGATTTCGGCCAAAGACGGCGGTGTGGTCAGTAACGGATTCTACTCGGTGTACTTCGCGCCCGGTGCGCTCGAGAAAGACACCGAGATCTCTATAGAGATGCCCCAGTTCCCGAAAGCGGTCGTCCAACTCAGCCCCCATGGGATCCAGTTCAATGCTCCGGTGATCCTGTCGCTCGCGCTGGACAAAACCTCAGATGTGAGCGACAACTGGAACGTCCTCTGGCTCAATGATGCAACCGGTCTCTGGGAAAGTATCGGAGGCTATGCAGAAGGCGGGGCCGTAAAGGCCGAGCTGAAGCACTTCAGCGAATACGGCACCGTCCCCGATCTCAAAGTGGAACCGTAACGATGATCGACGCAACCCCAAAGAACCCTCCCCATCCGGGGAGGGTTTTTTATTGGCTTTTGGGAAGCGCACCCGTAGAATGACAGCATGAAATCAGTCGAAAAACTGCCTTCAAGGTATAGAATTGACGGCAAACTAGGCGAAGGCGGGTTCGGCGAAGTATACAAGGCATACGACTCGCAGATGAAGCAGACTCTCGCCATCAAGATCCTCCCGGACAATGCAATATCAACGCAAGAGACCCTGACCAGGGAATTCAAGACACTCTCCCAGCTTCAGCATCCCAACCTCGTCAAGGTCTTCGCCTACGGGATATTACCTCCTCACGTTCCGTACTTCACGATGGAGCTCGTCGAGGGTCGGAATCTGAGAGAGTTCTGCACAAACAAGACAAAGATCTACCTGATGCCGGCGGTCATCAAACAGATCCTCAAGGCCCTGACGTACCTCAACAAGAATCGGATTCTGCATGGGGATATCAAGCCCGAGAACATCGTCATTACTGAAGGCGAAGATCACAGCATAAACACGAAGCTGCTCGATTTCGGTCTAACCACAAGTCTCGGCGATGAGAGAAAGCTCACGAGCGGCACCCTGCGCTATCTGGCCCCGGAGATCCTTCTCCGCGGGAGTTCCAATTCCCCCGCAACGGATTTGTATGCGCTCGGAGTATCCCTCATCGAATCGATACTCTCGACGGAGGTTCCCGGTTCGAACGAGATCAATGAGGCGTTCCTCGAGAACACGTATGCCGAGCTCAACAGGACGCTGGCAGGCGTCGGCATACGAAACCCGTCAGCGCTTTCTGCGTTCATTCTTGATCTGTGCCGGATAGACCCTTCCGATCGGCTGCAGAACGCGAAGGATGCAACTCGATCCTTCGAGATGATTGCTGAGGAGCTCGCGCCGCGGCAGGAAATCCAGATGAACAGCATTTTCGTGGGAAGAACGAAGGAGCTCAGGGAGATCGAGCGCTATACGGCAGACCCCAGCACCGCCAAGAGAGTAATAGTTCTATCCGGCCCCCGGGGAATCGGGAAGAAGTCTATCATGGGAAAGGCCGCCCAGAGCGCTCAACTCAAAGGGTTTCTGCCGATCGATCTGACGCCTTCCTCTTCTTTCTTCTCGCTGGACGAATTCGTCGACGCGCTCGGCTCCAACCTGAGCTCAGCAGGGAAAAGGCGTTTTGTATCAAGACTGCCCGCACGAGGGAAACCCGGCAGCAAGCACGAAAGCACTGATCTCGACCCCAACAGGGTTTCAGTGACCTATGCGCACATCTTTCAGTTTCTTGTCGAAACGTCGGCATTGCAGCATATCCTGATCATGGTTTCCGACATTGAGCGGAGCAGCGAGGATTTCCTTCTCTTCATAGTCCAGCTGATCAAACAGATGGAGGTCTCCGATTCACGGATCAACCTGCTCATCACATCAAGCACCGATTTCGCGAACCAGGCAAGGTTGTCCGCTGGACTGCGCAGAATCGCCAGGTCACCCCTTGCAGCGACAATCGCAGTGCAGCCGTTCGATGACAAGCTGCTGAAACAGTATCTGATCGAGTGCTTTGGCCAGCCGTTACTCCCCGAAAAAGAGAGATCCGACATACTTTCGAGAACTCGGGGCCTTCCCCTTCTCATTGCCGCTTTTCTTAAGAGTCTCCTGGCGAGCAATGTAATTCAGAGTGAAGAGGGGCACTGGATCCTCGACAGACGGCTCTACAAGCAGAAACAAATACCAACTGACATCGATGATTCTATCTCGATCACGATGAGGGGCGTATCGGAAGACCAAGTGGCACTCTTGCGGGTGCTTGCGCTTTATGGCCAGTCGCTGAAACCCTAGCAGATGGAGCCGCTTGTCCGTGGCACTATCCTAGATCCCTTGCAGACCCTGACAGACCTTATAGAGAAGACGATCCTCGTCCAGCATGGCGACGGGACAGTTTCGTTTGCCCATCCTCTTTACGCCCAGTTCATCATCGAGAACATTCCTCGCGACGTTATGAGAAACTGCAGCGGCCTTCTGGCTGACCGTCTGGTCTCGGGGGGATCGAATAACTCACTACGCATAGCCCAACTTTGTGTCTCGGCGGAGAGAGTTGACGAAGCTCTTGAATATGGATTTGATGCGGTTGAGAAGATGTACACCTCATATCTGCTTTATGACTGTCTGAGGCTCTTGCTTGATTTGAAGGATCTCACTCTGAGGAAAGGGAACGAATCTCAACTGCTCGCTGTTTTCGAGAAGTTGGCTCCCATTGAGCAAAGAACTGGGCTCCCGAAAGAAGCCATTGACCACTACTTTGCTCTGGCAAATTCCCCAACGACTGATTCTCAGAAGGCCGAATACTATATGCAAATGGCTCAGATACAATATGACCTGCTCGGTAACCTCCAGAACGCAAAGATTATGCTCCAAAAAGCGCTTCGGTCGGCGACGAGGACCGGCGAACCCCAAATGATGGCAGCCGTGTACTACGGCCTGGGTGGCCTGAGCCCTGAGAAGGGCACCCATTTCTACCAAAAGGCGGCCGCGCTGAGCCGAAAGACAAACATCGATCTTTATCTGAGGTCTCTTGCCATCCTGGCCTACAAGTATCAGCTCGCAGGATTAACTCGGAAGGCCTCGGTGATTCAGGAGACGATCATCAGGGACATTGACAAGGCTAGTTTCTCAGCGAAAAAGCAGATCTATTTTCGTCTCCAATCTCGTAGCTTCTACATGGCGGACTACAGAGCTGCCAGATTCTATATCATGAAGAAGATTCAACTGGATAAGAGGACAGAGAGCTCTTCTGAGTTGGTTCTCAGCATGTCCTCCCTTGCGGGTTGTTACTTTACAGAGGGCTCCTTCTACAGAATGATCGATACCCTGAAAGAGGCTTACAACACTGGTATGAAGTACAACAACTACTTGATTGCTATCACAATCCTCGCAAACCTTTCGCTGGCGTACAGAATTATAGCTGACTACGGGCAGTCTCTCAAAATGCTCTCGCGGGCGCAGGAGATAATCACCAGAGAAGGCGTCCAGGAACTGAACGCGGCCTTCCTGAACAAACCGACAATGTTGAATGTGATGCTGGGCAAGGCCAAAGAGGCCGAGTTTAAGGTCAGCGCTCGCCGGCTATGCGAAAGGGCAAGAAGGACCAATGATCGTATCGGCTCCGGCCATCACTCCATGGCCTTCGCGATGTATCACATGAACAAGCTGCAGCCCGACGATGCCTTGGTGCATGCAAAAAAGGCGCTGTCTCTGTTCAAGCAGGCGGCGGACAGGGATGACGTCGTATCCGCGCTCGTTCACATCGGCATTATCCAAATCTCCCTGGGGAAGCCGAAACAGACGCGGACCAACCTCGAGCAAGCGGAAAAAATCTACGAGGCGATCCACTGCGAGTACTTGAAGCCGCTTCTCATGCTCGGAAAAGCGATGCTCGCGAGAGTCGAGCATTCGGAAGACGCGAAGAAGATCCTCACCGACGCCCTCCGGACAAGCAAGAAGATGGGCACGCGCGAGATCACATGGCAGATACAGCGGGAGTTCGCGCTGTACTACAAGGGCCTCGGCGAGCCCCACAAAGCGCTCTTCCATTACAAGGACGCTGTGGAGACCATAAAGCAGATCACTGAAACGATCGATGAGGAAGAGCTCAAGATGTCCTACCTCGCTGTGCCCTTCCGCAAGAGAGTCTTCGACGAGATCAAGAATCTGAAGCGAGAGGCCCCAAGAACCTAGCGAGCAATGTCTCCGGACCGAAGCTTCGCGTGGAGGAGTTTATTGGGGGAAGGTCACCAGCGCGGCCGCGCGACTTATCCGAAAACCGTCTCGCACCTTCCCCGCGTCTCCGTGTCGGCAAGCTTCAATAGTGCCAGGGGTCGACGCCAGAGCAACTGTTGATCCCCATGAGAGATTGTTCCGTCTATGGCAGCGGCTTTTGGATCTATGGTCGTTTCAGCTGTGCGGCCAGCGTGACGATCCTCGAGAGCATAAACTGGATCACGAAACCCGAAATGAGAGCAAGACGGGTGGGGCCCGTATTTGCCTTTAGGATGGACATCACGAGAAACCAGGCACAGAAGGCACCAAGAAGGAGCACATACACAAGAGTATGCTCGTACCTTTTCAGCAGAAGAGCGAGACCGAAGGCCGCCAGAATTAGAACGACAATAACAACTGTGGACATCTCACTACCCCCTTAGCTCGTGTCAATTATAACTTCGGCTGATATTCCCTCCCTGCACATTGTACCCTATGCTTCATCACTCGGGAAAGATTTCTTCCACCCTGTTGACCCCATGCGACCCCTGGAGATTGTGAGGGTATGCCCGTTCCAGCAGATAGGTCTCCAGATGGACGTCGTTTCAGTTTCCGGTCAGACTTTCAATCGCGATCACGAACGTCTGCACCCAGACACCCCCTACCACGGCTGCTAGTTACAGACGCTATCAACCCAACCACCCTGACAGAAGCTGCAGAGCGCCTCATAAGCACAGGGAAAATAGTAAACAGGACCCAGCAACGTGCACCCCATCAGACCGACAACGTAGGGTCCCCATTGACACTTAACTGGTTTCCTGCTCTCTACCAACAATGGGAAAGTGCCTTTCTTGGAGCAGAGCTGCTTCATCAGGCGGGCGCTTTCCTCGAGACTGCATGGCGTCGCTGTCGATTCGTATTCATGCAGCTGGGGAAACTTCTCGTACAAAGATGTGGAAATGCGGGTGACCCGCTCCTGCCAATCGTAGTAGCCAGTCAGCTCGGCAGCCTTAGCTGGGTTCTGCAGAGCCTCCAAGACTTCCTCAACCGGCAGTCCGTATAGAGAAGCCGCAATCTGGTCCTGCATCGCAATCAACTCCTGTACCTGAGGGGAACTCGCCAGCTCGGATTCCCAGTCAACGGATTGCACGGGATCATCCCGTTCGGCTCCGCATGAAATGACAGTGACAAGAATTGCAGTAAGGAACAACACAATAGACGCTTTCATTGAGTATCCTCCTACGAACGTGCAACGTTGAGAGGCCGGATCTTCTCTGGCAGCAAATCGCCGTGCTTCACCTCCTATTGTCCTTGATTCACGACTCTCTGATATCGCATCACCTGCGCCAAGGAACCTCTCTCCAATCGTCCAGCATGCTGAATGCGCGTCGCGACTGCGAGATGATCAATCACAACACCTTGGATCAGTTGGAGTTGGCGAAGCAACAGCGACTGCGGCTGTGCCTCAATCACTTGCCGACAAGCCGGCCATAGCCGAGGATCTTGATTGGGAATGAACCCTGCCGACTGTTTCACAGTGAAACAGTCTCCTTCTAACTTATTTGTCTACCTGTTCCATTCAATTGGAACACTTGGCACAGTTGAAACATATCGGCGGGACGTTGCTCGCCTCTTGCAGGAGAGCAAGGAAATGACCCCGCGAAAATGAACGATCCGCGTTTCGGTAGTCGGTTTGTGTGGAAGCTGCAGGATGAGGAAAACGGAACAAGCGCTATTTCTCGGATACCTCGAGCTCCCTCATCCGCCGGTAGAGCGTGGTGCGCGAGATGCCGAGCTCACGGGCCGCCGCAGAGCGATTGCCCTGGTACCTGTCAAGCATCGAGAGAATGAGGACCCGCGCCGCGAAGGTTTCATCCCGCTCCGACCTCAATTCTCCTCTCTTTCGCCTGCCCACCAATCTGCCGCGCCGGGAACCGAGATCCGACTCAGACTTCGCGAAGTCTCTGATGTGCAACGGCAGGTCACATGCACGAATCTTCTTCGATT
>Ga0209048_10004428_pt1 | contig 13432 bp, 10 predicted proteins | sample FrelakmetCRP12CR_FD_187146 | JGI IMG/M metagenome (GOLD analysis project Ga0209048, IMG submission 187146) | Freshwater lake sediment microbial communities from the University of Notre Dame, USA, for methane emissions studies - CRP12 CR (SPAdes)... | ecosystem: Environmental > Aquatic >... | reverse complement strand
CACGAGATCGCCCGCGAATGCGGCGACCGCTACGTCGACCCCTGGCGAGTAGCCCGCGAGCGGAACCGGCTCGCCGCTGCGGCCGCGAGCCAGCAGGCGTTCGACTCCCCTGCGGTCCATTAGCCTTCCCCCAGGATCGCTCGCGCCCGAGACGAGCGGGGCCGGGCGCGGCCGCGTGTTCGGTTGACAGGGGACCGTGCTCAGGGACAATGACCGGGAGCCGGCCGTGGGTGGCCGGCAATCCCCTGCGGAGAGGGCGCATGACAGGAGTATCGGCAGCGGATCTGGGCACGGCAGGGGCGACGACGCTGCCGCGGCTGTTCGCGAGCTGGGTCGCCGACTACGGCGCCGAGCCGGCGCTCAGCAGGCGCGTGGACGGCGTCTTCACCGCGTTCACCTACGAGGCGCTCGACCGCCGCGCGAGCGTGCTTGCGCTCGCCCTCGCGCAGACGCTCGGCGTGCGCCGCGGAGAGCTCGTCGCCCTCATCAGCGACAACCGCCCCGAGTGGATGGTGTGCAGCCTCGCCATCCACTTTCTCGGCGCCGTGGATGTGCCCCGCGCCTCAGACACGCCGCCCGACATCCTCGAGGCGATCCTGCGCCACGCGGAGCCCGCCGTGGTCATCGTGGAGGATCCGGCGCAGCTGACGCAGGTGCGCGAGGCGCTACCCGGGCTGCGGGCGGCGGTGGTCATCGACGGCCCGCTGGGCGGGGGCGACCCGGCCGGAGCAGCCGGAGCCTCGCCCACCGGCGACGGCGCGTGCTCGCTGTACACCCTTGCCGAGCTGACGGTGCTCGGCGAGGCGGCGTGGCCGGAGTCGGCCGTTGAGATAGAGCGGCGACGCGCCGAAGTGCTGCCCGAGGACCTGGCGACGATCATCTACACCTCGGGCACGACCGGCGCTCCCAAGGGCGTGGCGCTCACGCACGCCAACTACGAGCTCAACCTGCGCGAGCTCCCCGATCTGCTGGGCATCGAGCGCGAGCCGGTGCTCACCTTGCTGCAGCCCTGGCACGCCTACGAGCGCCAGATGCAGCTCATGTATCTCAGCAAGGGCTGCTGCCTGCACTACAGCAGCGTCCTGCACCTGCGCGGCGACCTGCCGGTGGTCCGCCCGGTCGTCATGGCCACCGTGCCGGAGCTGTGGGTCAAGCTGTACAAGGGCGTCTTTCTCAAGATCGACGGCCTCAAGCCGGCGCGCCGGCGGCTCGTGCGCTGGCTGGTGGCCGGCGCGCTGACGTCCGCGTCGGCGCGGCGGCTGCTCGCGGGCCGCGAGCCCGTCCTGCGGCGTCGGGGCCCGCTCCGGCGGGCGGGCGCGTACGCGTGGGCGCTGGCGAGGGCCGTCGCCCTGGCCCCCTTCCACGCGCTCGCCGACCGCTTGGTCTTTCGCGAGGTCCGCGCCGGGCTCGGCGGCCGCCTTCGCTTTCCCATCGTCGGCGGCGGCCCTTTGCCCGACACGGTGGACGAGTTCTTCGACGCCGCGGGCATGCCGCTGCTGGAGGGCTACGGCATGACGGAGGCGATCGTCGTGATCGCCATGAGGGACCCTCATCGCCGCATGTTGCGGACCACCGGCCACGTGATCCGCGGCGTGGAACACCGCCTCGCGGGCGAGGACGGCCACTCGTGCCGCCCCGGCGACGTCGGCCGCCTGCACGTCCGCGGACCCAACATCATGCGCGGGTACTACCGCGATCCGGAGCGCACGGCGGAGGTGCTGAGCGCGGACGGGTGGCTCGATACCCGCGACCTGGCGCTCGTTCACGCCGACGGCAGCCTGCGCATCCTCGGCCGTCTCGACGACACGCTCGTCCTCACGAACGGCGAGAACGTCAACGCGCCCTATCTGGAGAACGAGCTCTGCGCCAGCGAGTGGATCGACAGGGCGGTGGTGGTTGGTGAGGGGCGGCCGTACGTGGCCGCCTTCGTGGCGCCGAGCCGCGTTCACCTCGAGGGGCTCGCCCGCAGCCTGGGGCTGCCGACGGACGAGCCGGCGGCGCTCATCGCGGACGAGCGCGTCGTCAAGCACTACCGGGCTCTGGTGAACGCCATCAGCGGCGACCGCCGCCGCTTCGCGCCCTACGAGCGCGTGCACCGCGTGCGCCTCTGGCTCGAGGAGTTCCGCATCGGTCGCGAGCTCTCCCAGACCCTCAAGCTGCGGCGGCACGAGTTCCTGCACCTGTATTCCTGCGAGATCGACGAGCTGTACGCGCCCTGAGGCAGGTCCGGAAGCGGTCCACCCGGGTCCACCGTCGCACTGCACGCCGGCATCTCCAGAGGCGGCTCGCACCTGCCGATGTCGAGAGGCAGCGGGCGTGGAGGGAGACGGTGAGCCGGGCACGTGACGGAGAGCGGAGGGGCGGCGGCGCGGGCGGCGGCTTCATCACCGGCTCCGCGCAGTCCGCACGGCGACCAGCCGGTGCGGTGCGACGACCGGTCCATCTGCATCAGCGGCGCTCCCCCAGACTGCGATGGCCTCGTCTTCGACAAGCTCGAGAGCCGCAGGGTCTGAAGAGCCGTCGTTGTAGCCCAACACTGGGACGACGGGTTCCTTCGCGGACAACGCGCCATGGCGCCGCGAGTCCAGGCCATAGTCAAAGGCCAAGATGAGCCGGCGCAATCCGTCGCTCCAACTCCATGGCGCCGGCCAGAAGTGATCGGCTTGGCGTGGAATCAGTGATCGGCTTGGACCGGAATACGCACTCCAGGTGGGCATCCATCCCAAGGTCGTGTCAGAGCGCGTTCTCGGGCGCGAGCCCAAGATCAAGGTCGCCGAATGGGATCCAGCCGGCCTCCCCGCCCCAGCGGACGTGGATGATGCGCGACTCGAGCGGCAGGAGCCGTCGGAATGCCGCCACGGTCTCAGGAGCGTCCTCCTTCTCGAGACGCGCGGCGAACTCGGAAGGGATGCGACCGAAAGGCCGCAAAAGAAATCACCCTGAACAGGCAGAAGATGGTGCCCGCGGCTGCCGCCCGCCGGCTCCGGTGACGGTCGTTGTCCCAGGCTTCTCACCGGCCGCCTGCGGACCGGCCTCCTTCCCGCCGGAGATGACTCCGGCAGGGACAGACGAGGTGGCCCAACAAGCGGGGTCAGGTCACAGCCCCCGTCGAGCGGTGCGCCCGCGACCGAAGGGCTCCCGCTCCGTCAGCTTGGGCAGAGAGCCTCGACCTTCGCCAGAAGCACCTCGGGGACGACCGGCTTCTCCACGAACTCCTGCACGGGGAGCCACGCGTCGTCCAGGTCCTTGTTGGAGAACTTGCCCACGTAGATCCCCGCCTCGTTGACGGCGGTGAGCATGATGCGCGGCAGGCCACTGGTACGCGCGTCCGCCTTGAGGGCGCGTGCCATCTTGAATCCGGCTCCGGTATCCTCGGGGAGCATCACGTCGATGATGACGAGATCGGCGCCGAAGGCGACGACGTGGTCGACAACGTCCTTGTCGTCGTTCTGGGACCCCACCTCGTACCCCTTGCTCTCGAGGATCATCGAGACCGACTCCACGATACTCGGTTCATCGTCGATGACGTAGACTCGCTTCACGACATACCTCCATTTGGGTGTCGGGCTTGGGCTCTGTGGCCCAGATATCATAGCCGTGGTCGTCTGAAAACAGGACACAGTGGGACAGGATACTGACATCATCGCCCTGGTGGGCGCGAGGGATCGTGGCCATGCTCTTCTCGAGGCGCTCCTGGGCATCCCGCGGATCGAGGTCCGCTACGTCTTCGACGACGACCCGGCCGCTCCAGGGGTCTTGCTCGCCCGGCACAACGGGATCTGCTGTCGCAGCGACGGCCGCTTCGACGAGCTTTCTGCCGACGCCGAAGTCGACCTGATCCTGGAGACCACGGGCGAGCCGGAAGTGCTCGCGGCGCTGCAGACGAGCAAGCATCCGAACAGCTGCCTGCTCTGCGCCGCCGGCGTGCGCACTCTCTCTCACGTGCTTGCGGAGCTGACCGACGTGGTCGCGCTTGCGAACGTCGAGAAGGCCCGCTACCTCAGGCAGGCCTCGCACCAGATCAAGTCGCCCTTGTCCTCGATCCAGAGCTACGTCAACGTGATCCTCGGCGGCTACACGGGCGAGCTTCCCGAGCGCACCCGTGAGATCATGGAGAAGATCCACTCCCGCTGCGACGCGGCCCTCGACGCCCTTGCCAAGAGGCGGATGCTGGCCGATCTGCGCTGCATCGATCGCGACGGGCTCGAAATGAGCACGGTCCATCTCAGCGAGGCGATCAGCGAGGCAGTCGCTCGCCACGCGGCACTCGCCGACGAGCGCGGCCTCGAGATCCGGCTCCTGCCCCACGACGGACCCGATCTCGTGGACTGCGATCCTCAGATGATGGCCACGCTCCTCTCCGAGCTCCTCCAGAACGCGCTGATCTACTCCTACGACCACGGGCTGGTGGAGGTCTCCGTCAAGGCGCAGGGCGACGGCCGGCTCGTGGTCTCCATCCGCGACCACGGCATCGGCATCCCGGCGCGCTGCCTTCCGCGGATCTTCGACGAAGACTACCGGGCCGACCCCGCCGTCAAGCATCACCAGGACGGCGCCGGGCTGGGCCTTACCATCGCCCGTGAGATCGCCGATCTCCACCAGTTCCACCTCGCCGCGGAAGGCGAAGAAGGGAAGGGCAGCGTGTTCACCTTGACCGTCCCGCCGGCGCCGACGGCGTGAGGGCAGGGGGCGACGAGGTCCGCTCACAGCCCGAGTAGGTGGTCGATCGCCGCCGCGGCATAGGCCGGCAGGCGCTCCTCCAGGCACTCGGACAACGTCATCCCACTCCCCATCTCGCGCGGTTCGATACCCATGACGGCGAACGCAGGGATGGAGTATCCCGCCTCGCGTGCCAGCTCCAGCACCTTGAGCACGTCGCCCTCGTGCGTCGTCAAGCCGCTCACTTCCTTCTGCGTCTCCACCTCGTCCGGGGAGAAGATGCGGAAGTCGCCTGGAGCCAGACCGAGGTGCGCCGCATCGACCACCAGCACGGCCTCGGTATCGGCGTTCAGGTACGCGACCAGGCTGAGCGCGTCGGTGGACAGATCGACGGCCACGAAGCCGCTGTCGAGGCCGTTGGCCACGACATGCTCTACCACGCGAGGGCCGACGGCGTCATCGCCGGCCATGTAGTTGCCTACACCGACCAGATAGCGCACCTCACTCAGCGCACGAACTTGACGTCGAGGTAGTGCGTGGAGCACGAGATGCAGGGGTCATAGGACCGCACCAGCATCTCGAGCGCCAGTTCCATCTCCTTCTCGCTCTTGTCCTGGGCGACGAGCTCAGGCACGAGCTTCTCGAAGTCGTATTGGATGTTGTTGTGGTTCTGGTTGGTCGGGATGATGCAGTTGCCGCCGAGGCACATGCCCTCGTCGTCGTAGTCGTACTCGTGGAAGAGGATGCCGCGCGGCACCTCGGTGGCGCCTGAGCCGGAGCCGTACTTCGTGGGCTCGACGAGAGGCTCGAGCTTGACCCCGGCGTCGATGAGCTCGTCCAGCAGGCCGACCGACTCGTAGACGTCCGAAACGATCTCGACGGCCTGCGCGACCGTGTTCATATAGGGGTTGGTGCAGATCGGCTGGATGCCGAGCGCCTCCGCCACCTTCTTCGCCTCGGGATGGAGCCTGTCGTAGTTGTTGTTGAAGCGCGCCAGGGCGCCGGCCGCATAGGAGGACAGCTTGTTCTTCGTGTACTTGGCCGTCGACTGCGGCACGACGAACTCGTTGGTCACCTGCTTGTAGTCGGCCACCGGGTAGCGCTGCTTCGTGCCGTCGGGGAGCACCGACTGGATGTCGCCGTCGTAAAGCCCGTAGTCCTTGTCGTTGGACAGGGCGATGTACTCCGTGGGTCGGTCGAACGCCGGCACGTTGGGGGCCAGCGCCATGACGGTCGCGACCGCCGCCTCGAGCTCGGGCACAGCGGCGAGGAGCTGTTCCCGCAGCTGCTTCAGCTCCTTGGTGGTGGGCACTTCCGCCATGCCGCCGGGGACGATGCTGATGGGATGCGTGGTGCGTCCGCCGATGAGCGAGCCCCACTCGTGCCCCAGCCTCTTGAGGCGCAACGCTCGTGCCACCACCTCGCCGTGCGTCGCGACGAGCGGGAACACCGACGGCGCGCCGAGCAGGTCGGGGGCGGCCAGGAAGTTGATGTGCAGCACGTGAGAGTCGAAGTTCTCGGCGTGCTTGATCAGCTCGCGCAGCTTCCAGCTCTGCGCGCTCGCCTCGATGCCGAGACCGTCTTCCGTGGCCTTGACCGATGCGAGTGTGTGCCCGATGGAGCAGATGCCGCAGATCCGGCTCGTGATCCGGGCGACCTCGGAGTAGTGGCGACCACGCACCATGGACTCGAAGAAGCGCGGGGACTCCGGCACCTGCCACTCGCACTTCTCGACCAGGCCGTCGGTCACGTTGACAACGATGTTGCCGTGACCCTCGACGCGGGTCAGATGGTCGACGCGGATGCGCGCGGTCGTGGTCATGACAGGGCCTCCAGATCATTGGCAGTGAACATGAGCGCCTTGTCGGCCGCCCGTTGCGGCGAGAACCCGGCCCGCTCGACGAGCACCTTCTCCAGGGCGGGCACGTTCGGGTGATCGACGAATCCGCGGCAGGCCTCGCAGGGGACGCCGTAGGCAGGGCACGGCGCCGAGCACCCGGCGCGGGCCACCATGCCCATGCAGTGATCAGCCTCGTCATACCGGCAGACCGTTTCGCGACGCTTGCACTCCACGCACACTGGATAGTTCGGGATCACCGGTTCCTTGCCGTGCAGCAGGTGGAAGACGATCTGTAGGACTTCGTACTTGTTCACCGGGCAGCCGTAGGCCGAGTAGTCGACCTTGATGGCCGCTGAGATCGGCTGCGCCTTCTGCGAGTCGAGGTGCGGTTGCCCAGCGTCGGCGCCGTACACGAACTCGCTGTAGTCGCTTTGATGGTTCTTCAGCGCGTTGATGCCGCCGCTGGCCGAGCACTGGCCGTAGGCGATGACGATGGCGGCGCGCTCACGGATGCTCTCGAGCCGCGCGCGGTCCGCCTCGCGCGAGAAGCTCCCCTCGACGAAGGCGATGTCGATCGGCTCCGTCGTCTTCTCCGACATGGCCTCGCGGAACTCGACGACGTCGACGTGGTTGATGAGCTCGAGGAACGCCGCGTCACCGTAGTTGGTGAACTCGATCTGGCAACCCTCGCAACAGGTGAAATCGAAGAACGCGACCTTCGGCTTGCTCATCAGAACGCCTCCTCGAGAGCCTGGACGTCGGCGAACGAGAACACCGGGCCGTCGACACATACATACTTGTCATTGATCTGGCAGTGGCCGCACTTGCCCACGCCGCACTTCATGCGGCGCTCAAGGTCGGCGAAGACGTTCTCGCGGGGGATGCCGATCATGTCGAGCTCGCGGATCACGAACCGATAGAAGATCGGCGGTCCACAGATGACCGCACGTGTCTCGGGCTTGAGCTCGACCTGGGGGAACAGCGTCGTGATGACGCCGACGTTGCCCGACCAGCTCGGATCGCTCTTGTCGACGGTCTCGTAGAACTCGACGTCGTGGGCCGTCCGCCACTTGGCGAGATCGTCGGTGAACAGCTGCAACCCGGGCTCCCGCGCCCCGTAGAAGAGGACGAACCGCTTGAACTCGTCACGACGGTCCAGGATGTACTGGATCAGACTCCGCGTCGGACAGAGGCCGATGCCGCCCGCCACGATGAGCACGTCATGCCCGCGGAGCTTTGTGAGGTCGAAGCCGTGCCCCAGCGGGCCCCGCACGTAGACCGACTCGCCTTTGTCCAGCTTGCCGACCGCGCCGGATACACGGCCGACCGAGCGCACCACCAGGTCGAAGGTGCTCTTGCGCGTCGGTGAGCTGGCGATGCCGATCGGGATCTCGCCGTAGCCGAAGAGCGAGAGCTCGACGATCTGGCCGGGCTCGTGCTCCAGCGGTCGCCCGTCGGCCATCTTCAGCGTGAAATGCGTCTCCGTCGGAGTCGCCTGCACGCTGCGGACGATGGTGGCCTCACGGGGCAGGAAGATGTTCTCGACTTCGGTCCAGTGGCACTGGTGATTCATCAGTCGCTCCTCACGAGGCCATGATCTGATTGATGATCCGCACCGGGTCGGCGATGTCGGCGGTGCAGCCCGCTGAGCAGCGGCCGCAGCCGACGCACGCCGGACCGCCCAGCTTCTCGTTCAGGTACGTCGCTTTGCGCATCATGCGGTGACGGAAGCGTGTCGCCCGCTCCTCGCGGAAGTTCTCGCAGGCGCCCTCGCCGAGCGAGCACTTCGCGAAGTCCTCGGTCAGGCAGCCGTCCCAGTAGCGCGTGCGCTGCCCCGACGTCTGGTCGACGTTCCAGGTGTCCTGCACGTCGAAGCAATAGCAGGTCGGGCAGACCGTGTTGCACGTACCGCAGGAGAAGCAGTCGGCAGCCATGGCCGTCCACATCTCCTCGTTCTTGAAGGCGGCGCGCACGTTGGCGGCGATGGCCTCGGTGCCGTGCTCCAGCTTCTCGGGGCACCGCTCGAGCGCCGCGGCGTTCACCTCGGCCGCCTCCTTGAGCTGGGCGTCGGTGGCCGGCTGGAAGGCGCCGAACTTCAGCAACGCCTCGCCGCGCTCGGTCAGCGTCTCGAGCACGTAGCCGCCGGCGATCGCCGAGAGGAAGGCGTCGTGTCCCTTGGGCTGTACGTCCGCGCCCACCGAGGCGAAGAACGCCCTGCTCGAGACCGTCTGGATGTTGGCGGCGACGATCGTCGTGGTCTCGCGATGCGCCATGTAGTTGATGTCGTAGTTGCGCTCCGAGAAGAGCAGGTCGGTCTGGTCGATCGCCTTGACGTCGTAGAAATGGACGCCGAGGAGGACCTTCTCGGTCGGCTCCACCGGGGCTCTGAATCCGGCTCCGTCAAATTGGAGCAGGTCCTGTGCCGGCGGGAAGAAGAGCTTCTTCGGCGGCAGGATGCTGACGTCGTAGTCGAGCCGTAGCTCTTCGGGCGTCTCCAGGCGCGCGAAGGCGAAGCGCGAGCGCTTGGCCACCGGTCCGTAGACCGGCCCCGCCTCGATCATGGCGGTCACAAACGCGGCAAAGTCGTCACTCCTGATGAATGAGGCAGTCATCGGACCTCGCTGAGTTGAGCACGTGCCTCTCTCTCGCACCGAGCGAGCGGCCGGACGCAACGGATTGGCCCGTTGCTGTGAGAACGTCGGGGATCGGCACACGAAGACGTATTCCGTGCTGCGCAGGCGTCACGAGCGGCGGTGTCGGGTCGGCGGCCGGCGCGATCTCCAGAGTGTAGTACGCTCGCGGGGTCTGGGCATTCCAAGCTTCTCCTTCCGGCGCGCTGATTCAAGACGTGCTTGACACGTTATCTGATTGCGAAAGCAGTCACAAACGGGACTTGAGCCGGAGCGCGCCGCACTGGGCCTCGAGGAGTGCAGCCTGGATGGGGTGCTCTGCCCGGCCAGTGCGATCTGGTGCGTACCTTCGCCTGATCGGGCGCATCAGTCCGTGCTGCCGTGTCTCGTCGGTGCCTCGTCGACAGCGCGTCGGCGATCTTGCCGATTCGGACGTCTTGTGCGTGACTGCGCACGACAGGGAATCTACCTGAGCCAAGAGATGGCGCGCCCGGCTGGAATCGAACCAGCGACACCAGGTTCAGGAAACACGCGGCAGGCGTGGTGAGCCGTAGTGCCACGTGCGCGAAGGTGCTGCACTGCCCAAGGTTCTGCATGGCCTCCATGAAGGGCAGTGCTCAAGCATGTGGGGCTGTGGTGAGGCGTCTTGTCGGCAAGATGTCGGCGCGCTCAGTGGCCATCTCTATGGGGTCCAGCGATGCTCCTCGGACCACAGTGCGGCGAAGCCGCCAGGCCCGCATCAAGCCGCGTACGCACAACGGTCAGAGCGGAAGCTCTGACCGTTGTGCGGCCGGACTCTGGCTCTAGCCAGAGTCCCTCGATAACCAGGCTCAGTGCATCAGTTCATGGTGGTGAAGCAGCTGAGCGGCGGGGCTCGGAGGCGCTGCCAAATGGAACGACTCCCAGATTGCCTGTCTCATGATGGTGTCGTTGACGTCGTCACCCTCCTTCCAGTTCTGCTTCGCGGACCACTTCGCAAGCGCAGTGTTCGCGGTGTTGACGGGATAGCCCGTGTCGCCGAACGGGGTCACGCTTGGCTGCAGGGTCGTGTAGGGCGTCATGTTGGCATTGCAGGAGAACGCGGCCCACATCGGCAGCGCGCGCTGGTCGTACACGCTCATCGGAGAGAGCCCGAGGAGATGCTCGATGGTGGCGAGCATGGCGGCCGTGTCGTAGTGCGTCGAGTCGATCGTCGCGTGCTGCGTGAACGGGCTGATCACGAGGGCGGGCGAGCGATGGGGATCGACGTGGTCGGCGCCGTCCTGCGCGTCGTCCTCGAGGACGCAGATGACCGTGCTTCGCCAGTACTGGCTATGCGAGACGGCTTGTACCAGATTGCCCAGGGCGATGTCGTTGTCCGCCATGTAGGAGGCGGGCGTGGCCTTGCCGGGGTTCATGCCCTGACTGTGGTCGTTGGGCAGGCGGACGATCTCCAGGGCGGGCAGGCCGCCGTTGGCGACGTACTGGTTGAACTCGCGCCGCCACTCGGGTTCGCGCACCGTGTGGTCGGGGATGCCCATGTTCCAGCCGACGTAGTTGGGAGCGACGTGGTCGCCGAACCTAGCCTGAAGGTGAGTCATGTCGGAGTAGAAGTGGCCGTTGGCGTCTTTGGCCACCATCTCCCCGTAGTCGCGGTACGAGACGCCATGCACGTAGGCGTCGTCCCAGAGGTAGCCCACGGTCGCCGCGACCGCCGACCGCGAGACTGTCGGGTCGGACTGCAGCGGCTCGGTCGGGAACTGCTGCGCAAGCGGCACGAAGTCGCTGTTGTAGCTGCGCGAGTAGACATCGGCGTAGTCGAACGGCCAGACCTTCTCGACGAAGTCGGTCGCAATCGCCGACGTCGACCAGGGATGGCCGTCCTGGGAGATGGAGGCGTCGACGTTGAAGTTGTCCAGCAGCACAAACTGGCGCGCCAAGGCGCGCTGGTTGGGCGCCGACGTGTCGTCGTAGAGGTCGAGTTTGGGATCGCCGTTGCCCTTGCCAAGACTACCGAACACCTGGTCGTAGGTACGGTTCTCCTTGATCACGTAGATGACGTGCTTGATCGCGTGCAGCGCCGCCGGCTCATCCGGCTGCCGCACCTGCGCGTCGTTGTTGTCGAGGACCTTCTTGGTCCAGCCCACGAGCTGGGCCTTGTCCGAGGCGTGCGAATCGGGAAGACTGATCTTTTCGACGCAGCCCTTCATCATCGTGCCCACGTACTGCGTCTCCGAGAGCGGCGGAATGTACCAGTTGCCCGGATAGAAGTAGGGCGGCGGCAGCGGTGAGCCGGTGGAGTTCGGGTAGTTCGCCACGGGCACGAAGGGCCCGCAGAGGTTGGGGTGACCGCCCAGCCCGTAGGTGCACACGACGACCAACTGCCGGCCGTCGGGCGTGAGCTTCAGGTCGGCCGGATACCAGGCGGTGGGGATAAACCCCAGGACCGTCCGCGAGCGCAGGTCGACGACCGCGACCGCGTTCTCGCCGGCCTCGGCCACATAAAGCCGCCTGCCGTTGGGGCTCACCGTGAGCGCAACCGGCATCGAGCCTTTGGATGCGCCAGGCACCAGGGCGACGTCGATCGTCGCGACCAGCTTGTCGTTCTTGCCATCGATCACGGACACCGTGTCGCTGTTGGCGTTGGCCGTGTAGATCTCGTCTGTGACCGGATTGGCCGCGATCCCCGTGGGATGGTCGGCCTGCAGCGGGTCGTCCTGCGGCGAGAGGACGATGTCGTCGATCTTCGCCTCGGTCTTCGTGTCGATCACCGAGACCGAGCGGCCGCTCAGATTGGTGACGAAGGCGCGCGTCCCGTCACGACTGAAGACGACGTCGAGGGGGAACAGCGGCGTGCCCAGGTCGATCGTCGCGGTGAGCGCGCCGGTCCCCGGATCGATCACGGTGACGGTGTGGCCCGGCGGATCTTCGTATCCGTTCGGGTTGATGCTGCTGAGGTTGTTGACGACGTAGAGCCGGTCGCCGAGCGGCGTGTGACCGTAGGCCACGCCGGCGGGGAACACGCCGGCCGGAATGTCCCCAGTGGGGACCAGCTGACCGTCGGCGGTCACGTCGTAGGTGTGCAGGCAGTTCTGGCTGGCCCCCGAGGCCCAGGCGCGGCGGCCGTTCGGGGAAAAGGCCACGCCGTAGAAGACCGACTGGCCCAACATCCCGTCATAGGTCTGAAGCGCGGTCCGCTTCATGTGGCGGAGGTCGAAGAGCTCAGTGGTCTCGTACTGCACGGCCTGGCCACTCGAGGTGACCAGAGCCAGGCGCCCGTTCGGCGAGAGCGCCACGCCCCATGGCCCAGGCAGGCCCTGCTGCCCTTCGGGGACGCTTACTAGTCGACCTGCCGGGGTGATGGGCCACCCCGACGACGTGGTCGGGGCCGAAGACCCACAAGAACGCCCCTGCGCTCCGCTTGTAAGGACCAGACCCACCGTCGCGACGACGCCGAGAGCAGCGACCGTGGCGATTGTGGTCCGGAGTCCGTGTCTCATGATGTACCCCCTTAATCTGTGCGAACTACCAGCAAGCCCCTCTAGCCATGCGCACCACGAGCCATGGCGTGACTCCCCCCTCCCCCTGCCCGGTCACCGGCTCATAGGACGGCCGTACGAAGACGGGCATGTAGCCTGTCGAACCTCATACCTCCATTCGTGAACCGGGTCAAGTGTTGCGCCAGGCCAGACACGGCGAGAGGCTGAGGGAGGCTGAGAGCCCCCTGTCTGGCCAGCGGAGTCGTCGAAAGCCGCCGCCGCCGTCACACCTCGGCGGCAGTTCTTCGCAGCTCTACACGACACCCAAACGGTCGGTCCTGTCACGCTGTGCTGATGGTCGTCGCGACGAGCGTGGTCTGGCTGCTTGTGAAGGTATTCTTCATGAGCTGGGGGTAGGGCGGCCGAGGCGTCAGCGCCTCGCTGGCTGCCGGCTCGTGTCCAGCCGTGTTCACTCGACACAACGTGTCTCGTCGGCAATATGTCTGCAGTCTTGCCGCTTCGGCAGGAATCCGGCCGATTTGGGCGCCCCGGGTTGACCTGAAGCCGAACAGTACGTAAGCATCAGAAGAGCAAACGCGTCGCTTCGCTCCGAGGTGTTCGGCTTGAGCGCAATGGGTGTTCGGCTTGCGTGGAACGCGTAGCCTGCGCGCATTTTCCCCCAGATAGCGCATCCAAATAGACGACAGCAGCGCCAGACGTCGGTAGCCCGCACCAGAGCGCCTTTGTCGCATCCTCAAGATTGAGGGCGACGCACGCCCACAGGGGTGGGAGGTCCAAAACTGGACCCCTCGCCGCTGGCTACGAGATGGTCACCTGGACCGCCC
>Ga0209048_10004427_pt1 | contig 13434 bp, 10 predicted proteins | sample FrelakmetCRP12CR_FD_187146 | JGI IMG/M metagenome (GOLD analysis project Ga0209048, IMG submission 187146) | Freshwater lake sediment microbial communities from the University of Notre Dame, USA, for methane emissions studies - CRP12 CR (SPAdes)... | ecosystem: Environmental > Aquatic >... | reverse complement strand
CCGGCTTACCCATTTTTAATGCGGCGGCAATCTCCGAAAGAGTCCCATAAGAACCGCCAATTGCTATCACGGCATCAGCGGACTGGACAAGGATGATATTCCTTGCATGCCCCATTCCTGTCCTGATTACAATCCCTGAATAGATGTTCTCCCCCGATATTCCGGAAATAATCCCTACGGTTGTGCCTCCATGTGACTGTGCCCCCTTTGCTGATGCCTCCATAACCCCGCCTAGCCCCCCACAGCAGAGGATGGCATAGTGGTCTGCGTGGAGTTCACCAACCCGTTCTGCTGCCCGGTATTCCTCATCAGTGCAGTCACCGGCACCTATCACGGCAACCTGTGCCATCCTAGCCAATGCCCCCATCCCTGTTGATTACCAGCAGCCGCAGTTCGCTCATCTCTTCAATTGCATATCTGGGGCCTTCACGCCCGGTCCCCGAACCCCTGACCCCTCCATACGGCATATGGTCCACCCGGAACGACGGGATATCATTAATGATGACCCCACCGACATTCATCTCTTCGAATGCCCGCAGCACACGGTTGATGTTCTGGGTGAATATTCCAACCTGGAGCCCGAAATCGCCTGCATTTGCAAGCTGTACCGCATCATCGAATTCATCATACGGGGTAACGGAAATCACCGGTGCAAACACCTCCTCCCTGTTTACCCGCATGCCAGGTGTCGTCTGTTCCAGTATGGTGGGTGCAAAAAGCCCGCCTTCGCAGGTGCCCCCGAGAAGGACGCCTGCACCCTGGCTTACTGCTTCCTGTACTTTCCTGTAGGCGTCTCTGGCTTTTAACCGGTCAATCATCGGGCCTATATCGGTTGCCGGGTCCCGTGGGTCCCCGGTTCTCAATGACCCGGCAGCTGCCAGTATTTTAGCTACCGTGCCTTCATACACCGGACGATGAATGAGGACCCGTTGCACAGAGATGCAGATCTGGCCTGCATTCAGAAATCCACCTGTTGCAATCCTCGATGCGGCGAAGTCGAGGTTTGCGTCCTCGTGGACGATAACAGCGGCATTCCCTCCAAGCTCAAGTCCGATCCTTTTACGACCGGCGATCTCTTTTAAGTGCCAGCCGACTTCACAACTTCCGGTAAATGAGAGGAAAGCGATTCTTGGGTCGCGGACCATCAGTTCTGCCCGCTCCCCTGGGCACGGTACGACACTGATCGCGTCAGCGGGTGCCCCGGCAGCGAGTGCCATCTCGCCGAGCAGGAGACTTGAGACCGGGGTGACTGATGCAGGCTTCAGGATGATAGAATTGCCTGCTGCAATGGCCGGTGCAAGCTTGTGGCAGGCAAGGTTCAGGGGAAAATTAAACGGGACGATCCCGAGCACCGGGCCGACCGGGAACCGCATAAGGTAACCGGTGCGGTGTTTCGTCTCGTCGCTCCAGTCGAGGGGAAGAATTTCACCGTAAATCCTCCGTGCTTCCTCGGCAGAAGTCCGGACTGTCATTTCAGCCCGGGCGACCTCGGCTGTTGCAAATTTTTTCGTCTTGCCCCCTTCCATTACCATCGTGTGGACAAGGTCATCTGCCCGCCGATGGATCTCATCTGCCAGCCTGTCGAGAATTTTTGAACGTTCTGATGATGAGAGCCTTCTCATCTTTTCAAAGCCGGTTACCGCTGCAGCGAGTGCATCTTCAAGATCGGACGCACGGGCCTGGCATACCCGGGCATATACTTCTCCGGTGTAGGGAAACCGCACATCTGCTATTTCATCCGTTCCTCTTGTTTTTCCTCCGATAAGAACAGGGTACGTATCCATGATCGACCACTCCTTAGGGTACCGTGCGACACTGCAAACCCTTGTTTTTCCTTACCCGGAGGATGCGTGTAGCATGTGTCCTATATGTGCATCCGAAAGGATCCATAAAGAACCCGCGGATCTGATCCTGGAATACCGGTTCTGCTCTTATCCACCGTAAGGGTGCTGTTTCCGCGACTATTCCCCTCCCTGCACCTTCAGGTGGGTTATAATCCATTATAGTCCATAAATTTCCCGGGACTGTGCCTCTTCATCAGGAATATCTGGGATCTGCACTGGTACTTTTCATGAATTATACCACCCGTGTTGAAAAACTACTTTGTGCTGAAGGGTGAATAGTTTAGAATATTCTCCTCGCTTCACCGCCAGCTGAGGAGACGTTTGAGGGATGAAGGTTGAAGGAAGTAACCAGTAGTTATAATGCCCACGAGATCGAGGAGTCAGTCCAGCAACTCTGGCATAATGAAGATACCTTTGCTAAGGTGCAGTCGCTCCACGCACAAGACCCGCCATTTTTCTTTGTCGATGGTCCGCCGTATACCACCGGTCATATTCACCTCGGGACTGCGTGGAACAAGATCTTAAAAGACAGCCTGCTCCGCTATCACCGGATGTGCGGTAGGCATGTGATCGCCCGGGCAGGGTACGATATGCACGGGCTCCCGATCGAGGTCAGGGTAGAGCAGCAGCTCGGTTTCTCCTCCAAGAAAGATATCGAGACCTTCGGGATTGAGAAGTTTATTGACCATTGTCGCGATTTTGCCCTGAAAAATAAGGATGTCATGAGCGGGCAGTTTAAAAAATTAGGGATATGGCTTGACTTTGATAACCCGTACCAGACGATCCAGCCCGAATATATCGAAGCTGCCTGGTGGACAATCCAGAGGGCTTCTGAACGTGGGATGCTTGAGCGGGGATTCCGCGTTGTGAACTGGTGCCCCCGGTGTGCAACGGCGATCGCAGATGCCGAAGTCGAATACTGGGAGGAGACTGACCCTTCAATCTTCGTAAAATTCCCGCTGGCAGGAAAATCAGGAGAATCGCTTGTAATTTGGACCACGACCCCGTGGACACTCCCGGCAAATGTTGCCGTGGCAGTCAGCCCGGACCTTGTATATGCCCGTGTAAAGGCGGTGAAGGGTGACAGCGAAGAGATACTCTGGATCGCGTCGGAACTTGTGGAACCCGTCCTTAAGAAAGGCAAGTACCAGGACTATACAGTTATTGAAGAAAAACCGGGTATTGAACTTGTCGGGATGACCTACGACTCCCCGCTCGCAGAGCAGGTACCCCTCCAGAAAGAGATGGTACACCGGGTCGTAACAGCGGATTTTGTAGCCAGAGAGAACACCGGTTTCGTACACATTGCTCCGGGGCACGGGTGGGATGATTACCTGCTCGGCCAGAAAGAGGGGCTTGCCATTATCTGCCCCGTTGACGCTACCGGGCACTTCACACAAGAGGGCGGAGCCTTTGAATGCATGTTTGTAAAGGACGCAGATGAGGTCGTCCTGAAGGAACTAGGGGATTATCTCCTTGGAAGGGGCAGGGTTACCCACCGGTACGGGCACTGCTGGAGGTGCAAGACCCCGATCATCTTCCGTGCAACTTCGCAATGGTTCTTAAAGGCATCTGCAATGAAGGAACGGATGCTCGAAGAGGTTGCTATTGTAAAATGGTACCCTGAATGGGCGGGGAGTGCCCGCTTCTATGACTGGATTAAGGAGGCCCGTGACTGGTGTATTTCGCGCCAGCGGTACTGGGGCATCCCTATCCCGATCTGGGAGTGCGGGAAATGTAATCATATCCGCGTTTTTGGCACAATAGCGGAGCTCGAGGGTGCAAGTGGGACTCCCTTACCCGACCCTCACCGCCCGCATGTGGACAAGGTGACCGTGCCGTGCAGTTGTGGCGGGACGATGCACCGCGTGGAAGATATCTTTGATGTCTGGTTTGATTCTGCCGTTGCGTCCTGGGCGACCCTCAGGTACCCGGGCAAAAAAGAAGCGTTTGACCAGTTATGGCCAGCTGATTTCATTGCCGAAGGCCAGGACCAGACACGTGGCTGGTTCTATTCACAACTAGGTGCGAGTACGATTGCTTTCGACTGCTCACCCTACAAAAGTGTCCTCATGCATGGCTTTGCACTCGATGCAGATGGCCGTAAAATGAGCAAAAGTCTCGGTAACGTGGTAACCCCGGAAGAAGTTGTAGCAGCACAGGGTGTGGACGTCCTGAGGTTGTATGTCCTTTCTGCAAGTGCACCATGGGACGACCTGAAATTCAACTGGGATGGTATCAGGACGGTAAACAGGACGATGAATATCTTCTGGAATGTCTACCGGTTCCCGTTGCCCTACATGATCCTCGATAACTGGCAACCCTGTAACAAGGGTGGACACTGGGATGACACCTACGTGAAAGAACATGTTGTCCGGATGCCAGACGAGGACCGCTGGATTATCTCCCGTATCAACAGCCTTGGACTACAAATAAACGAGGCGATTAGTGAGTGCCAGCTCCACAAGGTCACCCGCGGACTGATGTCGTTTATCCTTGATGACCTGTCCCGTTGGTACGTGCAACTGGTCAGGCCAAGGCTCTGGCTTGAAGAAGAATCAGAAGAGAAGCAGTACGCCTACGAGACAATGTACTATGTGATGCGGCAGCTCGTGACCCTTCTTGCACCCTTCACCCCGCATATCACCGAGGTGATGTATGACAATATACGGCTGCCAAAGGATCCTGTCAGTGTCCACATGCTCCCGTGGTTCACAAGCGATCCTGGCCTTGTCGACACCGGGATCGAGTCCCGCATGAGCATTGTGCAGTCCTTTGATGAAGCACAGGCAAATGCCAGGCAGTCCGGAAAAAGAAAGCTCCGCTGGCCGGTGTCTGAATGTGTAATCGCTACTATCTCACCCGGGACCAGGGCCGCAATAGAACAATTAAATGCTCTCTGTTGTGACCGGGCGAATGCGAAGTGTGTCAGGGTTGTCGAAGGGGCCTATGACCGGATCTCATGGAAGGCAGAACCGGTCATGAAGGCCCTTGGCCCGGGTTTTGGGAGGGATGCCCCGAAGGTGAAGGAACTTATCCTCTCAGCTGACGGCAATATGGTCAGGGAAACGACTCTTGCCGGTAAGAAGTATACCCTCGTTGCCGGGGATGACCGTTTTGAGATCGGGAGCGATCATGTTACGTTCGTCGAAGGCCTGCCGGAATTGGTTTTCTCTGCACCGATGCAGGACGCTACGGTATATGTCGATACGGCGCTCACCCCGGAACTTGAGGCTGAGGGGAATGCGAGAGAGGTGATCCGCCGTATCCAGGAGATGCGTCGCCAGCTTGACCTCAATGTTGAGGATTTCATATCAGCATACGTGATAATCAACGACTCACGCATCCATGGGCTCGTCAGTTCGCAGTGGAAAGAAGGGATCATGGAAGAAGTCAGGGCAAAACAGCTGAAGATGTCGGGGGATGGGTCAATAGCGCCTGATGGTAGATGGGATCTCGAAAAAGACTGGGATATCGAGGGCCTATCGGTCAGGATCGGGATATCAGGGTTCCATGATCAGTGAATCAAGGAATTTTCGGCCTTCCGGTGCATTAAAGAGCGGTAGTTCCTCATCGATGGTCACCGAACTCCGGAGTGTCTCCGCCGTTTCGTTGGTAATGGGATTGAACCCATGAACCTTTTTTAACATTTTATAGACCATGGCGCCACGACGCTGCCATGCCGGTGTGGTTGCAAGGTTCACGCCCCGTGCGAACATCATCTCGTGGAGCGCTTTTGATGGCATCCCAAGAAGTGTTCTCTGGGCATCCGTTGGTGTCATACCTTCGTTTATCAGCGCCGCCTGGCAATAGGCATTGATGTGGTTCCGCCATGCCTCATGCTGCCGGTTTTTCAGGTAATCTGCCGCAAGTACAGGTGTTACCTGGACAATCCTTGCATCAAATGCAACGGGACTTTCGGGATGAATGTTCAGGGAGAGGGCACTGGCCGCATAGGACGATGCGATGGAATCGATCTTCTCAACCCTTCCACGGAAGGGTACCGAGCTGAAGTACAGGCTGATCTCGTCTGAAAACGTGTAGGCAAAATCAGGGTTCAGTCCTGAGTGGGATACCAGGGACTCCGAGACGTTGACCATTGCCAGGTGGAAGGTCTCATCAAAAGGTTTCTCGAATGAAAGATGCGAAGCGAGCCTGTGAAAAGCCCTTCCATCAATCCTTACAAAAATGGGTGGGACTGTGATGAGATTGCTGAACAGTTCCCGTTGTTTCATAGTAGTTAGTCCGGATGGTGTCCCGAAATTCAGACGGGTAAGATTTGGGAAAATGGTCGGGATTATTGGAAAAACTCACATCTCTTCTGATTTGAATGCACCCGGGAGATGGCGGATGATGACAATATCGCCGATACTTCCAATGATGCGGAATGGAATTTTCAGTCCCTTATAATTTTTAATATCGACAAGTTCCGGGTTTAGTTTACCCACAACAACGGACTCAATTTTTTTCCCGTCAACGTCGATGACGATATCTTCCACTTCACCGACAAAAATACTCTTTTCGGTGTACACATTCAGTCCGAACATTTCAGTAATCTGTTTTCTCATCCTGATCAATCCATGAATATATACGAGAACAGTTAAAAAGATACTCTTTTAATGAACAGTTCATTCAGAATCGGTTCGCTCTTCGGGGTTCCCATCTATATCCACTGGACATTCCTGATCGTGATCCCCCTCTTTGCCTGGATCATCGGGACACAGATAGCCATTACTGTGGGGCTCATTACCAACTCCTACAATTTCGTGTTTGGCTGGTTGCACCCGTTTGCAGTTGATACCTCTTTTTTTGCCATTGACGTATATTCCTATGTTCTCGGGGCCCTGATTTCAATCGGTCTTTTTGTCGGGGTACTTGTCCATGAAATGGCCCACTCGTTGCTTGCCAGGAAATACGGGCTTAAAATTAACAATATCACGCTCCTCCTCTTCGGGGGTATCTCCTCCATTGAGGAGGGCACCCCTGACCCTGGAATCGAGTTGCCTGTTGCACTCGCCGGGCCGCTTATGAGCCTGGTCATTGCAGTACTATGTTCCGGGATCGCGTATGCCGCAGATGTTGCCGTTGCCGACCGGGTTGTTGCCGGGACTCTTGTCTTTTTCTTTGGTTATCTCGGCCTGCTCAATTTTATCCTCTTCATATTCAACCTGCTGCCGGCGTTCCCGATGGATGGGGGCCGGGTCCTCCGTGCGTGGCTTGCGAGGTCAAAACCGCTCCCTGAAGCGACCCGGATTGCTGCGAACATAGGGAAGGGATTTGCCGTGGTGTTTGGTATTTTTGCAATCGTTACCTTCAGCCCGATCCTAATCATTATCGCGGTGTTCATTTATCTCGGCGCCAGCCAGGAGTCCAATGCAATGCGGTATAAATTCCTCCTCCAGGACGTTACCGTGGGGGACATGATGTCGAAACCTGTAATGAGTGTCCCGTTGACGATGCCGGTCCGGGAAGTTATCGAACAGATGTACGGCAGCAAACACCTCGGGTTCCCGGTCGTTGACCGCGGGGTGCTCGTCGGGATGATCACGGTGGCTGATGTTCATAAGATGCCCCCGCTCGACCGCGAAGCCATGCAGGTGAGGGACGTCATGTCGAGGGACACAGTCTTCCTACCCCCCGGTGCACCTGTTGAGGACGCACTCCGTATCATGTCCCTGCAAAACATAGGCCACATACCTGTTATCGAAAATGGAGAACTTATCGGAATTGTCACGAGGGAAGACATCATGAAGGTGATCGAGTTAAAAGAGATGTAATCCAGGCTGGTATGAAAAACTCGAGGCAATCACCTGAAAAGGCCCCCATTTTCATGCCATCTATGAGTCAAAGGGCTCATAGGACGCTTTGTTGAAACACACATGAATGGAAGTTCATACCCGGACAATTTGAAAATGCCTCGTTCTAAATCACTTTACATCAGAGGCGGATCAGGCATTTACATGGGAAACCCTCTCAATCTATCCTGCTGATCTGGTCATTCCAAAATTTAGTCACGCTCCCGGGGCTCCGCCCCGCCGTTTTGGCGGCCCGGTTGGGATAAGGAATTATCTCCAAATCTCTGAAATTTTCCTGAATGCCTAATTGAAGCCAATGAATGTCGTATTGGGGGTAAGGCAGGGAGAGGGTGAAACCCCCTCCTGTCAACGTATTTTCGTTCTATAACGATGCAGGGTTTCAATAAAGCCTAATCTCTCATATTTTGAAAAAACGCTCCAACCGGGTAATAAAGGCAGATAAAAAAATGACAGGTGCTGGGGCAATCACGCAGCTTTAACGATAGTACCGTAAATATGAATACATACTGGCGGCACGGTATTCTGGGCAAAAACAACCGGGTATAGTAGAATCCCCGGAGCCTTCATATCAGGCTTTCCGGAACACCATCAGGTGGTCGAGCGGAGTTACTCCTATAATAGTTCTGAATGATTCAGACGAATCAAATGGCCGTTTCGCTGCAACCATCGCAGCTTTCTTCTTTCCGACTCCGGGCAGCCACCTCAGCGCCGGCACGGGCAGGTGGTTGATATCCACCGGCACCAGTAAGGCAGTCAGGGACCTCATGCCAAAATCCACAACTGTTGCATCAATTACAGTGCCGGGCGTTAAACTGATGGGGATCCCTATGAGGATCGGGTATGACCCCATCTGCCGCCCGAAGGATAACTGCCCCTGTACCTCGATTACCACGTCCCGGAATACGGTGCCGATCGGGAAAACACGTTCGAGCATTGGCCGGTCGAACGTTGTCCTGACAAACTCTTTAAAAGCCCTGAATTTCGCATCATAGAGCCCCAGTGTATTATGCTCATATGCCCGGGTACCAGGGAACGGCATCAGCTGCCGAACGTTCACCCTCCTGATAAGGCACCTGCTCTGTAATATATCCCGGAGGAACTGCTGGTTATATTCAAAGGTATCCTTCGTCTCTCCGGGAAGACCACTGATGAAATTGAGGCCTGGCAGGAGTTCTGGGATACCTTCAGACCGTTTTCCCCCGACTGTATTAACAATGCGGATTGCTTCAATTACCTCATCAGGGCTGGCTTTTAAGTTGTTTATCCTGATTACCTCAGGGTCTGCGGTCTCCATCCCGAATGCTGCGACATCACCCGGGGTATGGTACGTTGTAATCACCGAGAGCGCCTCGCTACTCTCCTCCGGGTGACGTGCGATTGTTCCCGGGTTGATATTATCAATATGCAGGGTCCTTAACCCGGGTGCCCTCTCCCGTATCCCGGCAAAAAGTGTCCGGAGTGCATCAGGGTCAGGAGCAGGATATTCGCCGCCGCCAGCCTGGTAGGTAAGAAGATCAGCCTGCCTGCCCAGCCTGAAATGTCTTGCACCGGCGTGGTAAAGGGATGCCACTTCATCCATGACCCCTTTCGCCGGACGGTACACTGGCGGGCCATAGAACGGTTCGGTGCAGAATGAACAACCTCCTGTCTCCTGGCGGGCACAACCCCTCGCTGTCTCGAGCTCACACATAATATGAGGAAATGAAGGGTGTTGTCTGATTACATCGCTCCCTAGAATGCTCCATTTGTCGGAGAGCGTGTAATTTATTATCCCCTCTGGTCTACCCCCGGTGAGGTGTGAATGGAGTGCTTCCGGTGCGGAACCCGTGAGAAGATGATCAAAACCTGATATCGCCTGTATTATTGCCTTTTCCCCTCCACCCGGTGAATACCCGAAACCAATAGGTCCCCCGATATATTTCTCCGGTCCCCTGATCTGGAGCCCGATCTGCTGTAGTTCCGTGAGTGTGGCCGGGGTGCCACCGAGGTATTTCCCAGGTACGGTAACACCCGCGATCATCACCACGACGTTCGCTTTCGAAATTGATGGAAAGAGGTACGGGTCTGCCCTTATCTGGTCAATTGTACAATAGTGGACCTGGTATTCCTGCTCTTTCATGACACCGGCAATAGTCCTGATGTAGGGGGAGATATAGGGTGGGACACCGAAACACGCCGGTTCGTCCACGTACCCGTCAATTATCCAGGCTTCAGCAGGCATATCCGAGAAGTGCCAGTAATTTCCGGGCCCACATCAGCTTGCCATGTTTGACCGGGTCGACAGCCGGGTCATCACAGTCAAATCCGATGAGCGTGATGTGGGTGGCTCTGAGTTCATCTGCTGCGAATACTGCCCTGTCGCCATCTGAGAAACCACCAAAATTGTACACATTCTGGATGGGCGTACTCTGGGTGGTCCCGACTACCGGTCCGATGATCCGTGGAACCCAGTATTGTATCAGGTGCCGGTTGTCGCCATGGGCATGGATAACGATAATAGTCCCTTTCCAGTTCATGTCCTGGTAACGTTCGTCAGCCCCGTCCAGGTCGGTAAAGATTGCATCGGGCCTGATCCCATATTCCATCAATACCAGGGCCGCTGCATCGGCTGCAAAAACGGTCCCTTCAATCCGGTCCAGTTCGGCGTTGAGGTTCGGTCCGTTTCCACAGACGGTCACCTTTTTCCCGGCACAACATTCTCTGAGTAGTTCAATGTCATCCCGTACCAGGAGATGCTGGAGGAGGACTGCAGACTCTTCATCAGATTTCCGGTCAAAAGAGAAATATGCAAGAATTTCCTCGTATAATGGCTCCCAATCTTTAAATTTCATTTTTTCCCTCGTTTTCAAGTCCCACTATATCGGTGAATTTTCGGAGGACCGGGTCGATGATAAGGGATAGGAGGTCATCCTTGTTTTCAGCCCTCGAGAAGAAGGTGAGCGGGATGGTAGCGGCCGCCATATTCGGGTGGCCACCGGCCTCACCGATGTCACCGAATGCCTCTGCAAGCACGTTGCCGATATGGAGCCTAATGTCACGGTTTCTCACCGACATGATGATCGCCTCGTCAGTGATACCATACACGAGAGCGGTATTGACTCCTTCAAGGTTGATCAGGAGGTCAGCTGCCTGGGGTAGCGTATCACGGTTCCTGACGTAACCGACATTTGAGAACAGGTAGCCGCTCCTGATTTTTCTGTTCCGTATCGCAGATCCGAGGACATCAAGGGTCTCCTGTGATAACGATGGGGACATGATCTTGTCTAAAAGGTCTGCATCGGTGAGTGGGAGGAGAAACGCTGCGTAATTCATGTCCTGCGGGGTGATATTCCGTTTGAAGTCCTTCGTGTCCGACCTGATACCATAGAGAAGCCCGGTCGCAACGGGCTTATCTACCGGGATGTCCAGTTCCTGGAGGTACTGGGTGAGTATGCTTGCCGTTGCTCCAAGACCCGGCCTGATATCGACAAACCCGGCTGTCGCCTCGCTGTGCATCCCGTCCTTGTGGTGGTCAAGGATAATATCTATGTGGGTCCTCGGGGAGAGAGAATTATTGATGCCTGGTCCGGCACAATCGACCAGCGCAAGGTAATTGCATTCCTGCGCCATCTGGGGGGTCATCCGCTCCATCCTTATTTCAAGCAGGTTGACCATGGTCCGGTTCTCCTGGTGGCCGATGACGCCCTCGTAAAAAATCCGGCACACGAGTTTTTCAGGGTTTGCATTGCGTGCAATTGCTGCAAGGGCCATTGCACTGGATATAGCATCAGGGTCCGGGTTATTATGAGTAATAATTCCAAGAGTGCCTTCCCACCCGGCAAGGATGGCAAAGAGCCTCTGCGAAATCTTGTTTGCATGCAGCTTATTGATCTGGAAAAGGGCGTTTTTGGCAATGAGCTGTGGCGGATAAAACACAAAGTCGGCGCCTGCTGTTTCAAGTGTCGCCGTTCCAAGGGGGTCCACTGCACGGGCAACAACGTGTGCGGCAGGGTACCGTGTCTTGATCGCACGGACTGTGGAAATGTTGGTTTCATGGTCCCCGGTAAGGACAAAGGCGATCTCGAACTCGGGGATCCCAAGCAGGAGCCCCTGGTCGCGGAATTCTTTTTTTATTGCATCAATATGCCTGTCCCGCAGTTCTTTTACGCGTTGCTCATCGCGGTCAATCACCAGGAGTCCCGCATTTTCCTTCTGGAGTTCCACGATGATATTGTACCCTGTAATTCCCGCCCCGAATACGGCGTATTTTACCCGCGGGGCAGACTGCTGCGAGACCTCTGCCATGTACAAAACAATGCAACGCATCAGGATATTAAGTTTGATACACGAACTGGCTGATTCCTGCAATTCCGGCACAAACAGAATCCCTAAACTAAAAAAGGTAATACGAAAGTTTTATTCGAGAGGATAGACCACTATATTGAGTCACTTCGCGGGCTTGTAGCTTAGTTCGGTAGAGCGACAGACTCTTAATCTGTAGGTCAAGGGTTCAAATCCCTTCAGGCCCGCTTGTTTTCCGGTAATTTCTGGAACATTTTTTGCCCGGGATCGGGTGATTATCCAGGTCTTAATCAGCCTCAAAAACCAGAATACATTACATAATTTCTTACGCTCATACCAATTCTTTGAAATTAAGCCGGGTCGTCATAAGTCGAAGATATTCTGAATTTTCGGCCCTGTTGAAACACGCATGAACAGGAAGTTCACACCAAAACCATGAAAATGCCCTTTCAAAAATTTCCTCATATTGGGGTTCGTTCATGCATTTACATGGGAAACCCTGCATATTTAAAACAAGAGGAGATATGTAGGCAGGAGAGGGTTTCACCACGTCCCTGCCCCACCCCATATAAGATATTCAGGGGCAGGGTTCAATTGTGACAATCAAGGAAATTTCAGAGATTTGGAGAGTATTCCCTATCGGGAAAAGTCAGGGAATATCGGCAAAAAAGAATTTTTACGGTTCTGAATGATGTTCCGGTATTCGCGGCCTGCCAGTCTGGTTATTCTGTGATGTAGTCCCGCAACTGCTTGATCATTTTCAACTGGTTGTCTGCTTCAGCCCTTTTATCTCTTTCAATATTGTCCATTATCTCGCTGATCGGGAGAGCGAGCTTGTAGATTTTTACAGGCCTTCCTTTGTTTTCTGCCTTATTTTCCCTGCTTTTTACCCATTTCTGTTCCATCATGGCTGTCATTGCGATGCTCACCTCAGGCTGCCTGAGGTCCGTACCACGTTCGATATCCCGCGATGTGGCTTCAGGTGTGTTGGCAAGATAGACGAGGACTTTTGAAACGTTTCGCTTCGTTCCGATTCTGGTGAGAAGATCTGCAAATTCTTCTTCCCGCTGTGTAAAGTACAGCACATTTTTGGACTTCATCAACATCACCCGTTGTGTTGTATATGTATTTCAGAATTATATATAAAAATATTATTATTCTCATTTGCATAATCAGAATTACAATAGCGGATGTAAGGTTGAAACTGATAAAAATAAGATGGGATAAAAGGATTTAACTTGAGAGGAGACCGAGATTTGTCAGGTCTGACACGATTTTCAGTACAGCAGCCCGGGCATCCTCCGGCTGTTTTCCACCGGTGATAATCAGCTTCCCTGAACCAAAGAGGAGCACTACAACCTTTGGAACTTCAAGCCGGTATACGAGACCGGGGAACTGCTCCGGTTCGTACTCGATCCGGTCAAGGTTGAACCCGACAGCAATCTTGTTCAGGTTAATCCCCGCACCAAGGTCTGCCGATGTGACGATATTCT
>Ga0209048_10004426_pt1 | contig 13434 bp, 10 predicted proteins | sample FrelakmetCRP12CR_FD_187146 | JGI IMG/M metagenome (GOLD analysis project Ga0209048, IMG submission 187146) | Freshwater lake sediment microbial communities from the University of Notre Dame, USA, for methane emissions studies - CRP12 CR (SPAdes)... | ecosystem: Environmental > Aquatic >... | reverse complement strand
TGGACCTCATCGAGCGAACGTTCGCGCGGACGGCCCACGTGGAATTGCACTCGTTCGTTCCGGCCCCAGCCGGGCCGCACCCGCGCGGAAGCTTCGAGGTGCTCTTCACGCGCGAGGTGTTCGCGCACTACGTGTCGTGGCTGATGTTCACGCGACCGGCGACGCTCGACATCCTCATTCACCCGCTCACGCGGTCGCAGACGCTCGATCACACCACGCGCGCGCTCTGGCTCGGCACGCCGCTCGCGGTCGACCGGGCAATGCTGGAGGCGGTCGACGCCAGGCTGCTCGCCGCCGGCCGGACCGAGCTCTCCATCATCGACGGCACGAAGAAGCACTGAGGTTCCAGGCCAGGAAATCCAACCACACAAACCCGAGTATTTCGGGGTCTGCCGATGTTGGTCTAGCCGCGATCCGGCGCCGAAGACCCGCGGCCGCCCGCTGTCCGCAGGCACGCTCATACCCCGCTGGAAAAGACCGGGTCTGGAAAAGACCGGGTCTTGCACGCCAGGGTCGACAGGGTTAAGATATTTTTGCTTCCTTGCACGTCATCACCGAACCCGCATGATCGATGCGATAACGCGATGGCGCGGAAGCTACCAGTGCACAGCAACTCGTGCTGTGCTGTTCGCGAAAGCGGAAGCAAAGACCCGTCGAGCCGGGAGGCTCTACGGGTCTTTCATTTTCGCGAGGGCGTGCTGATACGTTGTCATCCCTGCGGATGGTCACCGCACGATACGATTGGCTGCGGCATCGCTTCGCCTTGATGTCGACGACGGACTGGCTTCAGCCGACTGGGTCGTTGGCGCCGAGGCCAGATTGATCCAGTTTCGCCCTGCGTGCCGAGCGTTGCGTGGGTCGAGTCAATCCGGCGGAACGCCGCATCAGCATGGGAGAATTGGCCTCGGCAGACGGCTCGCGGGCAGGCCGGCGCGATGGCTCAGTTCGACGTCGGCGCCAATATGCCGCTGGGCCAGCGCTGGAACGCCGTGTTCGGCGATGTCCTTGTACCACTGGACCCGGCCGCCCTCGGCCTCTGGCGCGAAGACAACGGCGTAGGCCGTCACGACTCCTCGGCAGCTTGCATGTGCGCTGGCGCAAGGCGGGCGCCTCCCTTGGCGACGGACACGGCACGCGATGGGGAAGCCTTGCGGGCCTCGTACGCCGACGAGACCCCCTTGCGCAGCCACGATTCGACGGCCTGGTCGCGAGCCATCACGGCCCGCAAGCCTTCGCAGATGACCTCGCCTTCAGTGGCGGACTCGCCAGATGCGACCTTGGCACGGACAGCGTCAGCCGTCTCATTGGGCAAGCTGATGCTGAACTGCGGGGTCGATTGCACTGACAGTCTCCGCTGGCAGGCAGTGGGATTTGCCCCTACGCCCGTGGTCCGAGGAGCACATCGTTGAAAGCCGCGATCTCGATCGGTCGCTCGAGTTGCGAGCGCTCCGAGGACGTGACAGTTCAAATCCGCACGTTCGATGTTCGGCCTTGGGCCGTCTTCCAAATCCGGATGGAGACTGGCCGGTGCAGCGTCTGAGCGCTTGCGAAAAGCAGGAGAGATTACCGAAGGCCAGGCGCCCGGAAATTTCCGACAGGGAGAGGGACACGGGAAAAAGCCCCGCTTGTTGCCGCCATCTTCACGGATCGGAGGCTCCCGCGCGGACGTTAATATTCGAGCCAGTCCGTCGCCGGCTGAGACGCGAGGATGCTCGAACCCGGCGGGGATCCGACCACGTCGCCCGCGGTGGTCAACCGGCAGCCCGCACCCCTCGCGGTTGCTCTTTCACGCGTTCTCGCCGTCGACCCGAAGACTTGCAGATTGATGCGATCGTCCAGGAAGATCGGCCGTTTCCGGCGCCCGATACCGACGCTTGGGAACATGCCGTCCAGCCGAGGAGGTGAACATGATGAAGAAAATGCATGGCCTGGTCGCGACGATTCTGGCGGTCGCACTGCTGCTGAGTGCGACCCCGGCGCGGGCCGATCTGACGCTCGGTGTTCATCCCTTCAAGCCTCCCACCATGCTGATGGAAGCGTTTCGCCCGCTCGCCAACTACCTCAGTGACAAGCTGGGCCAGCCTGTGTCGGTGCGCATTGCCAAGGACTACCAGTCGCACATCGATGCGACCGGACGCGACGAGATCGACATCGCATACATCGGCCCGGTTCCCTATGTGAAGCTGCGCGACAACTATGGCGACCGGCCGCTCCTTGCCCGCCAGCAGATCGGCACGAGCCCGATGTTCCACGGCAAGATCTTCGTGCGCAAGGACAGTCCCGTCGGCACGCTCGCCGATCTCCAGGGCAAGCGCTTCGCCTTTGGCGAGCCGCATTCAACCATGAGCTACCTGGTGCCGCGCTACATGCTTTGGCAGGCGGGCATCAACGTGGATCAGCTCGCCAGTCACAAATTCGTCGGCGATCACGTCAACGTGGCATTGGGTGTTCTGGCCGGGGACTTCGATGTCGGCGCGGTCAAGGAGGACGTGTTCTACCAGTACGAGGGCCGCGGGCTGCGAGCGATCGCCACCTCGGAACCGCTCTCGGATCACCTGTTCGTCGCCAGCCGAAAACTCCCAGAGCCGCTGGCGCGCAAGCTGCGCGAGGCGCTGCTGCAACTGGACCGTGACCCGAAAGGCGCCGCCATCCTGCAGTCGCTGACACCGGGCGTGACTGCGCTTGTGCCGGTGCAGGACAGCCACTACGACAGCCTTCGCCGATTGCTCAAGAAGCTGCAGGAACTCGGCGTCGACAGCTGATGGCACAGATCGCCAATGTCCGCGCGATCAACCGGCGCGCGCTCCTAGCCTTCACCGCCGTGCTGGCTACGCTGGTGATACTGGTCGCCGCCGCGGTGGCGGCCCTGCAGCGCGAGCGGTTGGAATCGGCCGAGAGGGAATATCTCAGGGGCGAGATGCGTCTGCTCGGCGAACTTGCCACCGATGCCCTGCTGCGCTCCGACTATGTCGCCGTCCAGGGACTGGTGCAACGCTGGTTCGATCGGCACGACGATCTGAACTCGATCCGGGCGGTCATGTCGAATGATTTCGCGCTCGTGGAAAGGCGCAGGGCCGCGCCGGCCCAGACACCGTTGACCGTAAGTCACGGGGTCGAGTTTGAGGGTCGTCTGCTGATGACCTTGCATGCAGTCGGCGACTTCACGGAAAAGCAGCGCGGCTTTGCCTACATCGCGGCGCAGGTGGCTGCACTGAGCGTCGCGCTGGTCCTCCTGCTGAGTTGGGCGTTGTGGTTCACGCTGAAACGCACGGCGCTGCGACCGCTCGAAAAGGAGATCGATCGACGCGAGCAAAAAGAGCGCGAGCTGCTCACCGCCAAGGAGGAAGCCGAGCACGCCAACCGCGCCAAAAGCGAGTTCCTCTCGCGGATGAGCCACGAGCTGCGCACGCCGCTGAACGCGATCCTCGGCTTTGCGCAGATCCTGCGGATGAAGGGAGAAGCGACACCCGCACCGCAGCGCGAGCAGTTCATGGCGCAAATCGAAAAGGCCGGCTGGCACCTGCTCGAACTGATCAGCGAAGTGCTGGATCTGTCGCGCATCGAAACGGGCAGGATGGGCGTCAGCCGTGAGCCCGTCGACCTGCAGCGCCTGTGCGCTGAATGCGTGCAACTGGTGCAGCCCCTGGCGAATGCCTCGGCCATCACCGTCGTCGACAAGACCGGCCAGATCGAGCCGCTGTACGCGTTTGCCGACCGCACCCGCTTGAACCAGGTGCTGACGAATCTGCTGTCCAACGCGGTGAAGTACAACCGGCGTGGCGGCATGGTCACCCTGTCGCTGCAGGCGGCGGGCGGCGACTGGATCGAACTCAGCGTCACCGACACGGGCCATGGATTCACTGACAAGCAGCGACAAAATCTCTTTCAACCGTTTAATCGCCTGGGTGCGGAGAACGGCACCGTGGAGGGCACGGGCATCGGGCTGGTGATCACCAAGGCGCTCACCGAGCTTATGGGCGGAACGATTCAGCTCACCACAAAGGAAGGTGAAGGCTCGTGTTTCACGTTGCGGCTGGTCCGGGCGAAGACAGGAATGGACAGTGCACCGGAAGCACAAGCGACCGTCCCGGCGCTCGCGTCATAGCAAGCGCCAAAACTCGGCGTGCTGTGCATCGAGGACAAGCCCTCGATCGTCGAGCTGACCGGCTCAGCGCTCGCGACCCGAAGCGGGCACGCTGACACCTCACCTGCTATACCGACAGCAGCCGGTCGCCGCTTAACCGCAGCGCGAGTCGAGCCCTTCGACGAGATGCAGCGCGGGAGAGTCGTCAGGTTCCGTCCACCGTGCCCTTCAAAGGAGGTCGGCCGGGCACTGTTCATCGCTCAGTTGAGCGAACCGACAACGGCCAAGATCGCAGAGCGCGTCCCAATCACCGACGGTTTCCCAAAGGCTGTGCCAAGGCCTCGGAGATCAACGCAACGATCTCTGCTTCACTGAGCGCGGCAGCGGCGGCGAGACGGCTCGCGAACGTATCTGGGGGCAGCTGGGCCTCGAGGGCTGCGCGAGCCTCGGCGATCAGGCGCTGTTCATTCGGCTGACTCGGCACGTCTGCCCGAATCACTTCCGCGTCGCACGCGCCAAGCAACAGCATGGCGGTATCGATCTGGCCGCGGCGCCAGAACAGATGCACCCACTCCTCGACGTAGTACTTCTGGGTACGACGCATGATCGGCAAGGCCTCGCAGGCGGCAGCCGACGCTTCGTCGATCCGGCCCATCTCGCTCAGAATGCCTATGACATTGGCGAACAATGTGTCCATATCGCCGTAGGCCGCCGGCCGGGCGCGCAGCTCGTCGGCGAGTTGGCACGCCTCGCGAGCCGCCTCGTCGATTGGCCCGATCTCCCACATCAGGTCCACAAGATTGTTCCGCGCGATCACCTCGAGGCGCCAGTCTCCTGTTGACGCGCTAACGCGGACCGCATCGCGGTGGAGCGCGAGCGCCTCGGGGAACCGGCCGGCCTGCCGAGCGAGGGAACCGTCGCGCCGCAGCAAGAGGATGCGGAATTCGGCGGGCCAGTCGGGGCGGATAAGGCTCCGCGCTTCTTCGAGGGCCGCCTGCGCTGCCGCGCCCCGGCGCTGCGTGTTGAGGTACTGCGCGAGCCGCATCAGACTGGAAAAGACCCGACGGGGCTGGCCAAGCGCCTCGTAGAGGGATCGGGCGCGACCTGCTGCGTCTGCCTGCAGGGCAAGAGGCACGCGACCGGCCATGTTGCCGGCGGCGATGGCCCGCCAGTAGCGCGCAGCGACTGCCGGCTCCACCGCGCCGTCTTCGACCTGCTGCCGCAGCGGCACGAGCCAGTCGGCGCACTCGACCGCGTAATCGATGAGCGAACCTGAATGCGCCGCGAGCCCGATGGCGATCCGCGGGTCACCTGCTTCGCCGGTCGCCCACGCGTGGGCCGCCCGCAGGTTATCTAACTCTGGCAGCACCAGCGCAGCATACTGGTCGGTTCGCAGTTCTCCATCGAGGTTGGCGTCGTCGACCCGCTGCAGAAAGTCCCGCAGGGCCAGCGCGTGCCGCTTCAGGGCATCGGCGGTCTCGCCTGCGGCCAATTGCTCCAGTGCAAAGGCACGCGCCGACTCGAGCAGGCGGTAGCGAGGGGTATCGCCTGCGTCCGCCACGACCAGGGACTTGTCGACCAGCGCGCTCAAGTGGTCGAGAACCGCCCACTCGTCGAGTTGCGCATCGCCGGCGACAGCTTGCGCCATCGCTGCCGTGAAACCGCCCGCGAATACGCCGAGGCGCCGGAAGACGGCCTGCTCGGCGTCGCTGAGCAGGTTGTGGCTCCACTCCAGCGCGGCGCGCAAGGTCTGGTGCCGGCGCAAGGTGGCGCGCGAACCCCCCGTCAGCAGCCGGAAGCGCGCGTCGATCTTCTCGCGCACCGGGCGCAGGCCGAGCGTGGCCACCCGTGCTGCCGCAAGCTCAATGGCCAGCGGCAGCCCGTCGAGCCGGCGGCAGATGTCGATCACCAACGCGAGGCTCTCGTCGTTGATCGCGAAACGCGGGTCCACCGCCCGCACCCGGGCCTCGAACAAGGCCACCGCGCCGAATTCGCGGGCGCCGCTCGCCGCCGCCTCCGAGGGCACGGCCAGCGGCACGATCCGGTATTGCTGCTCGGCCGGCAGACGCAGCGGTTCCTGGCTCGTCGACAGCAGCGTGATGTTGGGCGCACCCTGTATCACGGCCTGTGCGAGCGCCGCGGCAGCATCGAGCAGGTGCTCGCAGTTGTCGAGCACCAGCAGCGCAGTCCGCGGCGCCAGGTCGGCGATCAACTCATCGAGCGCCGCACCCTGGCCCTGCATCGTGATATGGAGCGCCTGCGCCACGGCGTTCGGCAACAGCACGGGGTCGGACAGGCCGGCCAGCTCAACCATCCACGCACCGTCCGGCCAACGACCGGCCAGCGAGTGCGCCGCTGCTTGCGCCAGACGACTCTTGCCGATGCCGCCGGCACCCACGACAGTCACGAGCCTGTGCGTGTCGATCAGCGATCGCAGTGCCTGCAGGTCCGCTTCGCGCCCATAGAGCGGCGGCAGTTCTGCGGGCAGGTTGGTCAGCGGCGCGGTCGTCGCCCCGGACGGCCTCGGCGTCGTGATTGGGCCTGGCATGGCGGCGTTCGCCTGGGCGACGGCGGCGCCTTCGATCGCGGCGGTGAACCGGTAGCCGCGCCCCGGGATCGTGGCGATTACCTGTGGCCCGAGCAGCTTGCGCAGCGCCGAGATCTGCACCTGCAGGTTGTTTTCTTCGACGACGAGACCGGGCCAGACGAGTTCGAGCAATTCGGTCTTGGTGACGATACGGTCGCAACGTTCGACGAGCGCGAGCAAGACGTCAAAGGCGCGCGCCCCGATGACGGCAGGCCGACCATCGACCAGCAACCGACGCGCGGCCGCCTGGATGACACAGCGGCCGAAAGCGAACTGGGCGGGGGCGGCCACCGTGGCCGCCGCGGCCGGGTCGGTGCGCGGCGGCATTGCGGCCGGCGTCGGCGTCGAGACTCCCGGCAGCAATCGCCTCAAGCGTTCTATAAATGCAGGCGGCGTCTCGCCCCCCTTGAGGCGCGACCACTGCCGCTCGCGAAATCGGTCGGGCACGCGAGCCGACACTTCCGGCGTGTCGTCGATCACCGCAGGCAGCAGGAACGCCTGATCGTCGGCCATCAGGTGCGAACGGTCAACCGCAAGTTTCCACTCCAGCCGAAAGTAGCCTTCGCTGCGCGCCTCCGTGTTGGCAGAGATGATCGGCACGAACAACGCGCATTCCCTGATCTTCTTGCGGATCGACGTGTCCCACACATCTCCCCCGCGCAGCTCGTTCTGATCGAACCAGACCTCGAGTCCCTGCGCACGCAGCGCCTCGCAGATGCGTCGAGCCGCATCCGCATCCTGAGAGGCGTAGCTCAAGAAGATGGCCTTGGCGGATTCGCTCGTCACAGGTCAGTCAGAAAGCTCAGAACTCCGCACAACAACGATAGGGCCCTGCCGCCGGATCTTCTCGCCGGACACACGCCATATGGCCGCGGCACGGGCTCCAACTCTACGCGAGGACGTGCGAATTCAGAACGCTTAAGACCCGATTTCAGCAGGCTAAAGGACTGAAACGGGGGTCGGCGCGCACAGTGCGTGCATCGACCAAGCAGCACCGGTCCACCCCGACCTGATCCGAAGGAGCGCCCAATGAACCGCGAATTCAATCCCACCTCAACGCTGATCCGCACCATTTTCGCCGCCGCCGCCGTCCTGGCCACCGTGACCCTCGCCGACTCGATCGAGGGTCTGGTCGATCACTACCACGCCAAGTCGCAGCTGGCGAACGCGCAACCCGTTGTCGTTGCACAGCGCTGAGGTCGAGCGGCGACGACGGTTGTCGACCGATCTCGGTCCGTCAAGCGCCAGCAGGTTCCGACGCTGGCCGACAGCTCACGTCTCGGTCAGGACACTTCAGGCACTTGCGAGCTGAAATCAGCGATTTGCACGCCTCAGCGCCTCAATGCGCTCGACGTAGTGGCGCAACGTCTCGAGGGCGCGGTCGTCGATATCGGCAAAGACGCAACCATAACGCCCACCACCAGAGGCATGGAGCCGTTCGACGTGGCGCACGATCAGGTCGGACACAAATTCGCCGTCCGCGCCCAGGTTGAAGCTGCAGTTGTGCAGCCGCTGTCCGACTTCATACGCGTCACGTGCGTGTCGGCTCAGCAGAGCGACGCCACCCATGCTGATGTCGAGCACCGGAAGCCGGTGCAGTGTCAGAACGTTGGCCTGTCCACGCACCATGCATTCGAGCGGACCGATCCGGGAAGGACTCACTCGATCCAATCCGCGCCGCTGCAGTTGCAGCACCGCGGTCGGCATCGAAATACACACGCGCACGCCGCGAGAAGTCTCCACGGCGCCGCTGGTCACGCTGCTGAACTGAATCTTCACGCCCTGCAGGAACCCAACCACCGTGATTGCTTTCGCGGCTGCCAGTAGATCATGTTCAACCTCGCTGGTGGCGACCATGACGAGCGCGTCGTCCTCTGGCAGGACCTCATCGATCCGGGCCTCCGCCGATAGGAATCCGCCTTCGATGAAGCAGCTCACGGTGATCCCCTCGCTGCGCAGGCGGTTCATCAACTCGGCGATGGCCTCCTTCGCAGTCAAGGTGTAGGCCGCCAGCGCGGCCGATATCTCAACCGGCAGCAGTGTGGATTTCAGCATCCATTCCTCGCCGGACGCGTGACAGTGAGCGGTGCATGCTCAATCATGTTACCCGTGCCGGCACCGCGACAACGGCCATGCTGGGCCGGAACCGATCAGGCACCGCACCGCGCCGCACTGCGGGTGCCACGAGCGCAAACGGTCGCCGCAGAATTCTGCCTCCTCCACCGGGGCTGAACGTAACCGAGCAAAGAAAACCCGCCACGCGGGCGGGTTCCTTCCGTGATCGGCCGGTCAGTGAGTGGGCGGTTTCGCCAAACCTTCGTCTGCGACTCAGAGGACCGCAGATGGCCGGTTGCTTGAATACGGAGCGCGCTCGCCAGCGGTCGTTGATTTTCGACAAACAACACAGGGTCGCCAGTCGGGCTCCAAAAAAGCAGCCCTTCAAACACGGAATAGCGGTCGCTCGAGCTCGAACCGGGCTGAATGAAGTGGCCGCCGATTTGCCGCGTGGCCAACGGCAAGGTCGGCATCCGCAAGCCAGTCGGTGAGTTGCTGCCGCTGCCCGGCCTTTCGGCCACCCGGGACCCGACGAAGGTCGAAGCCGCCCGGCACGGCGGGTTTACGCATCTGACCGGAACCTATGAGCTCACCTGCAGCGGTTCCCGGGGCACGCCGGTGGCAGACCAGGGCAAGCCCTCGAGATTTGAAAGAAGCGGTCCGACGGCAGCCGGACGTGCATCGTGAATACGCGGGGCTGCGCCCATTGGCATTGAGACGCGCCGATGCCGCGCAGTCACCCGGCAGCGCTGATCGGCTCGGCGAGGGGTGTCGCAGTCTGCGCGCGATGGCCCCACGTGCTGGGCGAGCGATGCAGCTGCACCTCCCAGACATCGTCATCGATCACACGCGCGCCAAAGCCGTACTCCACCTGGAAACCAGACGGTGTCTTCATGTAGAAGGACACCATGTGGTCATTCGTGTGGCGGCCAAGGCTGGCAGCGATCGGCACACGCTGGTCCTGGCAAAGGTAGTAGGTGTTGCCGACATCGTCGAGGTTCCGTACCTGCAGCATGAAGTGATGCAATCGCTTCGGCGCCGCGAATTGCACAATCGCGATCGAGTGATGACGCGGATTGCAGTGGAAGAATGCCACCCTTGCGGTCTCAGCCGGGCCGATCTCGAACTCGATGAAGTCACTGATCCGCAGACCCAGGCCCTCGCGGTAGAAGCGCAGGCTTGCCTCGTAGTCATCCACATTCAGCACGACATGGCCCAAGCCCATGTTGCCGGTTTCGAAGCCACCGATCGCGCGGGGCGAATGGAAAGGCCGCTCGAACTCGACAAGTGGACCGTAATGGATCTCGGTGGCGATGCCGCTCGGGTCCTGCAGCTTGATCAGGCCAACGACGCGACGCTCCCGTGCTTCGGCCGCGGTGCCCCAGGCGATCTTGAGGCCCTGTGACTCCAGCCGCTCGGCGATCGTCCGCAGCGTGGCTTCGTCTCTGGTCTCCCAGCCGACATAGACGACGTCATCGCGGCCGTCCGGATGCAGCGCGAACCGGTGGTGGTATTCGTCCATCCTCAAGAAGAGCGTGCCGTCCTTGCCCGTGCCGCCGGACTGCAAGCCGAGTACATCGGTGGCGAATCGCTCCCAAGCTGGCACATCGCTCACGCCGATCCCGAGATATCCCAGTTGAGTGACGCTGCTCACGAGCCTTGACCCCTTTCCTTCAGTCAGATTCTTCCGAGCTCGACTTCTCGGCTTCGCTCAGAGTCTGGCGCAAGCGTCCGCCGATGGCAACGATTGCTCGGACCGGCCACTGTGCAGATCTCTTCTGCATCCGCTTGTGCAGACTGCGGAAAGAGGCCGTCGCGGCCGTTGCAATCGATGAGTCCAAGAAGCTGACGTTCGCAACCGGATTGTTCGACCCGCTGGCCCTGCGCGGCCGTCCGGGCCGACCTCCGGCCTTCGACGATTGGCGCTTCAGGCCAAGGCCGTCGCAATGGCCTGCGCGAGGAAATCGTAGACCGCGCGGATGCGCACGCTCGATCGAATCTCACGGTGCACGGTGAGCCACACGGGCAACGGTGGAATCGCCAGATCGGGCAAGATACGCTGGACCCAGGGTTCGCGGTCACCCAGCCAGGTCGCCGCGAAGCCAATGCCCAGCCCCGCGCGCAGCGCCTGCCAGAGAACGAGGTGATCGTCGCTGCGAATCCCGAACGCCTCGCGCGTGATCGGTTGACCCATCGCTGCGAAACTGCGCACGATGAGGTCGTCGTGATCAAAGCCGATGAGGTCGTGTCGAAGCAGATCGGCCGTCGTGCGCGGCGCGCCACGGCGGCGCAGGTAATCCTGGTGCGCATAAACGCCGATCTCTACCTTGCCGATGCGCCGCGCAATGAGGGACGCCTGCTTGGGCCGAACCATCCGGATCGCGATGTCCGCTTCACGCCGCAGCAGATTGCTGATCGCGTTGGATGCAACGACCTCGATGGCGATGGCGGGCTCCTGCTCTCGCAGCCTGGCGAGCATCGGTGGGAGCAGGTGAACGGCCACCGTCTGGCTCGCAGTAATGCGCACCGCACCCGCCAACTGCCCGCTCTGGCCTGTCAACGCGCGCCCGATGGCCTCCGCGCTTGCCGCCATGGCGCGCGCCTGATCGGCGATCGAAAGGGCCGCCTGGGTCGGCACGAGGCCGCGGCCCGTGCGCTCGAACAACACCGCGCCCAGTTGCCGCTCGAGTTCAGCCACGTGCCGCCCGAGCGTGGGCTGGCTGCTGCCGAGCTGCCGCGCGGCGCCAAGCAGGCTCCCGCGCTCCAACACCGCCAGGAATGACCGCATCAGTGTCCAGTCGAAGCGCGCCGGTCCCGCAGGAGTATTCATTTATGAAAACGTGATATGTGCACATATGCAATTGTGCGATAACCGGCGCCGACCCACAATGACCGCACTGCAAACACACTTCATGGAGCTGGAATATGAACAAGTCGGTCCTCGTCTTGGGTGCAAACGGCCGCTTCGGCCGTGTCGCCGTCCGCGCTTTTGCCGATGCCGGCTGGAGCGTCGTCGCGCAAGCGCGTCATCCACTGGTCGAAACGTTCGGCGGGCGTGTCACGTATCTGGGCGAGCCAGTCACGAAAACCAACGCCGTCGCGGCGGCCGCAGCCGGTGCGTCGGTCGTCGTCAACGCGATGAACCCGCTCTATACCCGCTGGGACACCGAGGCGCTGCCGCTCAATGCGGCCGCCGTCGCCATCGCCCGGTCGCTGCGCGCGACGCTGATGCTGCCGGGCAACGTCTACAACTACGGCTCGCCGATGCCCGCGGAGGTCACCGAACGGACGCCGCATCGACCCATCAATCGAAAGGGCGAGATTCGCTGTCAGATGGAAGAGCAGATGCGCGCCGACGCACCGCGCAGCATCGTCGTTCGTGCCGGCGATTTCTTCGGCGGGCCCGGCACCGGGTCGTGGATGGACCAGGCGATTGTCAAGGAGCTGGCCACGGGGAGGATCACTTATCCCGGACCGCGAGATGTGGAGCACGCCTGGGCCTACCTGCCCGATCTCGCGCGCACCTTCGTACTGCTCGCCGAGGTGCGCGATCAACTCGAACCGCACGAAGCGTTCCTCTTTCCCGGACATAGCGTCACCGGCAACGAACTCGTGGCGGGCATCACGCGCGCAGCGCGCCGCCACGGCATTCTGGCCATGGACCGCGACCCGACCGTGAAAGCCATCCCGTGGACGTGGGTGCGCATCGCGGGACTGTTCCACCCGATGCTGCGTGAACTGGCCCGCATGAGCTACCTGTGGCGCGAACCGCACCGCCTGGCGGGCGACAAACTCAAGACGGTGATCGGCATCGTCCCGCACACGGATTTCGACACGGCGCTGGACATCACCCTGGCCGAACTGAATCTGTCCGCGCCGGGCCGCACGGCAATGCTCGCCGGTGCGGCGTGATGGAGCGACGGCGGGACGCGACGGGACTACCGCACGCGCATCGGTTCAGATCGCCGCAGGAATTGCTCGCGCGGCAGATAGAGCTCTTTGCTCAGTTCACGGCAGGTTCGTGATGACGAACCCGCGTAGATCCAGTCGAAGCTGCCGACAGCGCTGCTGGTCCTGACACGGGAGCAGGCGATCGCGCTCGCTGGCAGTGGCCTCACGGTGATGCCTTACTGCGAATGGACGCTGGCCGGACAGTGACGGCGATTACGACCCGGGAGCGGCTCGGCAAGGCGATGGAGCTGCTGCATGCACTGCGCGCCCCCTGTGCCGATCTTGTGCCAGCACAAGATCAAGATGTCTTTCAAGTCAGATAGGGCGAGATTGAGAATGGGGCGTGGCAAGCCTCGCAAGCGACGGATTGTCAAGACAACTATGTAATGCTTTGATCGACTGTTGATCCGCAGGTCCCTGGTTCGAGTCGAGGCCGGGGGAGCCAGAGATCTCGAGCGGCTCGGCCGCTCCGCGGGCGGCCTTGCGCATTCATGGGGTCTGTATTCGGTCGGTTGCGCCGATGATCGCGGCGCCGCCCTCAATACTGCACACAGCTTTGGGCGCGCCCTGCTCAAAGACCGCGTTCGACCCAACGCCGCCGGTCGCGGGTCACGCTGGCAGCGTCCAAAGCAGTCGTTCAACTTGGTCTGTGATGGCAGGCTAGCAAGCCGGTCGAGAGCGGTGCGTCGTCGGAAGACAAAAGCGTCGCAGCGCAAGGCCGACCGTACAGGCCTTCTTGGATCGGCATACCCGCTCA
>Ga0209048_10004425_pt1 | contig 13437 bp, 12 predicted proteins | sample FrelakmetCRP12CR_FD_187146 | JGI IMG/M metagenome (GOLD analysis project Ga0209048, IMG submission 187146) | Freshwater lake sediment microbial communities from the University of Notre Dame, USA, for methane emissions studies - CRP12 CR (SPAdes)... | ecosystem: Environmental > Aquatic >... | reverse complement strand
GACCGCTCTCGAGTAATTTGGTCGGCGTCGCTGTCGGTCTGCAACTGGCCGACAGCCGCGTTTCCCCCTGGCCGCCGATAGCCGCCGCTGAAAGGCTGGGCCCTTGCCGCGAAGGACAGGTTTCGGGCACCGCCGCGAACTCACACTTTCGGCCATGAGCGGCCATCGCAGCCCTTGCCTCGAAGCGGCCATCCGTTGTGGCCAATCGCACGACCTTGGATTCGAATCGACACCACGCGGCCCGTCCGCCAATACCGTGGAGGCGTAAGATCGCTGGACCTCCATACATCGACGCGGTGATTCCGTGATGGCTAGGCGAAGGTTCATCGGCGGTCTGGCGGGCGCCATTCTTGCCGCATCGCTTGCTGCGCACGCGCAGCAAGCGGGGAGGGTCTACCGTATCGGCATTCTTGAACCGGTACCCGCCGCACAGAACGCCGCCAATCTCGACGCGCTGCGCACGGGGCTGCGTAATCTCGGCTACGTCGAAGGGCGAAACCTGATCATCGACTATCGGTCGGCAGATGGTCGCGCCGAACGATTTCCGGACCTCGCGGCCGAGCTGGTTCGTCTCAAAGTCGATCTGATCGTGACCCGAGGGACCCCCGCCGCGAGAGCGGCCAAGAGCGCGACCGAAACGATTCCGGTGGTAACGGCGACGATGGGCGACCCCCGCGCCATCGTCGCGAGCTTCGCGAGGCCGGGCGGCAACATTACGGGGATGACTACCTTCAGCACCGAGCTGACAGCGAAACAGATCGAGCTCCTCAAAGAGCTGGTTCCGAAGCTATCGCGCGTTGCGTTGGTTCACAACATGGACAATCCGGCCGCACCACCCGAATGGGAGGAGGTAAAGACGGCGGCCCGGTCCCTAGGGCTGCAAGCCGAGCTGTTCGACGTGAGAAACCAGGGCGACCTTGAACGTGCGTTCGACCTGGCCGTCCGGCGGCATGTCGACGCACTTGTCATCGGCGCGGATGGCCTTATCCAGGCGAATCAACAGATGGTCGTCGGCCTGGCGACCCGTAACAAGCTGCCCGCCACTTATCCAAACCGCGATTTCGTCGAGGCGGGAGGATTGATCGCCTACGCGGTGAATTATCCCGATCTCTATTTCCGGTTTGCAGCGCTCGTCGATAAGATCCTTAGGGGCACGAAACCTGGTGAGATTCCGGTGGAGCAGCCGACCAGGTTCCAGCTGGTGGTCAACCAAAAGACCGCGAAGATGCTCGGCCTCACGATCCCGCAGTCGCTGCTGCTCCGCGCGGACGAGGTGGTTCGGTAGCCGAGCGCCGTAACTTGATTCGGATTGACTGGAGTACCTTTTGCGCTCCGTTCATTTAGGGACAATCGACAGCCATGAAGATGGAAGGCATCCCGTTCGGAACTACCGACTGGTCGTCCGTCGCACCGACCGAGCACAAGGGCGAGGTTGGTCTCGCCTATTGGAGAACGCGCGACTTCCCGGGCATCAGGGTCAGGATGGTCGAGTACACCGCGGGCTATGTTTCGGACCACTGGTGTCGGAAGGGTCATGTGCTGCTGTGCATTGAGGGTGTGTTGGAGACCGAGCTGGCTGATGGGCGAAAATTCGTTCTCAAGCCGGGAATGAGCTTCCAGGTCGCCGACGGCGCTGAGCCGCACAGAACCAGGACGGAGTCCGGAGCAAAGCTCTTCATCGTCGACTGAGCGTGAGGTGCGGCCTTATACGCGGCTCAAACGGACGCGCTTCAGTCGGCTTCGCCCAGCGTCAGCGAGGGTCGAACTCGGTCAGGGGTCCGCAGGACCGAGTGCGACCAGCGGATGCCGTTGCGCATCGCGGTCCAATCTTCCGGGAAGCGACCTTCGCGAGCATCCGCCGCCGAAGCACGGCTTCCTAGCCTTTTCCGCTTCGGGGGTCGATGACGCCTGCGCGGAAACCAACGTCATGGCGGCGATGCCGCGCATCGCGCAGCAGCGCCGGGAATGCGATGGCGGCGGCAAACGCGATCGGATACACGGGGAACGCGTACCGCTCCTCGGAGGCGAGGATCAGGGCATAGAAGCCTACGTACGCCAGGGGGATCGCAGCCAGCGTGACCAGAGGGAGGCTGCGCAGCTTCAGGCCGGCGATCAGTTCCACAGGCAACAGCAGCATCGCCACGATCACGAGGAGCCTGTACGTCCCGCGCAGCGGCCACAGGCCGTGCTGCAGCGTTCCGGGGCTGGTGGGATGGGTGAACTGCGCATGAATTGCCGCATCGAGCCGGGGCGGACCGGCTCTAATATCGTTTCGACCCGTATCGGAGTGCGGCCACAACACGATCCGCTCTATGGCGACGTTCGCTTTCTGGGCGCTCCGAAAACCGGTGAATGCGAGCATCGTGCGACCGACGCCTGCCAGGTACCGCCCCGGATAGCGCCACACGAACCCGATGAACTGCGCCTCCGGGTTCGAGCCAAACGCCGGACCGACCTTCGCGGCGATGGCCCCCAGCGCACTCGTGTTCAACCCGGAGCGGAGTTGGTCGTCGGCCCACGCCTCGGCGATGGCCTGTTCGTAGAGTTGCCGTGCGGGTTCGATCAAGGGATGGTCGGAGGGAAGCAAGGCCTGTCGCAATACCCCTTGCATCAGCATGAAGCTTCGCGGGCCCGCGTTGTCGACGTACGGACTCCAGGGCAGCGCGAGCAAGTGCGGTAACGTCGCGATCACGAAGGCCTGCGCCAACGCGGCGCCGCGCGTCGACCCGTGCCGCCCGGCCGCGACTGATCCGTCGCCTGCGCTTGTCCCCTGCCGAGCTCCCCATGCTCCCGCGAGATGCAGCACGGCCACCACCGGGGCCAACGTGATGACATTCTGCCGCTGATAGTATCCGGCGGCGACCAGCAGGCCCAGGCCCAGGGCCTTCAACCAGTGCATTCCAGCGCGTTCGGGCTGCCACAGGAGAAGTCCCACCACGAGCCCGAGGATTCCGAACACACCGCTTTCGGTAAGGGCCACGTGTTGGTAACTGATGAGCAGCGGATCGAGGACCATCACGATCAGGGCCACTGCGCCCGCGACAGGCCCGGCGAGGCGTCGCACGGCGTGCCCCAGGGCCAGGACGCCGATGAGACCGAGTCCGCTCGTGACAGCGACGACGGAAGCCGGGTTGGTCCCGCAGATCGCGAAACCGATTCTCAGAAGCGCCGGATAGAGCGGCGTACGGATCGGCTGCCAGTCGGTCGGGAAACGGTCTGTGCCCAGCACCTGGGCCATCGTCAGGTACTCGTGTCCGTCGTAGGTGATACCGAGCGGCAGCGCAATGACGTGCAGGCACGTAAATACGAGCGTGAAGCCAAACGCGACTCGATAAAGCGTCATGCCAGAGAACCGGTTCATGCGCGGCACCCCTCCATCTGGACCGACGCGACCGTCGGGCGGACGATCAAGCCTGCCCTGCCCCTTCAGCTTCCGCCGACGCCGCGAATCTCCTGCGCCGTGCCGCGCGACTTCGCCCACAAGGTAACGAGCGCCGGGACGCCTCCCGCCACGACGTCCACGTCGCCGGCAAGCAGAGCCGTGTTCATCGCGTCCGGGCCGTTGAAGGTCGCCCACGTCACCTTGACGTCCGGGAGACCCTGCGCCTTTGCGTGCTTCTCGATCAGCTTGCGCTGGTCGAGGATGTTGAATTGCACGTAGCCCATCGACGTCTGTTTCGCGAAGCGGATCTCGCTCGTCTCCGCCGCTGCGCCGCCCGTCGCACCCGCGGCGAACAGCGCCAGAAGCAAGCACCCGGTCTTGTGTCCCATGTCGATCCTCGTTGCCCGAAACGGCTATCCGATCCCGTGCTCGAGCACGCCTATCCGTGAAATCTCGAGCCGCAGCCGGTCGCCGGGCTGCAGGTATCGCGGGGGTTTGCGAAAGGCGCCGACCCCCGCCGGCGTGCCCGTTGCGACGAGGTCGCCCGCCTCCAGCGTCATGTACCGCGAGATGTACTCGATCAGCCCCGCGACGTCGACCAGCATGCCGCGCGTATTTCCGTCCTGCATCAACTCGCCGTTGACCCAGGTCCGCAGCTGCAGCTCCTGCGGATCCGGGATCTCGTCGCAGGTGACAAGCCACGGCCCCATCGGGCAGAACCCGTCCATGCTCTTCGCAAACGTCGTCTGCGGCGGCGACACGTCGAACTGGAACTCCCGCGCGCTGACGTCGTCGACGATCGTGTATCCCGCGACAGCCGCGAGAGCATCCGCCCTTGGCAGACACCGGGCGGTTCGCCCGACGACAACTGCCAGCTCGATCTCGTAGTCGAGCTTCACGACACCCTCGGGACGGCGGACCACGGAACCGGGTGCCGCGACCGACGACGGCAACTTGGCGATGATGCGCGGCGCCTCGAATGGCTTGACGCCGGTCTCGGCCGCATGATCCGCAAAATTGCGGCCGACGGCGACGATCTTCGGCGGACGCGGGACTGGCGCCAGCAACTCTACGTCGCCGAGCGCCGGATGTACGGAAGCCGCGCCAACCTGGCCGATGTATGCGGAAACCGCACGCAGGCCTTCGTCGCCGGCCCGCAGCAACCATAGCATGTCGGGGACGCAGGAGCCTGTCGAACTCCCGGCGAGATGGCCCAGCACTGGCGCGAGGTCGACGACACGGCCATCAACGACTCCGCCGACGCTGGCGCGATTACGCAGACGGTAGCTGACAAGCCGCATGAGCGTGGAAACCAGTTTGTACCGAGTCTATCGCGGAAACGGGGGCCTGGCGCGAGTATGCGCTTGCCACCGGCGGGCATCCGGACGCCCGCCGGCACACACCAGCGAGCTGGCAACGGCCACGGCACAAGATTGTTGAACGGAGGCGCTCGGCAACGCCGGGACGGTCGATTTGACGTTGATTTTCGTCAAATGGCTCCCGACGCTTCGCGTTTACAGTGAAGCGACCCGCCGGAGCGCGCAATTTCCGCGCGTGCGCTCTTGCAGCGCGCCGCGCAAGCAGACCATCGAAGGAAATCAGGGATCGTGGCCGCAACATCATTTGTAGCTGCCGACCTGAAGGAGACCATTTCCGAACAGGAACAGACCTTCGACAAGTGGCGGAACACGATTGGCCTGTTTCTGGGGCCGCTCGTCGCGGCAGCCTTGTACCTGATGGACATGCCGTCGTTGAGCCCGAAGGCGCATTCGCTGGCTGCGATTCTGAGCTGGACCGTCGTGTGGTGGGTCTGCGAACCCATTCCCCTGGCCATGACCGCACTGTTCTCGTCCGTGCTCTGCGTGGTCTTCGGCGTCGGCGAAGCGCGAGCCGTTTTCGCGCCCTATGCGGATCCGATCATCTACCTGTTCCTGGGCAGCTTCATGCTCGCGGAAGCGATGGCGACTCACGGCCTGGACAAGCGCTTTGCGTACGGCATCATGTCCCTGAAGCTGGTCGGCAACAGCACCGGCCGGATACTTCTGGCCTTCGGCTTCATCTGCGCCTTTCTGTCGATGTGGATCAGCAACACGGCCGCGACCGCAATGATGTTCCCGATTGCCGTTGGGATCGTTCATGCGCTGGCCGACATCCAGGTCAAGCGGACCGGCCGGAAGGTTGACCCGCTGAAACTGCGGTTCGGCACCGGAATGATGCTGATGGCGGCCTACGCGGCCTCGGCCGGCGGCATCGGCACACCGGTCGGTACGCCGCCGAACCTGATCGGCATCGCCATGATCGAACGATTCTGCGGCGTGAAGATCGCATTCTTCCAGTGGATGAGCTTCGCCATTCCGCTTCTGATCCTTCTCTTCGCGCTGCTGTATCTTCTGATGTACTCCCTCCATCGACCCGAAGTTGCCCGCATCGAGGGAGGCACCGAGTTCGTGGTCGAGGAGCGTCGAAAGCTTGGCGAATGGACGCGGGGGCAGAAGAACGCGCTGTTCTGCTTTCTGGTCACCGTAACCCTCTGGCTGATCCCCGGGATTCTGTCGGTGGCATACGGCGACGCGGCACCGATAAGCAAGGCTTACAGCAGGCTGATGCCCGAAGGCGTTGCCGCTGTCGTTGGCGCCCTGTTGCTCTTCTTGCTTCCCGTGGACTGGAAGAAGCGGGAGTTCACGATCTCCTGGGCGCAGGCCACGAAGATCGACTGGGGAACGCTGCTGCTCTTCGGCGGTGGCATCGCGCTCGGCACCATGATGTTCGATACGAAGCTGGCCGAGGTCATCGGCACCGGCCTCCTGAAGATGAGTGGCGCGACGTCGGTTTGGGGCATTACGTTCGGCGCGATCTACATTGCCATGCTCGTCAGCGAAACGTCGTCGAACACCGCTTCGGCCAACATGGTCATCCCCGTCATGATCGCGCTCGCGCAGGCGGCGGGTGTGAATCCGCTTCCTCCGGCCATCGGCGCCACCCTGGGCGCCAGTTGGGGGTTCATGTTGCCGGTCTCCACGCCACCGAATGCCATCGTCTACGGTTCCGGCATGGTGCCGATCACGTCGATGATACGGGCGGGTGTCTTCTTCGACCTCCTGGGCGGGCTGGTCATCTGGGCCGGCCTGTATGCACTGCTGCCCTTGGCAGGACTTGCCTGATTCATCGTCCGGTTCCGGCGCAGCGGACTTGGGCGTCGGCAGTCGTACGCGCTACTTGTCCGCCTGCATGTTCGCCTTCCTGGCGAGCCTGCCGAGGCGTTCGCGTTCCGCGGTGATGAAAGCGACGAAATTCGCGGTCGTTCCGGGTTCGGGTTCGATGCCCGAGGGCACCATCTTGTCGCGGAAATCGGTGGACCTCACCGCGGCTTCGAGCTCCTTGCTCATGCGCTCGACAATCGCAGGCGGCGTGCCTTTCGGCGCGAAGAGCCCGGCCCAGTGGCCGATGTCAACGCCGGGATAGCCTTGCTCCTTCGCGGTGGGCAGCGTGTCGTAGGCAGAGATGCGCTTCGAGTAGGTCGTGGCAATCGCCTTGAGCTTGCCCCCCTTCACCTGCGGCAGCACGATGATGCTCGCCTCCGAGGTGGCGGGCACGTTGTTGGCGATGACAGCGGTCACGCCCTCGGCGCCGCTCTTGTAGGGAATGATGGTGATGTTCACGCCCGCTTCGCGCAGCATCTCGGCAACGAAATGGGGCGTGCTTCCGCCGCCCGCCGTGGCCCAGTTGACACCGCCGGCCTGCGTCTTCGACCAGGCGATCAGTTCCTTGAGGTTGCTGACGGGGACGCTCGGGTGCACGGCGATTACGGAGGGCGCCACCGCGATCATTCCCACGGGCACCAGGTCGTTGTCGGCGTAAGGCATGTCCGTTCGGATCATGCTGTTAGTCACCACGCCCGCGGCGCCGATGAGCCATGTGTAGCCGTCGGGCTTCGCCTTCGCGACGTAGTCCGCTCCGATGATGGCCCCGGCACCCGGCTTGTTCTCGATGACGACGGGCTGGCCGAGGCGCTTGGAGACGGCCTCGGCGGCCGCCCGCGCGATCAGATCGTTCGCGCCGCCCGGCCCGAAGGGCACGACCCACTTGATTGCCCGGTCGGGCCAGTCGGCGCGTGCCGTGCCGGGAGCGAACAGCGCAAGGGCGAGGGCGACGGCAGCGGCCATCGCCGGCAGGAAACGGCGGGCATTCATGGGATTGCTCCGGTAGGTTGTATCGGGGATGTGGTTCCGGCTCGCAGGCACACGCCGCTAGCGCGCGAGCCAGCCGCCGTCGACCGCGATAACGGAGCCGTGCACGTAGTCGGACGCGGACGAGCAGAGGAAGACGACCGCGCCGGCAAGGTCCTCGGGCTGTCCCCAGCGGCCGGCCGGAATGCGGGCGAGAATCTCGGCGCTGCGCGTGGCGTCGGCGCGAAGCGGCGCGGTGTTGGCGGTTGCCATGTAGCCCGGCGCGATGGCGTTGACGTTGATGCCCTTCGCCGCCCACTCGTTGGCGAGCAGGCGCGTCAGGCCGAGCACGCCGCTCTTCGACGCGGTGTACGAAGGCACGCGGATGCCGCCCTGGAAGGACAGCATCGAGGCGATGTTCACGATCTTGCCGCCGCCGCCCTGCGCGACGAACTGCCGCGCGGCGGCCTGCGCGAGGAAGAAGACGCTCTTCAGGTTGACGTCGATCACGTCGTCCCAGTCGGCCTCGGTGAAGTCGAGCGAGTCCGCGCGGCGGATGATCCCGGCGTTGTTGACCAGGATGTCGAGGCGGCCCAGGGCCCCGGCCGCGCGCTCGACGACGCTGCGCACGGCCGCCGGGCCGCGCAGGTCCTGCGCGATCGCCGCGAAGCGCCGGCCCGCAGCCTCGACGCGCGACCGCGTTTCGTCGACGTCGACGATGTCGACGCCCGCCACGTCCGCGCCCGCTTCCGCGAGCGCGACCGCCATCGCCTGCCCGAGGCCCCGGCCCGCGCCGGTGACGAGCGCGCAGCGGCCGGTGAGCCGGAAGTCGGCGGCCATCAGCGGAGCTCCTCGGTCGCGACGTGGTCCATGTCGTCGAACACCTGGTTCTCGCCGACCATGCCCCAGATGAACGTGTAGGCCCGGGTGCCGACGCCGGAGTGGATCGACCAGCTCGGGCTGATCACGGCCTGCTCGTTGCGAACGACGATGTGGCGGGTCTCGTCCGGCCGGCCGCACAGGTGGAAGACCGCCGCGTCGGGCGGCAGCGCGAAGTAGAAGTACACCTCCATCCGCCGCTCGTGGGTGTGCGTGGGGAACGTGTTCCACACGCTGCCCGGCTCCAGCACGGTCATCCCCATCGTCAGCTGGCACGTCTCGACCACGCCCGGGACGAGCAGCTTGTAGATCGTGCGCCGGTTCGCGGTCTTCGCGTCTCCGAGCGTGGTGGGGGACGCTTCGGCCAGCGTGACCTTGCGGGTCGGGCACGTGCGGTGTGCCGGCGCGCTGTTGAGGTAGAACCTGGCGGGAATCGCCGCATCGGCGCTGCGGAAGCGCACGTCGCGCGCGCCCATGCCGACGTAGAGCGCGTCGCGATGCGCCAGCGCGTACGTCTCGCCGTCGACGACGACCGATCCCGGCCCGCCGACGTTGATCACGCCGAGCTCGCGCCGCTCGAGGAACGCACTGACCGCGAACTGCTTCGCGAGGCTCGGCGTGAAGCCGAGCTCCTCGCCCTGCGGCATCGCGCCGCCGACGATGATGCGGTCGATCTGGCTGTAGGTCAGCGCAAGCCGGCCCGGAACGAAGACCGTGTCGACGAGGAAGTGACGGCGCAGGCCGGCGGAGTCGAGGGTCCTGGCGTGGTCGCTGTGAATCGGTTGACGGACGTCCATGGGGGGCCGATGCGTGGGGTTCGGAAGCGCCGGTCGCATGCCGGCGCGCTGACTTCAGGAAACGATTCTATGACATCGAGCGGGCGACGCCGCGAAGCGAAAGCTCCGCCGCCCGGTGACAGCTCACGAAGTGGTTCGGGGCAATCTCGTTCTGGACCGGCGGCTCTTCCCGGCAGAGGGCCTGCGCGTACCGGCACCGGGGATGGAAATGACAGCCCGGCGGTGTGTTGGCCGGGTCGGCCACCTCGCCCTGGAGCACGATCCGTTCGGAACGAAGGCGCGGATCCGGCTTGGGCACCGCGGACAGCAGTGCCTCGGTATACGGATGCCTTGGCGACGCGAACAGCTCTTCGGTGGGCGCCGTCTCGACGATCCTGCCGACATACATCACCGCGACGCGCTCGCTGATGTGCTTGACGACGCTCAAGTCGTGAGCGACGAAGAGATAGGTGAGCCCGAGCTTTTCCTGAAGATCGAGGAGGAGGTTCAGGATCTGCGCCTGGACCGACACGTCAAGGGCGGAGACGGGCTCGTCGGCAACGACCAGACGTGGATTCAGCGCAAGGGCCCGGGCGATGCCGATCCGCTGCCGTTGGCCGCCCGAGAATGCGTGCGGGTAGCGCCGCATGTATTCCGGCCGGAGGCCGACGAGGCTCAGGAGTTCCACGACCCGGTCGGTGCGCTCCTGAACGCTGCCTACGCCGTGGACGAGCAGCGGTTCCCCGACGATGTCGAAGAGCGTCATTCGCGGGTTCAGCGAGGAGAACGGGTCCTGGAAGATCATCTGCATCTGGCGCCGCAGGGCCCGCAGCCTGCTCTTCGGAACGGTCGCCACGTCCAGCACTTCATCGTTGTCCGAAAGGAGCACCTGGCCGGCGGTCGGGGCAATGGCGCGCAGGATGCAGCGGGACGTGGTGGTCTTGCCGCAGCCGCTCTCTCCGACGAGCGACAGCGTCTCTCCCCGATTGAGGAAGAACGTCACGTCGTCCACCGCCTTCACGTGGCCGACGGTCTTCTGCAGAAGTCCCCTTCGAATCGGGAAATACTTCTTCAGCCCCTTGACGTCGAGGAGCACGGACTTTCCCGGGCCGGCGCTGCCGATCGTCATTCCCATCCGGTTCTTGTCATCCGTAGAGAAAACAGCTTGCCTTCCGGCCTTCGCCGACAGGCAGGAGAGGCGGCACTTCGGTGTCGCAGCGGCCGGGCATGAAGGAGACGCACCGGGGATGGAACGGGCAGCCCGTCGGCCGGTTGAACGGGTGGGGTATCGAACCGCTGATGGTCGGAAGCTTCGCCCTCGGCGTGGAGTCGATGCTGGGGATGGACTGCAGCAGCGCCTTCGTATACGGGTGCTTCGCATCGTGAAAGATGTCGTCGACCTTGCCTTGCTCGACCACGCGGCCCAGGTACATGACGACAACGTCGTCGGCCATCTCCGCGACCACGCCGAGATTGTGCGTGATCAGCATGATGGCCATTCCGCGTTCCCGCTGGATCCTGCGCAGCAGATCCAGGATCTGCGCCTGGGTGGTGACGTCGAGGGCCGTCGTGGGCTCGTCGGCGATGAGCAGGCGGGGATCACAGGAAAGAGCCACCGCGATCATCGCCCGCTGACGGAGCCCGCCACTCAATTCGAACGAGTATTCGTCGATGCGCCGCTCCGGCTTCGGAATCCCGACGCTGCGCAGCGCTTCGATTCCCCGGTGTCGCGCCTCCTTCCGGCCTACCGCACTGTGGAGCAGGACCGCCTCGATGATCTGCTGCCCCACCGTATGCACGGGACTGAAGGAGGTCATGGGCTCCTGGAAGATGAGACCGATGTCTCCCCCTCGAATCGAGCGTATCTCCCGGCTGTCCGGCTTGAGCCTGACGAGATCGGTCTCGGTCCCGTCCGCGCGGGTCAGGACGATCTCCCCTTCGACGATTCGACCGGGGTGGTCGACGATGCGCAGGATCGACTGCGCCGTGACGCTCTTTCCGCAGCCGCTCTCGCCGACGATGCCGAGAGTCTTTCCCGCAAAGACGTCGAACGAGGCTCCGTCGACGGCCTTCGTCGTTCCCTCGTCCTGGAAGAAGCTGGTCTTCAGGTTCCGCACCGAAAGCAGCGGCTTCGTGTCGCTCTGCATGATTCGTCGGCGTGTCGTGGAGGCCGTTGCGGGACCGCGGGTCGAACCGGCACGGACCGGCCGCTCGCGGCGATTCTTCCGTTCTACAGGTAGGGATCCGCCGCGTCCCGGATGCCGTCGCCCATGAAATTGAACGCGAGGACGGCGACGATGACGGCAACGGAAGGGATGAGCAGCCAGGGAGAGATGACCAGGGCCTGGATGTTCTGGGCATCCTGCAGCAGCACGCCCCAGCTGATCGCCGGCGGCCGCAGGCCGAGCCCGAGAAAGCTCAACGACGTTTCGCTGATGATGATCGCGGGGATCGCCAGCGTCGTCGCCGCGATGATGTGACTGATGAACGAGGGCACCATGTGGCGAAAGATGATCCGCGACTTGCTGCAGCCGACGAGCTCGGCGGCCATGACGAAATCCTCCTCCTTGAGCGATATGAACCTCCCGCGAACGACCCGGGCGAGCTCGGTCCAGCCGATGAGGGAAATGATGATCGTGATCGCGAAGTAGATCTGTACGACATCCCAGTCGTTGGGAACCGCGGCGGCAAGGCCCATCCACAGGGGGATGGTCGGAATCGAGCGCAGGATCTCGATGATCCGCTGGATGACGGTGTCGATCAGGCCGCCGAAATAGCCGGATATGCCGCCCAGGACGACGCCCAGCACGAGGCTCAGGGCCACGCTGACGAGACCTATCGTCATCGACGTCCGCGTCGCGTACATGAGCCGGGACCACAGATCGCGTCCCTGCATGTCCGTTCCCATCAGGAACAGCGACTCTCCCGCCTTGGCTCCTTCGACCGTGAACAGATGGCGATCCATCGGGATGAAGCCCAGCAGCGTGTAGGGCTCTCCCCGTCCGAAGAACACGACCGGAATCTTCCTGGCGGTGTCGAGAACATAGACCCGCTTGAACGTGACGGGATCGCGGGTTCCTTTCAATGCATAGACGTACGGTGCGAACCTTCCGTCGTCGATCCAGTTGATCGACTGGGGTGCCATCAGCGATCGCTGCGCGTCCGATTCCTGCGGATCCGTATAGGCGAAGAAGTCGGCGAAAAGCGCAACCAGATAGAAGGCGATGAGGACGAGGGTTCCCCCCGCGGCGAGCCTGTGCTTGCGGAAGCGCCACCACATCAGCTGCCACTGGGTGGCAACCGCGATCCGCTGTTCCGCGAGGCTCCGCGTTTCCGGCGCCGCGTCGATCTCCGCCATCACTGCCGTCCCAGCCGTATTCTCGGGTCGACCCACATGAGAAGCAGGTCCGAGATGAACGTCCCGATGACGGTCATCACCCCGAGCAGCAGGACGATGGTGCCCGCCAGGAACATGTCCTGGGCGATCAGGGCCTTCAGGAGGAGCGGACCGACCGTCGGCAGGCTCAGGACGAGGGACACGATGATGCTTCCGGACACCACGTAGGGAAGGAGGTAGCCGATGGTGCTTATGAACGGATTGAGGGCCACGCGGACGGGGTACCGCATGACGACGCGGTATTCCGGAAGGCCGCGGGCCCGGGCGGTCATGACATAGGGCTTCCTCAATTCGTCGAGCAGGTTCGACCGCATGATGCGGATCAACTGGGCGGTTCCCGAAACGCCGAGGACGATGGCCGGGATCGGCAGATGCTTGGTGAGGTCCCACACCTTCGCCACGCTCCAGGGGGCCTCCGCGAAATCGGGCGAAAAGAGCCCGCCGACGTTCGCGCCGAACCACGCGAAACCGATGTACATGACGATGAGCGCCAGCAGGAAACCGGGAATGGCGAGCCCGATGAAGCCGACGAACGTGAACACGTAGTCCAGGAACGAGTACCGGTAGACCGCGGAGTAGATGCCGATGGGCAAGGCCAGGGCCCAGGTGAATATGATCGCCGCCACGGAAATGACCATCGTCAGGGAAAGGCGGTCGCCGATGACGTCGGAAACGGGCCGCCCCCATTCCATCGCCATGCCGAAATTTCCCTGGAGCATGAGCCCCATCCACTTCGCATACTGGATCGTGATGGGCTTGTCGAGACCGAGCTGTTCGCGCAGCGCCGTCGCCTCGCCTTCGGAAACCGCGCTTCCCGACGCCGACATCGAGGCGATA
>Ga0209048_10004424_pt1 | contig 13438 bp, 9 predicted proteins | sample FrelakmetCRP12CR_FD_187146 | JGI IMG/M metagenome (GOLD analysis project Ga0209048, IMG submission 187146) | Freshwater lake sediment microbial communities from the University of Notre Dame, USA, for methane emissions studies - CRP12 CR (SPAdes)... | ecosystem: Environmental > Aquatic >... | reverse complement strand
GCTTTCCTGCCTCGTGTTCGAGCAAATGGATAGCCAAGCATCTTGAGATAAAACCCGAGCGGCTCGAAGCGGATGCCTCTCGCCTCGCGCCGGGCACGTGACTGATGAAGACGAAAAGCGCCGCGGCCGTAGTTGAAGTGTTGCCGCCAGAATGTTCGAAATGTAAGGGAATGAGCGTGGCGAACCAGCGCGTCGGCGGCATACCTCAGTCGATAACCCCGAATGATCAGGCGATCGCACAAGTCCCGGTCTTCTCCTGCCGCACGGGTCCAACCAACATCAAATCCCCCTACGGCATGGAAGCTTTTTGCTGGAAGAGCCAAATTGTTGGAGGTGATGAATGTCATATGATCGGGATCTGAATTCCAGCGAGCATAGAGGTACTCGACAACGAGCTGAGACACAGTGGAGTATCGGTTATTCGTAAGCTCGTTGATCGTCCGGCCGCCAAGCGCGCAATCTGAACATGAGAGAAAGCATGTCGCCAAACTCCGGAGCCAGCCTGGATCTGGTGCGCAATCATCATCGGTGAACGCCAGGAAGGCGCCCTTTGCGTAGGCGGCGCCATAATTCCTCGCAGCCGCCGGGCCTGAATGTAGTTGCTTCAGAAGCCGGACATTCAGTTGATGACGATTTGTCCCAGCGCTGCCTTCGGGAGAAGATGCGCTGCCGTCGTCGACCACCAGCACCTCGAAACGATCCCGGGGATAGTCTTGAGCCGCAAGCGCCCCCAGACACACGGACAACTGACCGGCGCGGTCATAGGTGGGGATGATCACCGATATGAAAGGACGTGACTTATCCATCTGACTTCACAAGGTGTCGGCCTGAGTGTTGTCGCCTTGCTCCTGGATCCGATCTATGGTGGCCATGATGCTGAGAGACTCGTTTAAGGGCATGATGTCGCTTTCCAATTTTCCAGCGCGAAGACACCGATGTACTTCCGACACCTGGTAATGAAGTCCTTCCCCTATCGGAGGCAAACAAATCGTAGAGGTACGGATCCCATAGAGAACGCGATCGCTGAGCGCGGGGAAGCGTTCCCGTAGCTTGCGGATCGGTCGGCTGCCCTTGGCATAGCGTAGAATTCGTGCCTTGAGACCGGTCTCTGTTTCCGCCGTGACGGGAGCGTGATGTCGCTCCCGGGTCCCATACAGCCGGAGAGAAAGACTCGACGGGCAGATAATCGGATCATGAATGACGATGTGACCTTGCGTGCCAACAATAACACCCCGACGCCGGCTGCGCACACCCACCGAACACCACAACATGGCCAGGCCTCCGCCCTGGTACCCCAACAGTACGCTGGTGTCCTCGTCGACCCCTGTCTTCGCGAAAACCGATAAACTTTTCACGGTTGTTGGGGTGCCAAGAATCATGGAAACGAGGGACAGGAGGTAGACGCCTTTCTGGAGCAATGCCCCGCCGCCCAATTCTGCGCTGTATACACGGCTGCCCGGATCAAGCGTGACCTGACTGCCCAAGTCCGCCATGACATGCCGGATTTCGCCGACGACTCGCTCCGCCAGAAGCTCTCGTAGCCTGACGATCAATGGAACAAATCTGGTCCACATAGCCTCCATCAGAAAGACCCGATTCAGTCGTGCCAAAGTAATGACTTCTTCGGCTTCCCGTGCGTTCACTGTGAACGGCTTCTCGCACAAGACCGCTTTGCCCGCGTGCAGACACAGTTCAATGTTGGCCTTGTGCGCAGACGCCGGTGTGGCGATATAGACCGCCTGCACATGAGGATTCTTGACCAATTCGACATAACTGTCGTGTCGGTGCGGAATTCCGAATCGTTCTCCAAAAGCGCGGCCTCTCTCCTGACTGCGCGATCCGACGGCAACCAATCTGGCCTCGGGGACAAAAGCCAGATCTCCTGCAAACCTTCCGGCAATATTTCCCGTCCCTAAGATTCCCCATCCCACCTGCTGGTTAAGCGCCAAGGAGTTGGGCATGGATTTATCAGTCATGCTAGCACCTGAGTTTGAAAATCCAGTTACTCTCTTACCGAGACTTTTGCGCGTGACACGCGTGATGCCTGTGTCAGTATGCCGAGACCCACGGCAATCCAGACAAGCTGCCGTACCCGGCGGAGCAGAGCAAAGGCGATGGCGCTCTCAGAGGAGAACCCAAGAACAGAAAAGATCATGACCACTCCCGCTTCTTGCGTGCCGAGATTCCCCGGGACGAATGCTGTCAGGCGGTTGACCATGGCGAGCCAGACCTGAACGATCAATGCCGTCACCGCGTCATGGGAGAGTCCGAGAAGACTCAATATCACCCACGCTTCAATGGCAGTCGCAAGCCATCCCAAGAAATTCCAGGCACATGACAAGACAAATCGCCGGCCTTCACCGAGATACTGCTTCAGGATATTGTCGGTAGAAACCAACACGTCTTCATACCGATCGAAAAGTTCCGTCAGGACCTTTAGGCGTCGACTCAACCAAATTGCCGGGGCAAAGAAACCGCTTCGTTGCCACAGCACAACGCCCAAGATGGTCACGGCCATGAGGAACATTCCGATTCCGATCGACAAGGCCAAAGACTTCTCGCGAGCGAGCAGGCTCGGGGCAACCGCCAATCCCAGGGCGAGAAACAGCAATTCAGTGATCATCATGGTCGTCTTGGCTGCAACCACGGACGCGGTACTGATCGCTGCGCTCACGCCTGCCGACCTGAGCAGATGAACTCTCAGCAACTCGCCGACCTGTGCAATCGAGGGTGTGATCATTTGCATGGCTTGTGCCGCCATCGTGAATCCCAGTACCCTGCAATAGGTGATCGGAGGATTCCGGTCGGGAAACGCATACCACCATCCCAAGGCTTGAAAGAGGGTCGCAACCATACCGGGCATCACAACCAGCGGGAGCGCCCACCCTACGCCCCAGAGCATATTACTGATCGATGCCGGGCCGATCTTCCACACGAGGATGGCGAACAAGGTCGCGCCGGCGACCGCAAATCCACGAGTGACATGCGAGCGCGAGATGACAGGCAGTTCCATTATCCTGTCCCTTCATGCATTGTGATCAAATCCAAGCAATCTAGCCCTGGCGTGGCTCCAACAACGACTGACCCCGCAAGCCTGCAGGGTCCACTCCCAAGACGGTGCAGATCGTCGGAGCAATGTCGATGATATGAAGAGCCGTAATGGGTGTCCTGAGCTGGGAACCTCCAGGGATCACAAGGGCCCAGGCCTCGCCAGTATGACAGCCTGTGCGTCCCGTTCCCCATCCTGGTGACGGAATCTCTCCAAACTGTATCGACCGGATCCCCATCAACGGCATCACGGGCCGCTCATTCCACTGAATGACGAGATCGGGAAGTTGATCGTGGCAGGACCCTGGATACCCCAACTCTGACAGCCGCCAGATCTTGCGGATGGCCTGAGAGCCGTCGCCATTCTGGAAGGTCAGAAGTCCTTTCGTAATCTTCTCTAACAGAGGCTCGACCTCCTTCGGCTCGACGATCCCATCCCGTTCACGGCCACGCAGATTGAGCCGCAGGTAGCCGGCATCGTCACTAGGCATTGTGAAGGCCTTGGTATGATCCCACTGCACACCTCGCAATTCGAGCCGCGCCGCCAACTCCAAGGCCAGGCGGTCTGGAATCATCTGCGCAATCCACGCTCTGACACTCGTGGGCACCGCCGCACGAATTCGCCATAGCGAACTCCCCGGAGCCGCATGATGCAGGGATTTGTGAGGATCGCGATCCGTCAGCACCGCTTCGAGCATCGCCGGCAATAGGTGGGACCGGCTGTTGTTGGGCCCCATCCCCGTCGGGGACATGACGATGACGTCGGTCCCATTCGGAAGCACTGCGACGATGCGAGCCAGCGCGTCGTCCACTGCTCGATAAATATCGTGGAGTGCGGTGCCAAGTTCATGGTGCCGCGCCAACTCAAGTTCCTCTGAAAACTGGGCAATGTCATAGAACCGATGCCCACCGAGATGGGCCGCGCTCAAGCTGATCCAGACCAGATCAAACGGTTCCCGTTTCACTATGGTTTCAATGATGTCGGCTCCGCGACGCGGTGCCGCAACCAAACTATTCCTCAGCCGCAGGAGCGGCGGTGTCTCAGGACGTCCATAGACTTCCTCACCCACCGGCGGCCGGCCCAGCTCACGCTCGAGCTCACGCTGCATGGAGTGTGGAACGGAGCGCGTTCTGAGGACCACCCGATTCTTGAACTGCCAGCCAGTGAGAAACAGCCCCTGCATGGCCTCCGGGGCTCTCATCTCGTAGGGATCGATGACCAATGACCGACGCCCAGCGCGCCCGATGCGTTCCCAGACGGCTTCCGGAGCGGGCACATCGTCGTAGAAACGTACCCGCTGTTCGGTCGCAGACCACAACCATGGGTAGTAGATCCCATGCTCCCCAAGTTCTATTCCGGTTGAGAGCGAGTAGGCAGCTGCCCCCTCAAAGTGGGTCGCGGGCGTGGCTAATTCAAGCCAGGTTCCACGTGATCGAAGGCTGGCCAGCCCTGGCAGATGCCCTGCCGCCAACATCTGTTCAAGATGTATTCGGCTTGCCCCATCAAACTGCAGGATCGCAATCATCCGTGTCTCTTTCTCTCGCCGATCACACCATGTCCTCCCGCATGTGAGGATTTCCGTCCAACAATGGCTGGCCAGCGAGCCCCTCCGGGTCCACCCCCAGTGCGGCACAGACCGTCGGCGCAATATCCATGATATGCGGAGGCTTCACGGGCGTCGTCATCTTCGAGGAACCGGGAATCATTAATGCCCAGGCCTCATCACGATGCTCTCCCGTTCGTCCGCTTCCCCAGCCTGACGACGGAACATCTCCGAATTGTGGCGAATTCACCCCGGCAAGGTGTGGCGGCAAATTGTCACTCCAATGGACGAGCAGATCGGGAAATGGATCGGACAGCGCTCTCTCCTTGAGGGATCGCGAGACAAACTCGACATGCTTCACCGCCGGCCCGCCATCCGGATCTCGGAAGGTGAGAAGCCCCGACGCTATGTGATCCAGAACCTGATCCGCATCTTTCGGATCCACGATCCCGTCCCGTTCGCGACCCGATAGATTGAGCCGGAGATATCCGCAATCGCCGCTCGGAACCATGAATGCCCTGGTCTTCGCCCAATCCACACCGCGCATTTCCAGGCGAGCCGTGAGTTGCATCGTCCAGTGATCTGGCAGGATGCGGGCAACCCAGGCTCTGAGATCGGCAGGAACCGCTGCCCGCAGACGCCACAGAGAACTGCCGCCCGGCTTCGTCGCAGACGACCCTTTGACTCGTTTCTCCGACAGTACCGCCTGGAGCATTCCGGGCAGCAGATGAGTCCGGCTTGCGCTGGGCCCCATACTGCTGGGCGAGACCACCATAATGTCAGTCCCAGGCGGAAGGCTGGCGAGAATAACCGAAAGAGCCTGGTCCACGGCGGCATAGGCATCGCCCAGGGTACTGTCGATCTTCACTTTCATGTGGGGGTCTGAATAGTCCTGAGGAAGTCTCGATGGATCCAAAAACCAGTGCCCTGCGATATGACCTGAACTCAGGGTAATCCATACTAAGTCGAATGCTTCCTCGGCGAGAAGTGCCGCCGCAAGGTCAGCGGCTCGTTTGGGAGCGGCAAGCAGTCTGTCCCGCATTCTGGTGAGGTATGGAACGGACGGCCGCCCGTATACTTCTTCGACCAAGGACGGTCCCCCGAATCGACGCTCGAGCTGACGATCGAGCCCCTGCGGAACGGACCACCGTCGAAGGGTGACTTTGTGCTTGAATTGCCATCCGCACAGAGCCTTCCCCTCCATCGCTTTCGGGGCCTTCCCTTCGTAGGGATCGATCACCAGGGAGCGCTTCCCGCTCTTCGCAAGTCTCTCCCATACCGCTTCAGGAATCGGATAGTCGTCTTGCGGACGGACACGTTGGTCAGCCGCCGACCATAGGAATGGAAAGTAGATGCCATGTTCGTTGGCAGCTTTGCCGCTATACAGAGTGAAATAGGTCGCTCCTTCCCATTGCAATGCCGGAGTCCCGAGGGGCAGCCAATGCCCACGCGCGCGAAGTTTGGCAAAGGCGGGAAGCCTACCTTCACCGAGGCATTGATTGAAATGAGGAAAACTCACACAATCGAATTGCAAGACCGCAATCATAAGGTTTCTCCTACCGAAATAGCCTTCCAATTCCCAGGGCGCGCCTCTTTCTCATAACTTGATTCATCATCTTTCCAATAGTGCCTGACCAGTTAAGCCCTTCACGTCGGTTCCAAGGAGAGCACAGACAGTCGCAGCAATATCGACAATATGAGGAGGTTTTTGCGGTGCCTTCAGCCGAGAGCTGCCAGGCACTAGAAGAGCCCAGGCATCACCATTATGGCACCCCGTACGACCGGTCCCCCAGCCTTGCGAGGAGATCGCTCCATAGAGAGAAGAGCTGACCCCTGCAGTAGGAGCGACGTCCCGATCGTTCCATTGGACGATCAGGTCCGGCATTTGGGAGACGCAAGGACCATCTATCCCGATATCCGAGATTCGAACGATATGCTTGATCGCAGGTCTTCCATCAGGATCTTTGAACGTTTTGAGGCCTGTCGATATGGTTTCCATAAGTGCATCAGCATCTCGTGGATCGACAATCCCGTCACGTTCTCTTCCGCGAAGGTTCAGGCGCACAAATCCGGCGTCGTCGTTCGGCATCATGAAGGCTTGCGTGTTGCTCCAATCAACACCACGAAGTTCTAAGCGAGTCGCCAACTCTACCGCCCACTTGTCCGGCAAGGCTTTCGCGATCCAGGATCGTAAACTGGTCGGCACTATGGACCGAACGATTGAGAGCAAGCTCGAAGAGGGAGCCCCCTTACCGGTTGTACGTCCAGGCCCCTCAGCCAATATTGCCTTGATCATGCCTGGAAGCAGATGCGACCGACTCGAGTTCGGAGCCATGCCGGCAGGCGACACCACAAGAATATCGGCGTCAGCAGGAAGGGCTGCAAGCATTCTCCCCATTGCCTCGTCGGTCGCGCGATAGATATCCGGCACGGTCGTCTCCAATTCGGTATGCTGCGCGAGGTCGACTTCCCCAGAAACCAGCGACATCTTGAGAAACCGATGCCCAGCAAGGTGTGCTGCGCTCGCCGTGACCCAGACCACATCAAATTCTTCCCGCTTGAGCAATGAGGTCGTGACCGCGGCCAGACGATCCGGCGCAGCAAGGAGGCCTTGCCTGAGACGCAACAATTCGGGAGTGGATGGCCGGCCGTAGACTTCTTCCCCTACCGGCGGTCGGCCAAATTCTCGTTCCAGAGATTTCAAGACTCTTGTGGGAAGAGAACACGATCGAAGGACGATCCTGTTCTTGAATTGCCAACCGCTCAAAAATAATCCCTGAATGTCCTGTGGCGGCCTGACCTCGTATGGATCGATAATGAGAGAACGACAACCGGCACGTCCTACACGTTCCCAAACAGTCTCCGGAACAGGCAGATCGTCCATGAAACGGATACGCTGTTCCAAAGGTGACCAAAGCCATGGGTAGTATTGACCGTGGACTCCAACATCTGTGCCGGTGTAGATGGCATAGGAACCGGATCCTTCGAAGTACTCGGCTGGAGTGCCTAGGTTGAGCCAGGTCCCCTTTCGACGAAGGCCCTCCAGCGTGGGGAGAGAACCGGCGGTCAGCAGTTCGTTGAGCAGCGGCACGCTTACTGAGTCAAACTGTAGGATTGCAATCATAATTGTTCTCTTTCTTAAACTGACTCCCTCATGTGACGGCAACCGGTACGCCCCGTTCTGCAGCCGAGAGCCTGACCGCTTCGATCACCGACATAACGGCAACCCCGTCGGCTGCCGAACCCAGAGACCCGCTTGAACCACCGCGTACGGCTTGAGCGAACGCTTCGAGCTGCCCGATCAGCGAGCTGACGAGCGGATTTTCCCCCTTCGGTCTCAACCTCGCAATGATCCCCGAGATGATTCCCCCTCGTCGATGCGAGCCACAAAGGCGACCATCGACATCAGCAATTTCCATCCGCTCACGGTAGGGACGATTGGTCGAGCAGGCCACGACGGCTCGCCCACGGGTCAGCTCAAGCTCGAATTTCGCAGACTGTTGCTTGAGTGACAACGCCCGCGCCGAGCGGACCGCGCTCCCGGTCAACCAACGAGCCAGATCGATCAAGTGCGGACCGAGATCCAAGAGCGCATCGTCGTGCATGTCGAACGGCTTCCAGGTTGTGCGCCTATAGTGCAATTCCAATTGCACCTGGAACCCTTGAGCCTTGGGAGCGGCATGCATCAACTTGATCACGCTCGGTTCGAACCGGCGATTAAACCCAATCCAGGGAGCCGGTTCCAAGGCCTGCAGTGCTTTGGCCTCTTGGACGTCAATGCCAGGAGGTTTCTCCACCAACGACGGAAGTCCGGCTTCAGCCGCGCAGCGTGCATACTCCAGATGAAATCTGGTGGGCACCGAGATAACGAGGGCATCTAGCCCACCGGCCTGGATCAACGACTGCATATTTCCATAAGCTGGAACACCGGGAGCAAGCGCCCCACAACGCGATAGATTCACATCGGCGATGCCGACAAGCACGACGCCCCTTGCTTGCCGGAAGGCCGGCAGATACCCAAACTCCGCGACGCGTCCGCATCCGATGAGCCCAATCCGAACGTGTGAATTACCGTCAGATTGACTTAAATGATTAGCTGTCGGCACTCCTTATCTCTCCATTCCAATCGTTCATTATGCTCGAGACGCGGTTGCCTGCTCGATGAGCTTCAAATATTGTGTAATATGTACCTCCGCGCTCCACTTCTGTTGCAGCGCTTGATAGCCCCGCTGTCCCATCTGCTCCCGCAGGCTTGGCTCATGCAACAGTCTGTCCATCGCTGCAACCAGCTCCATCTCAGTATCGAAGACAAACCCGCCGCCGCTGTCTTCTACAACCTTCGGCATCCCTCCCATCTTGCTCACGATCACGGGTGTCTTTTGCGTGAAGGATTCCAGGATGACAATTCCAAAGACTTCGTACCAGATAGATGGAACGATCGTGGCCACAGCCTGTTCATACAACAAGCGCAGTTCTTCGCCTGACTGATGGCCGAGAAATTTGATGTTCGGCGAATCAGCCGCCATCGCACGAAGCGTCCCTTCATACTCACCCGTGCCGGCGACCCAGAGTTGTGCATTTCGAAAGCGCCGAAACACCGGGATCAGGGTCTGAAGGCCTTTGATTTTTTCCAGTCGTCCGATAAAGAGAAAATACGGAACATCGCGAGGCGTATATGTTTCGGTCGGCTGGTCGTGAGACCACCGGGACGTGAAGTACGGAAGTTCGGCGATCGGCCTCTGCAAACCCATCTCACGATGCTTCTGCATGGTGAATTCGCTCGGAGCAATGAACAGATCTACGTGATTCACCGCCTCCTTGATCATCCGCGTGTATCTCCACATCTGCGGCGGACGGCGGTACGAAATAGTACAGGCCAAACAGGACTGCTCGATGCACACTTCCTGGCCGAACTTAAACAACATGTGGGTAGGACAGATCAGCCAATACTCATGAAGCGTATAGAGCTTGACGGCGCGACCATACTCAAGAACTTTCGGTCCCCCTACAAGTGAAATGTTGTGAAAATGAATGACGTCGAAGGGCTTCGCTAAGATCGCGTTCAATTGAGAGGACTTGAGCACCGGCCAACCTGTTTGCTGCGTGACGAGGGGAGACAAAAACCCAGCCGGGCTTTTCAAGCCGTGGACCGTCACGTTGGGATGGTCCTGATAGGGCATTGATGGTGTTCTACCGCTGAGGAACTGGTGGGCATCCCTGCAATGCACGACCTCAACATGATGGCCGCGCTTTGCCAACTCATTGGAAAGTTGGTGAATGAAAATACCATCCCCCCCAAAATTGTACGGAGGATAGAACGTGGTCACCATGCAAAAACGCATAAGCGTGTCTGTTCCAATGCACTATCGCTACTGATGGAACGAATTCCCTTCAACTTGATGACGATGCCCTAAAGTCATCATGATTCCACTCTTGGGCCGCAAGGTCATCTTAGGCTCCGGCACAATCGTCTGACCAGGAGCCAACTGCAATGTGAATCGTTGTGCGACCATGGTCAGCACCAAGGCACCTTCCATCTTCGCAAACGCTTCACCAATGCAGACACGAGGACCTCCGCCAAAGGGGAAGTAGGAGAATTTCGCTCGAGTCTTCTTCGCAGGCTCGCTGAATCGTTCAGGGTCAAACCGCTCCGGGTCCGGAAAGTAGAGAGAGTTTCGATGCATGACGTACTGGCAGAGATACAGTTTCGATCCCGCGGTGATTGTCACCCCACTCGGAAGCCTGTCATCGTTCCGAGCCATCCGCACAAAGATCCAAGTAGGGGGATACAGCCGCATGGATTCAGCAAGGACCATCCCCACGTATTCAAGCTTCAGTAGATCCTCAGACTGAGGCACACGACCGTCGAGCACCGCGTCGACTTCTGCAAACAGGCTCGATGCGACGTCTGGATGTTGCACGAGAAGATACGACGTCCACGACAAGGCCTCCCCTATTGTTTCGTAACCTGTAACCAGCAGAACTAGGGCTTCTTCATGTACCTGTTTGTCCGTCATCCCCTTGCCGTCTTCATACCGAGCCTGGATCAGCAAGGACAAGAAATCGTTTCTGTGTCCGGCGTCCTCGCGCCGCACACTGATGGCACGATAGATAGCTTGATCGATCCGCTGCATGGCTTTCGGGTAGTTCCGCTGAATGCGAGTCGGCACATGTTCGGGGAACGGGAGTAGAGAAAAGAACACCTGCTCCAAATATCGTCGCCTGGTCGTAATTGCTTCGGCCAGTTGACCGCCTTCATCTATGAAGTCCTCGCCAAAGACGCTTCGGACGATGATTTGTTGCGCTAATCCCATCATTTCTTTGGAAAGGTTGATCGTCGCGCCGGGCTTCCAGTTAACCAGAAGTTGGCTGGTTGTCTCTGTGATAATTTTCGCGAACGGCTCAATGGTTTTCCGATAGAACACCGGCTGCAACATGCGGCGCTGTCGAAGGTGGGCGGGTCCCGAGCTGGTTAGCAGGCCTTCCCCCGATAACTGTCTTGCCTTGCCGCTGATCATGCGCGGTGTTTTGTCATAGTTGTCGGGATTGGTCACCAGCACGTGCTGAATGTCATCAGGATTGTTCAGAAGAAATGTGGGCTCACCGATTTTTAATTTCACCACATCTCCGTATTGCGCTGCACAGCGGGAGAGAAATCCGAGTTTGTCGCGCAGGAAATCTGGTAAATGGCCCACAAGCGGATAGCCCTTTGGACCAGAGGCTGTGTCTCCGCTTTTTCCGAAGGCGTTCATATGGTCGTGCCCCATGACCTGTCCCCGCGTTTCCTGAGCAAGTCCATGAGAATAATGCCTTCTTTGTCTCCCTTCACAAATGGGCGAATGATCAAGCTTGCGAGCCTACTAAGTCGATGCCGCATGCTTCCACAGCTTGGCAGCTGGCATTGAAACGCCTTCAAGAATCTCTGCAAGCGGTAATGATCAAAGATTGTCTCCAACTCCGACGCTGTCATCGGATTAATATGACCGAATGACTTCCTGTAGTCCCGGAAAATCAAAAACTGCCCCGTGCGCAGGAATTGCAATCGGGAATTGATGGATTCGATGTGGGGGTGAAGGTAAAATATGCCCATCTGGCTTTGTCATATCCGCAAAGAATTACCTAAATGCCGATCGTGAACCTGTTCGACACGCTTGCCCATGCGAGCCTTTCATTGCCGATCCTCTAACTTTGTATTACGTCACTGGAGCGATGCCTTTGTGACGCTGTATCCCGCCGATAAGATCGAGATAGACGCTCAAGTACCGCTTCTCCGTGTAGTATTGTTCATAGCCTTTCCGCGCGCGGCCTCCAAGCATCTCGCGTACGCGTGAATCTTCCGCAAGGGCCGTGAGAGCCTGATGCAGCTCCTCTCGCGATTCATATACATATCCACCCCCCGTCGCATCGATCGCTTCTCGATTACCACCTGCGGCATGCACAATCGCGGGCGTTCCACATGCAAACGATTCGATCACGGAAAGACCGAACGATTCCGGTGCGAGAGAAGGAAGAATGAGTGCGGTTGCCTTCTGGTACAGCGGTATCAGTTCGTGGCGTGAAAGAGGACCCAAGAAACGGATGTGGGGGCTACCGGCGTATCGCCTCTGGAGCGCGGGGCGCAGGTCTCCATCTCCCACAACAATGAGATCGTGGTCACGGATCGGCAGGAAGTCCTCTAACAACACACAAATTCCCTTGGAGCTGGTGACGCGCCCGACATAGAGAAAGTAGGGCCTACCCGTTGTGCCCTTCTCAATGGGAGAACGGGGTTCTAAGTCAGAAAACAATGGTAAGACATGAATCGGCGGCCTCAATTCAGCTTCTCGGTGTCGCTCAGCCGTGAATTCGCTCGGTGCCAAAAGTGCATCCACATGAGCCAGGCCTCGCTGAATCAGATCGGTGTATCGCCAGAGTTGTGGAGGGATGCCCGATCGCAAACAGCACCTAATGCACTGAGGGTGATCGCAGGGCTGCACTTTATTCTTCCAAAAAATGTGGGTCGGACAGAGCAACCAGTGTTCGTGCAAGGTATAGAGCGTCACAGGTGCTCGGCTCATCTCCAGCACACCGGGTCCTCCGATTAAGGAGATGTTGTGGAAGTTTACGACGTCGAAATCGCGATCGAGAATACTTCGGAGTTGTCGCGTCTTGATCCCAGGCCGACCGGTCTGCTGGGTGATCAGAGGAGAAAAAAGGCCAAACGTGCTGCGGAGACGATGAACAACGATGCCATCGTTTACCAATGACCCGCTGGGCGCTGAGGTGTTCCCCAGCCGGTAGGCATCCTCGCAATGCACCACTTCGACTTCATGCCTCTCCTCTGTCAGCGCACGAGCGAGCGCCTGAACGAAGATTCCATCTCCCCCAAAGTTGAAAGGAGGATAGAACGTGGTCACCATGCAAAAGCGCATAAGAGACAAACCTTCTAGCCTTGGAATGCCGAGCGCCGCTCCACGCTGCCTGACGCAATATGCCATGTCGGCTTACCATGGCTGTGAGTGAATTGAGAATCCAGTAAAAAGCGTGCCGCGTGCCTTCCTCCATGGCGCCATGGCTCGTGCCCGCGCCGGATCGACTTCGGTAATCGCCGAGGGCACACAGCCGTCGACTTCAGCCAGGCCTTCGGCCTGCAGCTGACCGATACGTCCGGCGCCGATAAGTCCAAACTTCATCGGCCCACTCATGCGACCGAGTTTCTGAATCGAACGAGTTTGTTGTAAATGATACCGATCAAGGCCCCCGCCAGAGTCCCGCAGGCAAACCCGTAGGCGAATCCGATGAAACTGCCGACGAAGGAGACGGTGTAGCCGATGAAAAATTGACTGAGCAACTGCAAATGCGGCCCG